>SXGS01634980.1_pt1 | contig 11280 bp, 10 predicted proteins | sample 3174681 | NCBI WGS metagenome assembly SXGS01 (sample SAMN11356861, study PRJNA531348) | freshwater metagenome | isolation source: freshwater sample F1-80 | place: China: Fuxian Lake, Yuxi | collected 2017-12-25 | reverse complement strand
GCCATCGTCGCACGCCAGGCCTCGCACTCCTGGAGGGTCCGCTGGCGCAGCTCCTGCAGGCGTTCCGGTGCGCCGGGACGAGCCTTGACCCGATCGGCTAACGTGCTCCACTTGTGATGTCCGGACACGAGTGCTCTTCTCTCCTTACGCCAGGGGTTGCGGGGCTACAGCAACCCCTCAGCCCGCAACTCTTCCAATCACTGCTCGGCCCGCTCCAGACTCTTACGCGGCGCCGGACGATGCGGGCTGGGTGTTCGTACACCGGCCCTGAGGTGCGTGCCGTCGCGAGGCAGCCGCCCCGGGACCGGCCACAGGTCACAGGTAGCGGGCCAGCCAGTCGAGACCGGTCTGCACGCGGATTTCGTGCCCGCCGTCGTGGAGGTCGAGTGCCGCACAGTCGGCAATCCCCAGACGTGCGTAGTGCTCCCGGAGGCGGGCAAAAGCCTCTTCCACCTGGGGCCACCACGCGATGCCGTCGGCCCGCCCGTGCTGCACCATGAAGGGACGCGGACAGACCAGACTGAGCAGGTCCTCGTCGGCGAAGGCCGTCAGCCAGCCCGGCAGGAAGGCATGTTCTTCTTTTGTGTCGAGGAAACACGAATAGCGCGGGTCGGGAATCGCCATCTTGTTCGGGCGATGGTTGAAGAACGCGGCGTCAATGGCGACCCGAATGCGGGGTTCCAGCGGCGTCCACAGTTGAGTGGCGAATCCCCCCAGACTGAGGCCCCACATTCCCACGCGCTCCAGATCCAGTTCCGGCCGGGTGGCAAGGGCGTCCAGGAGCCGCTGCACTCGTGCCAGCTCGATTCCCGGCAGCGTGATCCCGCCCAGATGGGCAAGCCGCGTGATGCGACCCCGCGGATCGCCCTGAGCCAGGTTGAATGGGGCCAGCACCGCGTAGCCTGCCCGCACGAGATGCACGCCGTAACTGTGGTACAGGTCCGCATCATCCTGCAGACCGAACACGGTCTCGGGGGACGACCCGATGCCGTGCTGCGCGATGACCAGCGGCACGGGCCGGGACACGTCCTCCGGCAGCGCCAGAACCGCCTCCGCTGCGATCCGACCCAGCGGTAACCGGAGCCACTCGACCTGCGGCAACACGCCCATGGGACGAGCGGTGCTCTCCAGGGCGCCCGTAGCCCGCAGATCCGGCGGATTCAGCACCCGCCGCCACGCCTCGCGCATGGGGGTCACGCTGGCTTCGTACTCCGCCACACTCCGGTAGTCACGCTGCCACCGCGCGCCCGCCCGTTCGGCGTACTCTTCGACCAGGAACCCGCGAAGATAGTCCTCCAACTCGCGGCGGTAGCGCTGATTGCGACTCTCGATGCGCTGGGTCAGATCCGGTTGTGCCATTCGTCCTCTCGTTCCTCGCCCCGCAGGAATCGCTTTGTGCCCGGCGCATGCCGCGCTCGGCTGCGGCAACTGTTCGTGTCGGCGCGGCAATTCCCTTCTCGTTCTTCCAGGCATGCTCAATTCGCGAGTACCCGGTCGGTCTGGGGATCGGGCAGGAAGCAGAACGGGGATGCGGTGAACCGCTGGGGCGGCGAGAGGGTTGCGCGCTCCGGCGCAGCGTCCCGGGGCAGCCCGGGTGATTCGGAGACACCGAGGAATGGGAAAGGAAGTGGTGGAGATGCGATTTCAGGGACGAGTGGCGATCATCACGGGCGGGAGTTCCGGCATCGGGCGGGCGACTGCGCTCCGGCTGGCGAGCGAGGGCGCATCTGTGCTTGTCGCTGATGTGGACGAAGCGGGCGGCGCGACGACGGTGGCGGCGATCCAGGAGGCGGGCGGTGCGGCGGCGTTCCGGTACACCGATGTGGGCGAGTCGGCACAGGTCCGCGCGATGGTCGAGGCGGCGGTGTCACACTTCGGCCGACTCGATGTGCTGCACAACAACGCGTTCTGGAACCAGTACGGCAGCGTGGTGGACTTGCCTGAAGAGGGGTGGGACCGATCCCTCTCGATCACGCTGCGGGCGCTGTACCTCGGGTGCAAGTTCGGCATCCCGGCGATGAAACAGACGGCGGGGCGAGGCGTGATCGTCAACACTGCGTCGGTCCACAGCCTGGTGAGTTTCTATGGCTGCGCCGCCTACGATACCGCCAAGGCCGGCGTGCTGGGTCTTACCCGTCAGGTGGCGGTAGACTTCGGGCCGGAGATCCGATGCTGTGCAGTGCTTCCGGGCGCGATCTATCCCACCGGAGCCTGGGTTGGGGCATCGGCGGGGATCAAAGAGAAGTTCACCCACGGCGTCCCGGCAAAGCGGCTCGGACACCCGGACGACATCGCGGCCGCCGTCGCGTTTCTCGCTTCGGATGACGCGTCGTTTGTCACCGGCACCGGGCTGGTGGTGGACGGAGGCCTCACCGCGATCGCAGCGATCCCCGACTGACGGGGTGTTGGCCCGCCGTCGCCGGACGGCGGGCACTGCGCTTACACGGCGTCGAGCGGGGCGAACACCTCTCCCTCGCCGACCAGGCCGACCGGGCGCAGCCAGACCCGGCGGCGTGTATCGGCGATAGTGATGCCGAGCACATGGGCAGTGAGGCCGTGCGCGGCGGCGACACGCTGTGCGTCTCCGACAGCAGTTTCCGGCAGCACGAGACAGAAGCCGACCCCCATGTTGAAAACACGGTACATCTCGGGGGCGGAGATGCCGCCGCGGCGTCGGATCACGTCGAAGATCGGCTGGGGCTCAGGCAGCCATTCCAGATCGAAGCCCACGGCATTCTCGCCGCGAGCGAGATTCAGCAGCCCGTCTCCCGTGATGTGATAGAGCCCATGGATGGGGATCCGCTCGGCGAGCATCTGCCAGACGGGACGAACGTAGATGCGTGTCGGTTCGAGCAACTCTTCGCCCACAGTGCGCCCGAATTCCTGGAGATGCTCGTCCGGGCGGTATCCGGCAGTGTCAAACAGCACCTTGCGCGCGAGCGTGAGGCCGTTGCTGTGGATGCCGCTGCTTTCCAGGCCAAGCACTACGTCCCCCGGCGTCAGATCCTGCCCCACGATGAGCCGATCCAGGGCGCCGATCCCGACGCAGGTACCCACCAGGTCGAGCCCGGTCCCGGGATGCGCCCCTTGCACCACCTCGGGCAACTGGGCAAGTTCCCCGCCCGGAATGGTGATGTTCGCCTGACGCGCCCCCTCGTACAGTCCCCGTCCCAGTTGCTCGAGCACGTCCGCCCGGGCTTCCTGCACGGCGATGTAGTCCACCAGCGCGATGGGCTCCGCGCCGACGCACAGGACATCGTTTGCATTCATGGCAATGCAGTCAATGCCGAGGGTGTCGTACTTGCCGAGTAACTCCGCCACGAGCACCTTGCTGCCGACGGAATCGGTGCTGATGGCAAGGCCCAGGTTGTCGCCGATGCGCAGTACATTGGCATAGTGCCCGATGCCCAACGCCGGCGCTCCCAGGTCCTGGCGGAAGGAAAGAGTGCGGTTGACCCACCCGAGCAGGCCGGAGAGCGGTCCGCCGGCCGGAATGACACCCGCGCCAGCATAGGTCAGGGAAGGGGTTTGGTGCATAGCGGGGTAATTCTAGCGCGTGATGCAACCGGACAGAGCCGCCTGCGCGTGCAGACGGTGATCCCTACCTTCGGAGCGATGCCATGCCCGCCGATCTGGACTTCAACGGCGTCTATGCCGTGCTTTGCACCCCGTTCTTGCCACAAGGTGACCTCGATGTGGACAGCCTCCGCCGCGAAGTTCGATTCTGCCTCGACTGCGGTGTGCACGGCCTGGTAGCTCCCGTGAACGCCGGGGAGTTCTACACTCTGACCGACGAGGAGCGCCGCCAGGTGGTCGAGATCGTCGCGCAGGAGAATGCAGGGCGCGTGCCGTTCGTCGCCGGCTGCTCCGCCGTCAGCGCGCAGCACGCGATCGCCATCGCCCGGCACGCGGAGACAGCCGGAGCCAACGCAATGATGGCTATGCCGCCCGTGATTCGCAAGGCGGCCGGACAGGAAATCTACGACTACTATTGCCGGCTCTCCGATGCGGTGTCAGTGCCGATCGTGATCCAGGACTTCATCCCGCCGATTGGCACGCCGATGCCGGTGGACCTGATGGCCCGCATGGTGATGGAGATTCCCAACGTCCGCTATCTGAAAGAGGAAACGGCCGTCGGGACACACGTCCTTTCTCAACTGATCGAACGCTGCGGCGATCATGTGGCGGGGATCATGGGTGGTCAGGGCGGCCGGGCACTGTTCAACGAATTCGCCCGCGGCGCGTGCGGCACGATGCCGGCGTGCCACATGTCGGACCTCCAGGTGGACATCTGGACCCGCCTTGCCGCCGGGAGTGAGGCGGAAGCCCGGGTCCTGTTCAATCAACTGCTCCCGATGCTGAATTTCGAAGGGATGTACCAGGTCTCCGCCTACAAGGAGGTGCTGCGCCGGAGAGGCGTCATCGCGACCAATGTCTGCCGCGGCGGTCCCGGAGTGCTGGATGCGTACGACCTGCGAGAGTTGGACCAGATCCTTGCCGGGATCGCGCCGCTCTACCGGGTCGGCTACTGATTCGGCGTTCCGGCAGGGCCGCACACGCCGGAAACGGCTCGATCATCCATTCCACCGCCCCCAATTGGAGGCCCGGGGGCGCAGTTCCGCTTCGAGGGCCGCGCGCGCCTGCGCGGCATCCGCCGCCCACTGGCTGTGCGGATACCGGGCCTGGAACTCCTGGAGGCAGCGCAGGGCTTCGCTCGGGCGCCCCATCGCCTGCCCATACAACACGGAGAGGCGGATCCAGGCCCACTCGGCCTCGGGTCGAGTCGGATGCCGGGTCGTGATCCGAACGTAAAGCTCGGCCGCATCGGCTGGGCGGGCGGTTTCGATGTGTCGGGCGAGCATCGCCAGCGTCTCCGCAGTCATCTCTTCGCAGCCCGGAGCCGCCAGCCCACCCATTTCGCGGAACACGTCCAGCGCCTGATCGAGCATCCCCCGGTGTGCAAACCGGTCGAGGGCGCGCAAGTACATCTGCGCGGAAGGACCGTGATCGCCCGCATCACGCAGCGCGGCGGCGGCCCGGCGCATGTGGTAGGCGTTGCCAGGATCGGCAGCCAGTGCGCGCTCGTGCACGGCGACCTGCTCCCGCCGGCGGAGGTATTCCACATTGGTCGCCGGATCGTCGCTGACATATTCGTGCCGGGCCGCCGAGATGCTGCCCGTGAGAGGCGCCGCGATGGCTCCGGCGACGAAGCCGCCGACGTGCGCCCAGTGCGCCACGCCCCCTCCGCCTGCCATGACCCCCTGCGCTACCTCCAGAACAATCCAGATCAGCAGCATCCAGAGCGACTGGACCCAGAAGGTGCCGACGCGAAACCAGAACCAATAGAACATCTGCACCTGAGTGAGTCGGAACCGGAGCATGAAGAGCCCCATGATCGCGGCGATCGCCCCGGAGGCGCCGACCATCGGCACGTCTCCGCGATCCCCGACGGCGGCGGAGAGGGCGATGTGTGCCGCGGCGGCGAGGATGCCGCCGGAGATGTACAAGAACGCCATCCCCCACGGGCGCAAGACATCTTCGATCAGACTCCCGAACAGCCAGAGGAAGAGCATGTTGCCGATGAGGTGGATCCAATCGCCATGCACAAACATGTGTGTGAAAAACGCCGCCACGGTTGGACGGCTGCCCCAAATGCCCCACTCGGCGATGAGCCGGGGCATCGCTACTTCCACTCGTTGGCCGTCCAGAACGAGTGTCAGGGGGATTACCCCCGCTCCGAAATCGGAGTAGGCGTGGAGAAGCACGTTGAAGACGATGAGAACCACCGTCAGATATGCCGGTCGCAGCCGTGGCCGGTCGGTGCGCAGAGGGATGAGCATTTCTGAGAGATCCGATGCAGTGCGGCCGCGGCAGGGGAATCGGTACGTCAGCAGAGGTCAGCTACGCGAGAGAGCCGGCACATCAATGCAGCGCCGGACGGCAGCTTGTGATCTTACGCGGTGAACGCGAATACGCTGCGGAAAGTGACGGCCTCGCCCTGCATGTTCTCCCGTCGTCGCTCCGCTTCCTTGCCGGCGGGTGCACTCGCTGTGAGATGGATGGGCGGCTGCGGGCGGCGCCGTCCCGTCGTGCGGGCGGTATAACGTAGTCCAGGATGCAGGCGGCGTGCCACGCGCGCGCGAAGGACTGCCGGAGCGGCAGTGAGAAGCAGGGAGATCCGGCGCGCCCTGGTGCGCCGGCCGAGAGCGCCGGTCGCAGCAGGATGCGTCGAGCGCACGGCGTGGGGCGATGGCGCCCTGGTGAGGGTAGGCAGCAGCCGGCGCGGGGGAACCGGTAGGCCTGCACCGGCCGGCCGCCTGATTTTCCAGACGCCCGCACGGCGAGTGGGCGCGGGGCCCGCGGGAGTGCTACACCAGAGGTGTGCGCACCCGTGTCGTCAGCATTCTCATCGTTCTGCCCTTCGGCCTGCTGTTCATCTGCTGGCCGGACAGCAATGGGCTCTTCCCGGGGTGGCTGCTCTCGCTGCTGGTCCTGGGCATTATGGCGCAGGCGCTGCGCGAGTTCTTCGACGGGTGCCGCACGGCGCGGCTGGCCCCGTTGGACGCAGCGGGATATGCCGGGGCGGTGCTGTTCTGGCTCTGCAGCCTCCCGTCACTTCGCACGCGGCCGGACCTTCTCTCGGGAGGACTGGCGCTCCTCTTCGCCGCCTCGTTTGTCTGGGAGACCCTTCGCCCGGAGCGTGCGCCCCTGCGGAACCTTGCCCCGACGTGGTTCGGCGCGCTCTATCTCGGGACCCTGTTCCCCTCGGTAGTGCGGCTGCGGTGCGAGGCCGGAGAGTTCGCAACGCAGTTTGGATGGGTGGCCCCGGCTCCCTGGATGGGGACGATCGGGCTCGGCGCCTGTCTGGTGCTCTTCACGCTGCTCATCACGAGCGCAACCGACACGGGCGCCTATGTCGCAGGCAAGCGGTTCGGGCGACGCAAACTTGCTCCCGCGCTCAGTCCCGGCAAGACCTGGGAGGGGAGCATCGGTGGCTTCGTCGCGGCGCTCCTCGTGGGGGGCCTTGCGGGGTGGTGGTTCGGCCTGCCGACCCCCTATGTGTTGGTCGCGTCCCTGCTCGGCGGCGTGGTCTCTCAACTGGGAGACCTGTGCAAGAGCGCGGTGAAACGGGAGATCGGCATCAAGGATTTCGGCACGCTGCTCCCCGGGCACGGCGGCCTTCTGGACCGCTTCGACAGCCTGATGTTTACCGCCACACTGACGTACTGGCTGGCCCGGGCGTGGGGGTAGAGGACCGCTACCTTCTCGCGCGGGAGGGGTGGAGGGGGCGGGCCTTGCGCGGAGGGTGGCGCCGGGCTTCGGTGTCGTCCAGCATCTCTCCCGCTTCCTTGATCCCGGGGCAGCCGGGCATACGGTCGCCCCACATGCGGATCCAACCGCGGGCGATGCGATACTCACCCTTGTCCAGGTTGATGCGAAACTGGGCTTCACAGAGCGCCGCGAACTCGAGCGGGCGTATGAACCCCCGGCGCACCACCGGTTCGAGGAGTGCTTCCGCGTCGTCGAACCGCTGCTGCTCCCGGGCGTGACTGGCCAGTGTGATGCGGGCGAGGCTGAAGTCCGGGAACCGCGCGTGCACGTCGCCCATGACCCGGAACCCCTCTTCGCGGTTGCCCGACTGCAACTGCAGCTTCGCGTAAAAGTACCGGGGACTCGCACAGTTGGGAGCTGCGGAGATGGCTCCTCGGAGCAGCGCCTCCGCCTCTTCGGAACGGCCATCCTCGTATGCCCGGATCGCTTCGTTGATCGCCTCTTCGATCCCCTCAGGCAACTCCTCGATCGGTCCGTGATCCATGCGGAAACCCTGCATCCGATACGGACGCCACTCGCCTTTGATCCACATCACGATCGAGTCGCCGTCCAGGAAGCCCCCGCGATGGAGCATCACGGCCGCGCGACGGCGCATGTCCAGAGAGCCGAGTTTCCCGGTTGCAAAGCCTCGGAGCGCCTCGTACAAAGCGGGGTGTGAGGTCGCATCCGCGAGCATCATCACCCATTGGCGAGACCCGTGGTCACCCATTTCCAGCATCAGTGGGGCACACGTGCAGAGTTCCGGGTACTTCTCGATGAGTTGTTGGAGGAACCGGTTTCGTTCCTCTTCTTCGATCCCCGAATTGAACAGACCCGTCGTGTCCTTTACCACCGGCGAGTGAAGCCAATAGGCCAACTCAAACACCCAGGGGGCGTCGCGGTCCTGCTCCACGCGATGGAAGTCCTCCAGGTGCGTCTTCGCCTCACTGTTGTCGGGGTGCATCTCGAGCGCCGCCGTCCAGAGGCGCCGGGCTTGGGCCTCGTGACCCAACTTGTATTCGGAAACGGCCGCCAGGTGCCGAATGCGCGAGGCGGCCGATTGATCCCGTGGTGGTACCGGGTGCGGCAGCCGGCGGTTGATTTCGATGACTGCGGGCCAATCGCGCAGCAGCGCCAGTGCCTCGGCCTGCTTTCGGAGGCGCTCAACGGTCGCCGGCTCCGGCTGGAGCAAGCGCAGATACTCGTGGCGACTCTCCGCTTCCTCCGTGCGTCCGTTGAGCAGTTGGAGGAAGATCACCTGGCACAGCGGGACCGAATCCTGTGGGGCAATCCGCAGCGCCTGCAGAGCGGATTGCTCTGCCGCGTGGATGTGTCCCCCCAGCATCTGTGCATTGGCGAGTGCGATCCATCCCTCTGTGAAATCGGGCTGCTCGGCCATGAGGGCCGCAAGCATCTCCGCAGCCGGATCGTAGTGGCCATTGTGAAACAGGTACAGTGCCTGCTCCACTTGTTCTTCCGTGGCCAGGGCGTCGGGGCCGGCGAGTCCGGAGCGCGCCAGTGCTGCTTCCACCTGTTGAGGAGTATCGGCCAACCGCCGGTGTGCTTCATCGGCCTCCGGGTGGTCGGGAAAATTGGTGACCAGCGCCTCATAGCAGGGCTGCGCCAGCAACGGCCACTCAAGGCCGGTGTGGGCGCAGCCGCGAATCCAGAGGGTTTCGGGGTCCCCGGGAGCGAACTCCTCCAGTTCTTTGCAGATCTGGCCGGCGTGAAAGTACTTCTCCTGGGCCAGGTAGGCTCGACACAGCCGTGTCAGCAGTTCCTGGTGGCCGGGAAACCGCTCCTGGAGTGGCTCGAGGAGGGTCACGACCTCTTTCCACCGGCCCTGCTCCACACGCCGGTCCGCCAGCGCAAAGGCCTGCTCGAGGCTTACAGTAGCCGCGGACGGGTTCGACTCCGCGCGCCGCCATTGCCGCTTCACTGGATGCTCCTCCTAACCCTGGGGTGCACTGTCTACGTACAGCAGCACATCGCCGTGCTGCACCAGGGATCCGTTGCGGACGGAAATCTCCACGACGATGCCCGCGACGTCCGCATGGATCTCGCTGAATACCTTCATCGCCTCAATGAGGCCGATCACCTGCCCGACTTCCACCGTGTCGCCGGCTTCGACAAACGCGGGCTGGTCCGGCTTCGGGGCGCCATAGAACGTACCCGTGACCGGGGCCAGGACCGGGCTGGCGGTCGGCGGCCGCTCGGGGGTCGCGGTCGGAGCCGCCCTTGGAGGCTCCAACGGCCAGATCGGGCTCCGCCACAGACGATAACGGTCCTCATCCGGGGCGCTCGTCGGTGGAGGAGGGGGCCCCGGCGCGCGCACCCGCACGCGCAGCCCTGCCTCCGACACATCCAACGACTCGAGTTCGTAGCGCCGCAGCATGTCCATCAGGCGCTCCACCGTGTCTGCGATCGGATCACGTGTCACGCCGCGCCCTCCGAAATGCCGGGCGCGGCCGTTCGCTCGAGCACCGCAAGCGCATGCACGATCGTGGTGCGGAGTTCCTCTTGCCGCAGTGCCGTGGTCAACTCACCCCGCGTCTTTTCAATGATTCCTCGGGTCACATCAGTGGTGCGCCGCAGCCCGCCTGTGAGGGCGTCCGGGTAATCCATCGTGACAAGCATGTGGTAGATCTCATCCATGGCGTTCAGGAGCGCCTCTGCCCGCGACAGGTCGCCCTGCCGCATCCGATCCAGCGTGTGGCGGCGGAGTTCGCCCACGGCTTCGCCCAGGCCATTCAGATACGCCGGGAACTCTACGCCGAGGTCTTCCGGCGCCGGGAGTCCCTCCTCGGACACCACTGCGAGGAACGCGATGGCTTCGGTGAATTCCTTCTGGCAGTCGTGGACGTAACCTGCCTGGTAGACCTCGGGGAAGGGCGCCAGCGCCACCTGCATGCGGGAAACTGCGTCGCGGGCCCCGCGAAGCATTTCCCGCGCGCGGTCCGTCTCGCCCCGATGAGCGGCACGGATCGAGTTGGCGCAGGTGCGAACCACCTCACGCGAGAGCACCACAGCTTCGTCCCTGGCGCGGTTGCGCGCGTCCAGCACGGCACGGATCCGCTCCGCAATCAACTCCAGCCCCATCACTCCTCCATCCCGACCTGTTCCCAGATCCATCGGTCCCGCAGACGATCCAGGTCAGCCGGTGCCTGCACCCGTGCGAAGAATTCTCCCTCAAATGCGGCGAAGAAGGGCACGAGTTCCCGGCGCAGCTCTTCTTCCACGGCCGGGGGGGCCCCTTCAAAGAATGTCGGCACATCCTGCCGGGTGATGTCCCGGAACGAGCCGTCATCCGGCTCCTGGTCCAGACGATAGAGCGCGGCAATGATCTCCCCGCCCAGAAGCACTACCCGCAAGTAACCGCGGTGCAGCCGTCCGGTGCGGGACGATCGGATTGGGCGGCACTCCACGTACTCCTGAAGAATCCCCACGGTGCTCTCCAGGAACGGGTAGGGCGCGGAGAAGTCGAACGTACCGTCGCCGTGGTCGCGCACCTCGGCGCCGGGGGTGCGCAGCAGGCTATCCAACTGCTTCCCGCGGTAGCTGTTCACTTCCTCATAGCGGTGTACCACCCGCGGCCGCAGCAGTCGCTCGACGTCGCGCGCGGGCAGACGTTGGGCCGGCTGGCGCAACGCCAGGGCCTGCAGCGCCGGGCGGTCTAGAAAGCGGACGCCCAACGAGAGCGCCAGGTGGCTCGGCTTTACGACGGCACGCGGGAATCCACCGGGACCATCCAGACTGTCGGCGAAACGCCGTACCTCGTCCCGCGTCCGGAACCCCATTCCCACGGGGATCCATTCCGGCAGCAGCGATGCGGCCGGGGTCCCCTGGAGGAGCATCGGCAGCAGCCACTTAGGGAACCGCGCAGAATTAATCCTCCCGTCAGGCGGGGACCACTCCCGGGATGGTCACGAACCACTTCCCCAGTGCCGGGAGACGCTCGATCTGCGTTTC
>SXGS01294526.1_pt1 | contig 11282 bp, 10 predicted proteins | sample 3174681 | NCBI WGS metagenome assembly SXGS01 (sample SAMN11356861, study PRJNA531348) | freshwater metagenome | isolation source: freshwater sample F1-80 | place: China: Fuxian Lake, Yuxi | collected 2017-12-25 | reverse complement strand
GAACTGGGCGCAGGCCAGAATGACGTCGTACTGCACCGGCAACCGAGTGAAGCGGGCGGTCAGCATTCTCCAAGCGAAGGCTGGCAGGTACCGCCACGTCTGACCCAAGTACCGGTTGGGATCGAATAAATCATCGCTACTGATGAGCTCCGAGCGGGGATAAAGACTCTGAAAGACCGGCCAAGCGGAGCGGGCCACCAAGAAGTCCACCCGATGCCCAGCGGCGATCCAATGCTCCACAACACCGGCGAAATAAGTCTGCACGCCAGAGACCGATCGGGCATCCAGCGCTGAATTGTAGACGATCAGGATCTGCACCGGCCCCATCAAACCCCACTCCCGCACCGCTCGCCAGCCTGCGAGTTCATTTCATCGACCTCCTCCGTTCATCGCTATCCGTGAGGCCGCCATCGGCCTCCCTTCGGTGCTGGAAACTCTGTGGCACCTGAGCCACGCTTTTGAACTTCGATGATCCTGCCCCAACTACTGTGGCGTTTCGTTCACCATCGCGATGACCCGGAGTTTTACCGGATGCAGGCGCTGGATGCGATCGCTTGGATCAAAGAGAGCGGCATCCCCGTCGGCCCTGGAATCCGGGTTCTAGATCTGGGCTGCGGCCATGGCGTCTTTGGAGGAGAACTCCTGCGTCGGGGTTGCACCGTGACCTTCGCGGATGAGCAGAACCACTTGCTTCCCGAATTCCGTGGCAGCCCCTTCCTCAGCGTCAACCTCGACAAAGACTCGCTGGATCGGCTGGGAAACTACGACCTGGTGATTTGTTCCAATGTGCTGGAACACCTCTCCCAGCCCGAATCCTTCCTGTCGCGAGCCAACCAGTTGCTCTCGCCGGGAGGCCGTTTCTACCTGAGCTGGACCAATTGGCTGTCTCCGTGGGGCGGTCACGAATTCTCACCCTGGCACTACTTCGGCCCGCGACTGGGGCCTGCGATTCACGACCTGTTCGGAAAGGGTCGCTTCCACCAGCCGGGCACCAATCTCTTCGTCACCTCCATCGGAGCCATCCTGCGTCATTTGCATCGTCAGACGCCACTCACCGTCACCCGGCGGGCACCTCGTTATTACCCCGAGTTCTGGTTCCTGCTGCACTTGCCAATCCTGCGGGAGTTCTTGTCTTGGAACTGCGCCTTGCTGCTCAAATCTCGCATCGATTTCCAACCGAAGGCCCCACGCCAACCTCTTCCCAAACAGGGCACCCTCTCCTCATGAACCAAACGTCTCCATCCAGTCCGCGACGCCTCAATGTCGGCTGCGGCCTCGATATCCGCGAGGGCTGGGTGAATCTCGACTCCGTCGATTACGGCGGGAACGAACTGTGCGACCTGAACCAGTATCCTTGGCCCTTCCCGGACAACCACTTTGAGGAGGTCTATGCCTCCCACATCTTGGAGCACATGGGCAACTTCAACGCCGTCGTCACCGAGTTGTGGCGGGTGTGCCGCTCTGGGGCGATCATAACAGTGAAGGTGCCTTTCTTTCTCAGCACCAAGTTCTACTCGGAACCCGATCACCGCATTCCTTTTGGCATCCGATCCTTCGACAATTACGAGGACATCACGGGCCGACGTCTGAAGTTCTATGAGCAGTGGAAACTCGGGCACCGGACCAATTACGGCAGCAAGGCCCGTTTTGTGGTGGAGTCCAAACGGTTTCATTTTTCGAACTTCGCTGCGCTGCGATGGCTCAATGGTCCCATCAACCTTGAACCCGTCCTCTTCGAGCGCTTCTTTGCGACGCTGATCACCCCGGAAGAGGTGCATTTCCGGCTGAGGGTCTCCAAGGGCTGACCACACTCGCTCTAGGCCCACACCGTGCGGCCTTTGGGCGCTGTGAGAGCAATCCCGGTTCGACACACAGGGCCTCCTCCGGCTACTGTATCGGCTTATGTTCGAAGTCACCCGGTCCCACATAGACGTCATGACGTCCAAGCTGGGGCAACTGCGTCGGTTCGTTGACCTCCCGGAGGCCATCAAACGGTTGACCGAGTACGAAGCGCAGATGGCTTCCGACACATTTTGGGCCAATCAAGAGTCCGCAAAGAAGGTCATTGAAGAGACCAACACGCTAAAGAAGAAGGCCGAACCACTCATCCGTTTCGGAAAGCGGGTCGATGATTTGCTGGTGCTCCTCGAATTGGGCGAAGCCGAACCACAAGCCGGTCAGGATGCCGTCCAAGCTGAGGCTGATACCGAATTGGTCCATCTCGATCGGGAAATCGATTCGTATGAGTTGGAAGTTCTGCTGACCGGGCCGCACGACCACCGGAGCGCCATTTTCAGCGTCCAGGCCGGAGCCGGTGGCACCGAGGCACAAGACTGGGCACAAATGCTCTCCCGCATGTACGAGCGCTGGTTTGAGAGCCGCGGCTGGAAGCACGAATCGACCGATGCCTTGCCGGGCGAACAGGCGGGACTGAAAAGCGTCACCTTCCGAGTCACGGGCCACAACGCCTACGGTTTCTGCAAAGCTGAGCGTGGCGTACACCGGTTGGTCCGCATCTCCCCCTTCGACTCCAACAAACGTCGGCATACCAGTTTTGCCAGCGTGGACGTCATCGCCGAAATCGATGACGTCACCGAGAGTGATATCGTCATTCCCAAGAGCGAAATCCTTCGCGACACCTTTCGCTCGGGTGGCAAAGGGGGGCAGAACGTCAACAAGGTGGAGACGGCCGTCCGACTCACTCACCTTCCGACCGGATTGGTGGCTGCCTCGCAGGCGCAGCGCAGCCAGGTGCAGAACGAGGCCACAGCCATGACCACGCTGATCTCCAAGCTCTTCGCCCTGAGGCTCGATCAAGCCAAGTCCGACATGGACAAGTTCTACGGTGAAAAGGGCAGCGTGAGCTGGGGCAACCAGATCCGCAGCTATGTCTTCCAACCCTACCGCATGGTGAAAGACTTGCGCACCGGGGTGCAGACGAGCGATGTCCAAGGTGTCATGGATGGCGCCCTAGATCCTTACGTCAACGGATGGCTGCGCGGAGGATGCCCGAGCAAGCGCATGCAAGGTGTGAGCGACGACGAAGAGTGACCAGGCCTGGGCCTTGGGGGCAGCCCAGGGCATTTAAGCCTCACCCTTCCGGAGCATCCCGGACGGCGAGGCTGTGACATTATTTGTTTCCGACGGCGAGCAGAGTTTCCAGACAAGGTTCCTGCTCCTCCCGCGCCACCTTAGTGATCTCGATCCCCGAGAAGTTGGCCGCCTCCAGCCAGCGGTGAAGATCGCTCTCAGCGAATCCGAGCCAGCGATCACCGTAAAGTTCGCGCGCCTGCACAAACCGGTGCTTCACGAGGTCAAGGATCATCACACGGCCGCCGGGCCGCAGAATCTTGGCTGCAGCCAGAAGAGCCTTCGACGGATCTTCCGCATGGTGGAGAGCCTGACTGAGGATCACCAAATCGACCGAAGCGGCCTCAATAGGCGGGTTCTGCAAATCACCCTGTCGAAACTCCAAATTCGTCAGCCCATTTTGCCGGGCTTTCTTGGCACCGAACTGGACCATTTTCTCGGAATTGTCCACGGCGATCACCGTGCGACAACGTCGCGCCAGCAACTCGGCCAACAATCCCTCCCCGGAGCCCAAATCTGCCACATCGATGGCCGGCAGCATGCGCAGCAGCAAATGACCAAACGCCTGCCAAGAACGACCCGGCCCGTAGCTGCGATCAAATCGGCCCACCACCTGATTGAAATAAACCTGAGCTTGCTCGTCACGACGGGCCAACACCCGTCGCAAGTTGAGTTGATCCCCCTCATGCTCCGGCAACTCCTTAGCTCCTTGCATCGCCAACCGCGTAAACTCCCGCACCTGGACATCCGCCTGCGGATTCAGCCGATAGAAAGTCCGCTTCCCCTCCCGGCGGGAAAGGACCAATCCTGTCTCAGCCAACAGGCTCAAATGGGTAGAAACGCGCGACTGCCCCAGACTGGTGATCTCTTGAATCTCGTTGACCGGTAATTCCTCAGATTCCAGCAAAGCCACAATCCGCAGACGGGTCGGGTCAGCCAAGGCACGCAAGGATCGAAGGGTGGGGGTCATGGGTGGAAAGAACCTACCTCGCTATTGAAACCCTCCAGCGGCCCCAGAACAAGCTTCTCTCACCCCCCGCACCATCGGGAATCGCCTCTCCCATTGTTCGGATCAGGTCAACTTACCGAGGCGGCAGCGGGACCGGTCCGGAGCGAGCATTGGAAGCGATCTAACCTTCCCCTCGCGCACAGCGCGAAAACCGAATCCTCCCCCTGAGCTTCCCTGCGAGCGCAGGACCGATCCCACGGAGCCCCGCCACAACCCGACGACTGCCCTCACTTACTCCCCACCTCTTTGGCAAGAGGAGCCCTTCGAGAATAGTAAAGAGTGTCCCCTTTTGTGTAAATAGGTGGGACCGACCCCGCGACCCTCCCCTCGCGCACAGCGCGAAAGCTCCATCCTCCCCCTGAGCTTCCCTGCGAGCGCAGGACAGATCCCGCGGAGCCTCGCCACACCCCGACGACTGCCCTCACTTACTCCGCAACTCTTTGGCAAGAGGAGCCCTTCGAGAATAGTAAAGAGTGGCTCCTTTTGTGTAAATAGGTGGGACCGACCCCTTTTCTTGTGACTCCTGCCTTGTCGGGGCGGGACGAGGTCGCATAGCATCCATCCACCGACCTGCAATCCCTGCCGATCACTCACACCCAATCCATGAACTCCGGAATCCGTTTCAAATTGTTTCTCATGATGGTGCTCGAATTCTTCATTTGGGGAGCTTGGCTTCCCTTGATCTTCGGGTACTTGCCCAGCTTGGGGTTCACACCCAGCCAGCAATCATGGATCCTCAACGCGTTTCCCATCGCCTCCATTGTGGGCATGTTTTTCAGCAATGAATGGGCGGACCGCAAGTTCTCGGCCGAGAAGTTCCTCGCCTTCTCCCACCTCATCGGTGGCTTGGCGATCTTGGGATGCGGCTTCACCAAAGACTTTACCCCGTTCTTCGTGCTGATGCTGGTGCACTGCCTCCTGTACGTACCCACTATCTCCATCACCAACTCCATCGCCTTCGCCAACATGAAGGACGCCTCCAAGGAGTTCGGTATCGTCCGCATGGGCGGCACCATCGGCTGGATCCTTGCCGCCTGGCCCTTCACCTTCATCTTCGTCAACTGGGACGCCGTCAATGCCACCCATCCCGAAGGAGTCGTGAAATGGATCGAGGCCGTGTTCAGCAATCCCTTGTCCGGCGATGCCGCCAAGGCCGCCACCAAGTGGACCTTCATCGTAGCCGGTATTGCCTCGCTGATTTTGGCCGGATTTAGCTTCCTGCTGCCCCACACCCCGCCGAAGAAAGCAGTCGCCGGTTCCGAAGGCGGTCAGGCTTGGATGCAGGCTGTCAAACTCCTGAAGCAACCCTTTGTGCTCGTCCTGTGGCTCGTCACCCTCGTCGATTCCTTCGTCCACAACTGCTACTTCAACTGGACGGGAACCTTCCTCGGCACCGCCAAAGCCGACGGCGGCGTCGGCATCGCCGCTCCCTGGATCACCCCGATCATGAGCATCGGCCAGATCGCCGAAATCCTCACCATGTTCATCCTCGGAGCCACCCTGAAAAACCTCGGTTGGCGCACGACCATGATCGTCGGCATTCTCGGCCATGCCGCCCGTTTCGCCGTGTACTCCTTCGTGCCCGACAGCGCCGGCGCCATCATCCTCATTCAAATCCTCCACGGGGTTTGCTACGCGTTCTTCTTCGCCACCGTGTATATCTTCGTGGACGCCCACTTCCCGAAGGATATCCGCTCCAGCGCCCAAGGCCTCTTCAACCTACAAATTCTCGGCTTCGGCGCCCTGATCGCCAACTCCATATGCCCCTGGCTCATGCAGTCGGTCTACACCGCCAACAAGCTGGTCAACTTCAAGGGTCTGTTCCAAGTGCCGCTCTTCGCCGCCTCGGCGGCCGCGGTGGCGCTGGCCTTGTTCTTCCACCCGCCGAAGACGGTCGCCGCTAAGGCCTCCGGCGGTTCGGCTCCGGCTCACTAATTCTCAGCGCCTCCAACGTCCCATCGCCATGAATCGTCGCCAGTTTCTCAGTCAGGCTTCGATGGCGGCCGCCTTGGCCACCACAGGATGTTCCCTGTGGCGGGCCCGGGATAAGGACCGCTCCTTCCAAATCAGCCTCGCCGAGTGGTCCTATCACAAGGCCCTCTTCGCCAAGAAGATGACCCACATGGATTTCCCCATCGTGGCCCGACGAACCCATGACTTGGACGGAATAGAACTGGTGAACCAGTTCTTCAAAGACCAGGTCAAGAATACGGGCTACCTCAAGGAATTCAAAGATCGGGCTGATAGCGAAGGCGTCCGCTGCCTACTCATCATGTGCGACGGCGAGGGCGCCCTCGGAGACCCGGATGCTGCCAAGCGCAAGCAGGCCGTCGAAAACCACCGCAAGTGGGCCGAGGCTGCCAAGTTCTTGGGTTGCCATTCGATCCGGGTCAATGCTGAGACCCATGAGGTGGGATCCTTTGAGGAGCAGCAAAAGCGCGCCGCCGATGGCCTGACGCAATTGTCCAAGGTCTGCGGCTCCATCGGCGTCCACTGCATCGTGGAAAACCACGGACACCTCAGTTCCAATGGCCGGTGGCTGGCGGGTGTAATGAAGCTCGTGGGCAAGTCCAACTGCGGCATCTTGCCCGACTTCGGCAACTTCACGATCCGCCCGGGCGAGACCTACGATCGCTACAAAGGGGTCGCCGAAATGATGCCCTACGCCAAGGCCGTGAGCGCCAAGTCCTACCAATTCGACAACGACGGCAACTGCGTCGAGACCAACTACCGCAAGATGATGAAGATCGTCTTGGATGCCGGTTACCACGGCTTCGTGGGCATCGAATATGAGGGAGACAAACTCTCGGAACGCGAAGGCATCAACGCCACCCGCGACCTGTTGACCCGCCTGCAGCTGGAAGGCATTTGATACGAGCCTTTCGGGCCTCTATGGCCAGTAAGGGCCGTCGATCATCGCCCCGTTTTAGACTCCCGTCTGCTAATCGGCCAAGCCTCAGAAAGCGGCCGAAGACTTGACGGACTCAAAACGCGAGCGAACATTCGATCGCGTTTATGAAAGTCACTGGCACCCGCAATCGAAGTTTCCCAGAACGACGGGAAACCATCCTGAAAGCGGCCTGCGGTGTGTTTGTACGGAGCGGTTTCCATGCAGCATCGATGAAGGACATTTGTGCAGCGGCCGGCATGAGTCCGGGCTCGGTTTACCGGTATTTTCCCAGCAAGGACGCCCTCATCGAGGCACTCATTGAAGCAGACCAAACCCGGTGGGCAGCCGCGATGGACGGGTTGCCGATCGAAAAAGGGCTACTGCCCGCATTGGAAGCCTTGGCCGAATTAGGTCTTCGAGATTTGGAGGACCGAGGATTCTTGAACGTGTGGGTCGAGACCGCCGCCGAAGCCTCCCGCAATTCCGCCGTGGCGGCCCGTTTGAGGGAAAGCTACCAGGCGCTTCAAGTCCGGCTCGCATCCCTTATCCAAGCGGCCCAAAGATCCGGGTCCATCCAATCGGAGACCGATCCACGGGTCTTGTCCTGCCTGATCTTTGCCGCCTTCGACGGCCTCATTCTCCGAGCCTCCTTCGATCCCCACCTGGATGCGCGGGCCCTCACCCGCGGCTTCTTGGAGTTCATCGGACGCGCTGTCGGGGCACGCACCCCGCGCCAGAAGGGATCGCGATGAATTGGGTCGGCCTTCAGATGCTTCGGAATGACCGAGCCAAGTTCGCTGCGATGATTGTGGCCGTCTCACTCGCGGTCTTCCTGATGCAAAACCAGGCGGCGATTTTGGCCACCATGTTGTCCATGACCGCCGCCCAGATCCGGGACGTTCAGGACGCCGATCTGTGGGTCACCGAACCGGAGGTGGAATGCTTCGACCAAGTCAAAGCGATGCGGGACATCCATTTATTACGGGTGCGTGGCATCGCCGGGATCGCTTGGGCGGCCCCATTGCTTAAGATCGACGCCATCGGGCATTCCGAAGGCGGACGGCTCAACACGGTCACCGTTCTGGGGATCGATGACGCCAGCCTGGCGGGGTTGCCACACCAGATGCGGGTCGGACGGGCCGATGCCATTCGCGAACTCGACACGGCCATCATCGATCCCGGAGGCCACGAGCTGTTCTTCCCCGGCGAACCGTTTCAAGCAGGGCGATCCTTGCGCATCCGCGACCGTCGGATTCGCATCATGGGAATCTCGGATATCGCCGCTCCCTTCACTGGCCTACCGATGCTGCACACCTCCCGATCTACCGCCGCGGCCCTCAACCTCGGCGAGCAGCACATGACGAGCTTCATCCTGGCCCGCTCGGCCCCCGGTAGCCGACCGGAGGTCCTCTGTCAGAAAATCAACGCCCTCGGAGGCTTGCGGGCCCGAACTACCGAGCAGTTCGCCGCCGATGCCATGTGGTTCTACGGCAGCCAGGGCGTGCCCATGCTCTTCATGATCACCATCACGATTGGACTCATCGTGGGTGCCGCCATCACGGGCCAGACCTTCCTCATGTTCATCAAGGAGAACGCCCGGCCTCTTTCGATGCTCAAGGTAGTGGGGACCACCGATCGCCAACTCGGAACCATGATCCTGCTTCAAGGGACGGTGGTGCTGGTGTTGGGTTCGTGCTTTGGCAGCGGCATCGCGGCCGCCGTATGCAACGCCATCCGGACGCAACCCTTCCTGCGAAGCCTGTACCTGCCTTGGGAGATCGCCCTGGGCACCTGCCTGGCCCTGGCCTCAGTCACGGGCATCGCCCTGTACGCTAGCTACCGTCACGTGCGCGGCCTAGAACCCGCCGCAGTCTTCCGCTGACTCTCACCATGACGCCCCTCGATTTGAGCGCCGTGCACTGCACCGGGATCCGAAAGCACTTCGGCGAAGACGACGCCCGCGTGGAGGTGCTCCGTGGGGTGGATTACACCGTGCGCCGGGGCGAACTCAGCTTCCTGGTGGGCCCTAGCGGCTGCGGCAAGACCACCCTCATCTCGGTCATCGCTGGCTTACTCGAAACCTCCTCCGGCGAGGTGAGTCTCTTTGGAAACCATTTGGCCCGGATGCCCCACTCGGACCGTGTTCTCTTCCGCCGAAGTCACCTGGGCTTCGTCTTCCAGCAGTACAACTTGTTGCAGGCCCTTACTGCAGCGGAGAATGCGGCCATCCCGCTACTGGCCGCAGGCGTCCGCCGGCGCGAAGCCGTCGATCGCGCGGCCGCGCTTCTCGACCGGCTGGGGCTGGGTTCGAGAACGGGGGCCTATCCGCGTCAATTGTCTGGCGGGCAGCAGCAACGAGTGGCACTGGCTCGCGCCCTAGTCCACGAACCCCGGCTGATTATTTGCGATGAGCCGACCGCCGCACTCGATCACGCCACGGGCGAGGCCGTCATGGAACTGCTTGCCTCGGCCGCTGTGCATCCGGACCGGGCGGTCCTGGTGGTCACCCATGACAGCCGGGTCTTTCGCTTTGCCGACGTCATCGCCCACATGGATGACGGACAAATCACCCACGTCGAACCGAGGCAACGCACCGATACAGCCACACACCTGGGATCGTCCCGACTCACCAAACTTTCCGCATGAAGCACTACCTCCTTCCCGCGCTGGCCGCCGGTGCGGCCCTCTTCGCCATCGTATCCGTGGTGCGCACTCAACCGGTCCGAGACGTTACCGAACCCGTGTCGCCCCCTCCGGCCTCCTCGTTTACCAACACCGTCGCCGCCGTCGGACTCATCGAGGCGAGCAGCGAGCACATCAGCGTGGGCACGCCTCTCTCGGGCATCGTCACCGAGGTGCTGGTCACCCTCAATCAATCGGTGCACGTCGGAACTCCTCTCTTCCGTCTGGATACCCGTTCTCTGCAGGCCTCATTGGCGGTGCATGAATCCCAACTCGCCGCAGCCCGCGCCCGATGGGCAACGGCCCAGTGCCAGGTGGAAGACCTCGATGATCGCCTGCAACGTTCTCTGAAACTGCGCAGCAGCACGGTCATTAGTGAGGAAGAACTCATTCGGACACGTTTTGCCCTCAAGGTGTCCCAGGCACGCGTGGTGGAGGCACAGGCCGAGGTGGCCGTCGCCGAAGCATCGGCCGCGGCCGTGCGGACTGAGATCACCCGAAGCACGATCTTAGCCCCCATCGATGCCACGGTGCTTCAACTGAAGATCCGTCCCGGAGAGTTCGCCACCGCCGGCACCCACACAGCGCCACTCATTCTGCTCGGCAACCTGAACCCACTCCACCTGAGGGTAGACATCGATGAACACGAGGCATGGCGGGTCCAGCCAGGGACTCGGGCCAAGGGTCATGTGCGGGGCAATGCCGCACTGGCCTCGCCATTGAGCTTTGTCCGCTTCGAACCCTTCGTCATTCCCAAGAAATCCCTGACCGGCGACAGCATCGAACGGGTGGACACGCGGGTGCTGCAGGCCATTTACCGCGTCGACCGGACGGACCTGCGCCTCTACCCCGGCCAGCAAATGGATGTGTTTATCGAGGTCGCTGGAACCTCGACAGCATCCCGCTGAACCGTCACTGCCCGAGGTTCAATGGCCGTGCACGCTGAACCACACCTGCCCTCGAAAACCCACGTCGTAGCGCAACTCGTACTGCATGGCCGGGCGCGCATCGGCCAGCGTCAGTCGCACGGTTTTTCCGTCCGGCAAGAGCGCGGATGACTTCACTTCGACCTCGTCCCGTCCTTCCTTCTTGGGGTCAACTACAGACCACTCCTTCGATCCGTAGTCTTGCGTGTAACGGTAGTTCCAGCGGCGCACCCCAAAGCTGCCCGCATCGGCAGCCGCCGCCGCATCCAGCTTCTCGGCGAAGGTGAACTCCAGAGAGGCTCCGTCTTGTTTCCAACCCACCGGACTGTGAAGCGGTTTGCCCGTCCTCCGCACGCGCTGGACGGCCCCATCCTTCACCGCACTCGTTTGCCACCCGGTGCTGCCGGCGACATACAGAGAACTGTCCTGAGCGCGGAAGGTGGCTCGGTTGGGCCCGCTGAGAAACTTCACCGGCAACGGGACCACCGCCCCCTGGGTCACCGCCCCGTGCGTGTCGCGCAACACCAGCATCATCCCACAGCGCCCCCAGAGCAGGTGCATCATCTGACCACCCAATGCTCCCCATTGGCCTGAAGGAATCCACGCCTGGGAACCGCTCGAGTTATCCACAGAGTGGGGAATCCAGCACAGCGGCCAATCGCGTCCGAGCGGCGGATTGTGGTCG
>SXGS01282794.1_pt1 | contig 11283 bp, 11 predicted proteins | sample 3174681 | NCBI WGS metagenome assembly SXGS01 (sample SAMN11356861, study PRJNA531348) | freshwater metagenome | isolation source: freshwater sample F1-80 | place: China: Fuxian Lake, Yuxi | collected 2017-12-25 | reverse complement strand
GGCGCGAGCGTCGCGAGGGATTCCCGGCACAAGGCCGGGAATGACGGAGGGGAGGGGAAGCCTCAGGCCAGAAGCTCGGTGGGAACGCCGAGCTCTGGTCCGGCCTGGGCCAGTCGCTGGTCCAGGGTCTGGACCACGGCGCCGGCGTCGGATGCTGTGGCCAGATGAAGGGCGTCGCCCGCGCGGAGTCCGAGGTGGTGCAGGTCCACAAAACGCGCCGCGGTCTGGAACTGCGAACTTGTCACCGGCAGAAGAATGAAGCTCTCGGCGACCAGTTGGCGGAACAGAGCCAGCGATGCGGCGCGCTGATCGAGGTCGATCTGGCCGGTCCGCAGCTTGATGGACAGGGCGGAGGAGACCTCGGTCACCGTCCAGTCGCTGATTAACAGAACTCCTGGGCTTTGGGCTGCGAGCCAGGCCTGAGCCCGAGCCGTTGCGCCCTCATGGGAGAGCGCCGCGATGATCACCGAGGTGTCGACGTAGGCGCTCAATAGCGCTCGCCCTCGCGCAGGGCGCGGATGAGGTCGGCGGCGTCCTGAGTGGCTGGGGGCAGGGACTTTGTCAGCGCCTGGAGCGCGGCGAGATTGACCGCCTTTCGCGGTTGGTTTGACGCGGTCAGGCGGGCCACGCGCTTGCCGCGGCGTGTGATCTCAATCGACTCACCCGCTTCCACCCGGTCGACGAGTTCGCTGAGATGGGCTTTGGCCTCGGCGAGGCTTATGGCGCTCATTGTCTACTCCTGACCATCTAGTTGGTCATGTAGCAAATGTGGCCCTTCAATGCCAAGGGGTTTCAGCTGCCCGTCGAGGTGTAGCGGGCGATGCCGGCGCGCCAGGCGAGGAAGGATGCGGCCAGGAAGACGAAGCCCATGGCCGGGGCTGCGGGCAGCCACCAGTCCGGGGCGCCCAACGGGTCGGGCTGATCAAGGATGGCGAGGACAGGGTAGTAGGCCACGCACCCCAAAGGCACGACGAAGATCAGAAAGTTCCGGAACCAGCCGGCATAGAGGCTCAAGGGAAACTGGGCCGCCTGGATGCCGCCATAGGTCAGGACGTTGAACACCTCCAGGCTCTCTGTGGTCCAGAAGGCGAAGCTGGCCTGGAGGACGAGGAGGCCAGTGAACAGAGCCACCCCCCCGGTGATGGTCCAGGCCAGCAGCAGCACCTTGTCCGGGGTCCAGGACACCCCGACGACGGCGGCGCCGACGAACAGAACCAGCAGGGCCTGGGCCAGGCGGCCAAAGCGGCTGAGGCGAAACTCATAGCCGATGAGCTGAAGGGCTGGAGAGCGCGGGCGCAACAGGACGCGGTCAAAGGCGCCAGTCTTGACGAATTCCCCGCCAAAGACATCGAAGCCCCTCGTGAAGAAGTCGGTGAGGGCGAAGCTGGTGGAGACCACCCCATAGAAGACCGCGATGTGCCCCAGCCCCCAGCCCTGTACCTGACCAAAGCGGTCAAAGAGCGCCCAGGCCGCCAGCATGTCGATGATGGTGGTCAGGAAGGCGCCGATCCCCAGCATGATGGCCGAGCCGGGATATTGCAGCTGGCTGCGCAGGGAGGCGCTGAAATAGCGCAGGAGCAGGGCGAGGCTGTTCATCTGACCTAGCCCCCCTGGACGTCGAGGCGGCGCATGACGCGGGCCATGGCCCAGCGGCCGAGGAGGATGAGGACCACGGTCCAGAAGACCTGCAGGCCCAGGCCCAGCAGGGCCTCTGACCCGTGCAGCTGGCCCACATAGAGGCGAAGCGGAATGTCCATCATGCCGGCGAAGGGCTGCAGGAGCAGGGCGGTCTGCGCCCAGTCCGGATAGAGGGCCAGCGGCAGCAGGTTGCCGGAAAAGACGATGATCAGGCTGTTGAACAGGACATTGACCCCCCGGTCGGTGAGGGTGGCCGCCACAATGATGTTGACGATCATCAGAAAGGCGGTGGCCAGGGCCAGGGCGAGCGGCAGGGAGATGGCGAAGGCGGCAGCCGCTGCAAAGCTCGGCGGCGGCTTCCAGGCCCAGTCCGACAGGCCGATGAGCGGCAGGATCAGACCTGCCCCCAGCAGCATCAGGGCCGCCCGGGGCAGGGCGCGCGAAGCCATCCAGGCGCCGCCACGGACATACCAGAGACTGTAGGTGTCCACCGGCCGCAGGCGGTCATAGGCCACTGCGCCTGTGCGCACGGCCAGGGCCACCTCGGGGTCGGCGTTCCAGGGGGTCAGGGCCAAGAGCGCCTGGGCGAGCCAGGTGTAGGTGATGACCTGAGCCAGCGTCATGGGCGAGGCCGCTGCGGCGGCCGGGGCTGCGGCGAAGAAGGCGGCATAGATCATCACCTTGATGCCCCCCCACCAGCACTGGGTGGCGAAGCCCGCGATAGCCGCGGCCCGGTATTGCAGCATCAAGAGGAAGCGGCTGGAGAAGGCGGCCAGATAGGGGCGGGCGGCGTCCATGGGGCTCAGGCCTCGCCCGCGCCATGCAGGGCGTAGAAGCGGGCGATGACCTCTTCGATGGCCGGCTCGCCCACATGGATGTCGACCACCTCATGGGCCGCGGCGATGGCGGCGATCAGGTTCGGCGTCGGCGTCCGGGCCGGATCGAAGGCGAGCTCCAGGGTCTGGCCCCTGCGGCTGCGGATCTCGACCCCGGCCAGGGTGATGTCCGGCGCCTCATGGGCGAAGTCGATCACCAGACGCCGCTCGGCCAGGACATTGGCGCGCAGGGTCTCAAACGGGCTGTCGGCCAGGACCTGGCCATGGCCGATGACGATCACCCGCTTGGCCAGGGCCTCGATGTCGTGCATGTCATGGGTGGTGAGCAGGACGGTGACGCCGCGTTCGCGGTTCAGGCGGGCGACCACCTCGCGGACGGCGAGTTTGGACGGCGCGTCCAGGCCGATGGTCGGCTCGTCCAGGAACAGGATGTCGGGGTCATGCAGCAGGGCTGCGGCGATCTCGGCGCGCATCCGCTGGCCCAGCGACAGCTGGCGCACGGGCTGGTCCAGGACGGGCCCCAGGCGGAGGAGCTCGACCAGCTCATCGCGGGTGGCCCGGTAGCGGGCCGGCTCGACCCGGTAGATCTCAGCCAGCAGGTCGAAGCCCTCGAGGACCGGCAGGTCCCACCAGAGCTGGGTGCGCTGGCCAAACACCACGCCAATCCGCGAGACGTGGGCGATGCGGTCGGTGAACGGGACGCGTCCATTCACCCGCACTGTGCCGCTGTCTGGCCGCAGAATCCCTGAGAGGATCTTGATGGTGGTGGACTTGCCCGCCCCATTGGGGCCGATGAAGCCCAGCAGTTCGCCCGCCTCCAGGGAAAAGGAGACGTTGCGCAGGGCCTCGACCGTGCGGTGGCGGCGATGGACCAGACCCTTGACCGCACCCAGCAGGCCGGGATCGCGCTCGGCGACGCGATAGGTCTTGGCCAGGTCCTCCACGAGGATCTGTGGCATGGGCGGGGGGCCGGTGATGAAACTGAAAGCGCGGCGGACCCTAGATGGCGCGCCTGGAGGTGTCCATGGCCGGACCCTTCACCCATCACGCAACACCATGTTGCGGCCTCTTGCATCCGGGGATGGGGCGTTCTCGTACCTGCAACCGACGCCGCGCGTATTGCCGCCGGCGCCCATCCGAGGGACTGTCCATGACCGAACCGAAATTCCGCATTCTCGCCGGCGCCTCTGCGCTCGTCCTGGCGCTGACCCTGTCGGCCTGCTCGCAGGCTGAAGACACCGCCGCGGCGCCCGAAGCCGAACCCGTCGCCGCCGAAGCCGCTGCGCCCGCCACCAACATCGTCGCCGGCGCCCAGGGCTCCCCCGACCACACCACCCTGGTGGCCGCTGTTGTCGCCGCTGAACTGGTTGAGACCCTGTCGGGTCCGGGCCCGTTCACGGTCTTTGCCCCCACCAATGCAGCCTTTGAAAAGCTCCCGGCCGGCACGGTTGAGGCTCTGCTGCTGCCCGAAGCCAAGGCTCAGCTGACCTCGGTCCTGACCTATCATGTGGTGGCCGGCAAGCTGATGGCCGCTGATGTTCTGGCCGCGATTGAAGCCGGCGGCGGCACGGCGACCCTGACCACCGTGCAGGGCGGCGAGCTGAAGGCCTCTGTGGTCGACGGCGGCGTGCAGCTGACCGACGCCCAGGGCGGCACCGCCATGGTGAGCGCCACCGACCTCGACCAGTCCAACGGCGTGATCCAGGTGATCGACACCGTGATCATGCCCGCCGGCTAAGGCGGCAGGACTGATCTGAGACCCACGAGGGCCCCCGCAGTGATGCGGGGGCCCTTTTCTGTTGGTGGCTACTCGGCGGGCCGGGGGGCCGTGGGCGGGACCATGGGTTCGGGCACATCAATGGCGGCGGAGACGGCCACAGCCTGCGGGGCCAGGGTCGCGGCGCGCCGGGCGGCCAGGGCGGCCTTGGTTTCTTCGTAGCTTGCCCGGGTGATCTTGTAGCGGGCGTAGAAGAAGACGGCGATCAGGCCAGGGATGCCGGCCAGGATCCCATCCCACAGGGCCAGATCCCAGATCACCTGGGCCGGCACCTCGCCGATCTGCGCCCGGACCGGGAAGGAGATGAAGGTCAGGACAAAGCCCGCCAGGGCCGCGCCGATGGCCTGGTCGACCTTGGCGAACAGGGAGCGGGTGGAATAGAGCACCCCTTCCTGGCGCAGGCCGAACTTCAGCTCGTTCTCGTCGGCGATGTCGGCGAGCGCCGACATGATGCTGATGGAGAGCACGCTGGCCGCCCCGTAGCTCAGCACCGAAAAGGCGATGAGGATGGCCAGCAGGTTGGGCGTCTGCGGGCTCAGGGTGCCGGCAAAGCCCATAAGGATCGGAATGGTCGGGGCCAGGGCGTAGACGATGGCCGAGACGATGATGGTGGCCTTCTTGTCGAACCGGCCGTGCAGGGTGGCGGCGAACAGGAAGGCCGACAGATAGCCGGCAAACGAGCCGATGACGAAGAAGCGGATCTGCTCAGAGCCCAGCCCCCAATAGTAGGTGTTGGTATAGAGGTGCAGGCCGCCCCGCAGGCCGATCATCATGCTGAGGAAGAAATAGGCGATCAGCAGCCAGACATAGTTGATGTTGGCGAAGGCCTTGCCCATGTCCTTGAAGAACTCAAGCGGGCTGTATTTCGGCAGATTTTCTGCAGGCTTGGGCAGGAGCGGAATCCGGTCGCGGGTGAACCAGGCCGAGGCCGCCAGCAGGGCCAGGGCAATCCCCCCCATGATCACCGAAAAGGCCCCGTAGGGCTCCGGGTTCAGCAGGCCGCGGGGATATTCCGGGGTGGCCTTGAAGAAGTAGGACAGGGCGATCCAGGTGGTGGCGGCCGCACCGGCCCAGGTGAAGAAGCTGTTATAGGCCATCACCTTGGAGCGTTCGGTGTAGTCGCGGCTGAGCTCACTGCCCAGGGCCATGTGCGGCGTGTGATAGAAGGTCATCGACTGGCGCAGCATGACCACGGTCACCGCAAACCAGGAGAACAGGGCCCAGGTCCCCAGGCCGTCCGGCGGATTGAACACCGCCCACAGGGACAGGACGATCGGGATCGGGGCGAAGAACATGTAGATGTGACGCCGGCCCCAGCGGGACTTGGTGCGGTCGGAGATCGAGCCCACCAGGGGGTCGGAGATCCCGTCCAGGAACAGGCTGACGGAGATGGCCAGCCCCGCCAGGTGGGCTTCAAGCCCCAGGACCTGGTTGTAATAGAGCATGGCGTAGGAGCCGACGGAGAAGAGGGCGATGGATTCCGCGCCACTGCCCACGCCGAAGGCGAGCTTTGTTTTGAACGGCAGCCGTTCGCTGTCGCCCGATGAATTCTGGGCCAATGTACTATCCTCCCGAGCGCGCTCTTAAAATGATCCGGCGCGTCGCGTGGGGTGGAACAAAGACCCAGTCGCCTTAGGCGTCAACCGGTCCCGCGCATACTAAAGCCAAGAAAATTCAGGGGGATGTGGCGCGCGGTGGTGGCCGGAATCCCCTGTGACCCTGACTTCGCCGCACCGACCGATCGGTGGTAAAGCGGCGGTGGAGTCATAAGCATCTGGCATTATTCAATTTATTTCTGAAATCAGCCGGCCCGGGCGGCGCGCGCGAATGTCTCGGTGGCGTTGTTGCGAAAGATATTGACTCGCAGGTTTGCCTGGACATAACAGCAGTCGCTAACGCGAATTGATCGCAAATTTGAGGGTATGTCTTGCGCAAGTCTCTTCTGGCCACCGCCGCGCTTCTGCCGCTCCTGGCGCCCTGTGTCGCCCTGGCTGCGGAGGAGGCGGCGCCGGTTTCCGAACTGATCGTCATTGGGCCTGAGGGGCCGGGCGACTTCCCTGGCGCAGCGACGCGGATTGAGGCGGTGGAGTACGAGCGCTCGCAGCCCCGGGACATCAATGACGTGCTGCGCCGGGTGCCGGGCCTCTATGTCCGCACCGAAGAGGGGCTTGGCCTGCGTCCGAACATCGGGGTTCGCGGCCTGAACCCGACCCGCTCGACGGAAGTTCTGCTGCTGGAGGATGGGGTCCCGTTGGCCTATGCGCCCTATGGGGACAATGCCTCCTATTACCATCCGCCCCTGGAGCGGTTCTCGGCGGTGGAGGTGCTGAAGGGCGCCGGTCAGATCGTTTATGGCCCGCATACGGTGGGTGGGGTGATCAACTACACCACCGCAGCGCCCCCCGCCGAGGCTTCAGGCCGACTGGTGCTCCGGGCCGGTGGCAATGAGACCCGCGAGCTGGTGCTGCAGGGCGGCGACACCTTCGGCGCCCTGGGCCTGTTGGGGGGCTTCGCCACCGGCGGCAATGCCGGGGTGCGGGAGAACCAGGAGCTCTCCTATTCCGACCTGTTCATCAAGGCCGTCGCCACCCTGTCGGAACGGCAGGCGCTGACCTTCAAGGCCTCAGCCTATCTGGAAGACAGCAATGTCGGCTATTCCGGCCTGACCGAAGCTGAATTCCGGGCCAATCCGCGGGGCTATCCCTTCACCAACGACTCCTTCGTGATCGAGCGCTATGGGGCGAGCCTGGCCCATGGTTGGACCCCTTCCGACGAGCTGCAGCTCAACACGGTGGTCTATGCCAGCACCTTTGACCGGGACTGGTGGCGTCAGTCGTCAAATTCCGGGCAGCGGCCTTCGGACTCCGCCGACCCGGCCTGCGCCGGCATGGCCAATCTGAACACCACCTGCGGCAATGAAGGGCGGCTGCGGCAATACTACATGTTCGGCGTCGAACAGCGCCTGACGCTCAACTGGTCAGGGGGCGAACTGCTGGCCGGCGCTCGCCTGCATGCCGAAAACCAGGAGCGGTTCCAGTTCAATGGCGACCGGCCCAATTCCCGGGCGCCTGGCGTGGGCGTAGGCGCCGGGGTGCGTGAGCACAATGTGCGCGAAACGCGCGCCGCCTCGGCCTTCATCAAGAACACCTTCCACCTCGGCGATGTCGCCATCGCCCCGGGGGTCCGCTTCGAGACCATGACCCTTAACCGGTCCGACAAGCTGGCGGGCCGCAGCGGTTCGACCGAGCTCAGCGAATGGATCCCGGGCCTGGGCGTGTCCTGGAGCAAGGACCAGCGGCTGACGGTGTTCGCCGGGGTTCACCGGGGCTTCTCGCCGCCGCGGGTGGAGGACATCATCACCAATGCCGGGGGCTCGGTGGAACTTGACCCTGAGCGCAGCCTGAACTGGGAGCTGGGCCTGCGGGGCTCACCCATGGCGGGCCTGGAAGGCGAGCTGGCGGTCTTCCGCCTGGACTTCGACAACCAGATCGTCCCGGCCTCGGTGGCCGGCGGGGTGGGCGCCACGGCGACCAGCGCCGGCGAGACCCGCCACCTGGGTCTGGAAGGCGCGGCGAGCTTCTCCTCCAAGGCGGCCTTCGCCACCTCGGTGGACGGGTATGCTGACGCCGCCTTCACCTGGGTGGAGACCGCCGAATACCGGGGTCGCCGCTTCTCGGCCATTTCCGGCCTGGGCGCGGTCTCGGTGACCGGCAACCGGCTGCCCTATGCCCCGGAATGGATGGGCCGGGCGGCGGTGGGCTTCGACACCGGCGTGATCCAGGCTGAGCTTGAAGGGGTCTATACCGGCGAGATGTTCACTGACGATGTGAACTCGGTCACGCCCACGGCCAACGGCCAGCGGGGGCTGATCGACGACGCCTGGCAGTTCAACCTGGCGGCGGCCTACAAGGTGCCCAACACCCAGGTGAAGCTGACCCTGGCGGTCCGCAATCTGGCCGACAAGACCTTCATCATCGACCGCTCCCGCGGGATCCTGGTCAATGAACCCCGGGCCGCCATCGTCGGCGTTGACCTGGCCTTCTAGGCCTCAGTCACACCTGAACTCGTCAGGGGGCGATGGGCGCATGATATGAACGTCCACGCCCCCTGGCCCCCCAGGGGCGAGGTTGCACGCCCCATGACCCCATCACCGCCCCTGATCATCACGGCCGCCCTGGACGCAGGGGCGTTCGACTGGTTCCAGGACCTGCGCCAGGCCCATTTCCCGGCCCATCGCAATGTGGTTCCAGCCCATCTGACCCTGTTCCATGCCCTGCCCGGCGACCAGGAGGCGTTCATCGGTGAGACGGTGAAGGCGGCCTGCGCCGCCCGGGCCCCTCTGACCCTGGCCGTGCGCGGCCCCTGGTTCATAGGGCGCGGGGTGGCCTACCGCATCGCTTCCGCCGAACTGGACGCCCTGCGCGCCGAGTTGGCGGAAGCCTTTGCGCCTTGGCTGACGCCCCAGGACCGCGCACCTTTCCGACCACACATCACCATCCAGAACAAGGCCGATCCGGAGGCTGCGCGTAGCCTTTGCGCGCGGCTGCAGCTGGAGTTCGAGCCCTTCGATATCACCGCTGAGGGGCTGCTGGTGTGGCGCTACCTCGGTGGTCCCTGGGCGCCGGTGGCGCGGGTGGCGTTTGGGGCGGACGACGCGGGTGTCTGAGGTCGTGCTGGGGGTTCTTGACGCCTCAGGGTTGTTGGTCTGATTATGCAAGTGAGCTTCCTCGCGCACCGTGAGGGGGATGAGACGCCGCGCCAAGCGGCGCAGATCAGGGGCGCCCCATGTCAGAAGATCAGGCCCTTCGGCCTTGCCGTGTCCGTCACTATGTCCTGGCGACGCCGGACCAGGACTTTGTCTGTCAGCAGCTCTATGACTTCCTCGGGCTGACGCCGACGCCCAAGCGGGAGGGGCCGAGCCCGACGGCGGCGTTTGGCTTTTCCACGGCCATGATGCGGGTGGGCACGACGCTGATCGAGGTCGTCCAGCCCCTGCGCAAGCCCCACCTGCTGCACAGCTTCTTCGACAGCCGGGGCGGTCAGGACGGGGGCTTCATGGTGGTGATGCAGACCTATGACGCCGACGCCCTGCGGGCCCGGGCCGGGGCGGCGGGGTTGAAATTCGCCATGGACATGGACTTCCGCGGCCAGCGGCTGATGCAGTTCGACCACAAGGATTTCGGCACGCGGTTCGAATTCTACAAATACACCCCCGAGGAGAACTGGTGGGGCGACCCGCTGAATGGCCCCTACAGCGACTCGCCCCTGGCTGAGGAGATCGTCGGCGCCGAGGTGGCGGTGGAACGCCCCGCAGAGATGGCGGCGACGGCCGCCGAGGTGTTCATCGCCCGCCAGGAAGGTCAGGCGATCGTCTGTGTGGATGACCGGCGCATCGACTTTGTGGCCCCTACCGAGACCCGGTTGCGGGGCCTGAACGCCATCTACCTCAAGGCCCGTGACCGGAGCCGGGTGGGGGACATGGCCCGCATCGCCAATGTCGATTTCAAGCTGGTCTGAGGGAGGCTGTAGATGACCCATGATCATTCCCGCCGGACCCTCATCCTGGGCGCCGGCGCCCTGGCGGTTGCAGCATCGGCGGGCTCATCGGCCTGGGCTCAACCTGGCCCCAAGGTTGCCCAATCCAAGATTGGCAGCCCCTGGGTCGCCCGGATTGGGGTGGCCTCGCCGCAGGCCATCGCCGCGCTAGGGGCGCGCCTGGGCGCCCGGCCAAGGCGGGTCGCCACACGGCACCGCGCCCCAGGACTCCGCGCGGCCGGCTTTGGCCTTGCCGGGGTGGATGTGGAGTTTGAGGATATCGGCCCTAACGGCCCCAACGGCCCCGACGGCCCTTCAAGCCTGCAGGCTGCAGCGCTGGGTGGCGGGCTGGTGGGGCTTGAAGCCCAGGACCCTGACCAGATCGCCGCCCGCGCCCGTCAGGCCGGGGTGCGGGTGTTCCGGGACCTGGTGGTCGCCGGGCGACGGGTCATCACCCTGGAGGCGGGGCCGCTGGGCGCGCCGTTCGAGATCGCCGGCGCCCTGGCCCCGCAAGCGCCGGGCCCACCCTCACAGGTGAACGGGGTAACCATCGCCTGCCTTGACCCCGGCAGGGCCGCTGCCCTGGCCAAGGTGATTTTTGAGGCTCCAGTTCAAGACCAGATTGTCCAACTATCAGATTTCTCCATTCGATTTGTCAGTTTGAGCCCCTTTTTGCGGCGTGGGGTCGTGGATTTGAATCTGGTCTAGCGATCCCAACCCAAGGTTGAATACTTGCTGGTGATTTGGGATCAGAACTCATGTCGTCGAGAGCGTCTGCGTTGAGGCACAGGTGAAACTCCCCTAGTCAAGAGCACTGTTGATTCTCTGGCTGAGGTGATTCTATGGCTGCGCCCACGGCGACTATTGTTGTTGCCGACAACGCTCTTTCCGTTGGCGAAACCCCGCTTGTCACCTTCACTTTCTCTGAGGCGGTGTTGGGCTTCACCAACGCCGATCTGACGATAGCCAATGGCGTCATGTCGCCCGTGTCTTCTGCGGACGGCGGCGTAACGTGGACGGCCACGTTTACCCCCACCGCCAACATCACCGACGCCACCAATGTGATCGCGGTCGATCTGTCTGGGGTTACGGACTCGATCGGCACGCCGGGGGTCGGAACGGCAAACTCTAACAACTACGCCATCGACACCCTCCGGCCCACCGTCGGCATCGTGGTCGCCGACCCCGCGCTGAGGGCCGGTGAGACCACAGTGGTGACCTTCACCTTCAATGAGGCGGTGACGGGTTTCACCCTGGCCGACCTCACGGTGGCCAATGGGACCCTGTCCGCCCTGTCGTCCACCGATGGCGGGATTACCTGGACGGCCACCCTGAACCCCACAGCGTCGGTCACTGACGCCACCAACGTCATTACGCTGAACAACGCCGGCATCAGTGACGCGGCGGGAAATGCCGGGGCGGGCACGACGGACTCCGGCAACTACGCCATCGACACCCTCCGGCCCACCGTCGGCATCGTGGTCGCCGACCCCGCGC
>SXGS01643730.1_pt1 | contig 11284 bp, 8 predicted proteins | sample 3174681 | NCBI WGS metagenome assembly SXGS01 (sample SAMN11356861, study PRJNA531348) | freshwater metagenome | isolation source: freshwater sample F1-80 | place: China: Fuxian Lake, Yuxi | collected 2017-12-25 | reverse complement strand
CCTACGCGCCGGGATCGTGGGGTCCCAACGCGATCCACAGTCTGGTCGCGCCCGACGCGTGGCGGCTGCCGTTCGAGCGCGAGTGGCGCGGGGAGTGACCTAGTTGCAGGTACTCGGCGCCGGTGTCCCGGCGAACCGGCCGTCCAGCCATTCGGCCGGCGCACTTCCGAGGTTCAGGATGCCGTGGCCCTGCCCCGGTGCCTCGCGGATCTCGATGGTGTCGCCGAGTGTGCACGCTCGCTGCACCGCGGCCACCGTCCACTCCGGGAGTGCGAGTCGATCCAGTTCGCCGTAGCCGACGAACATGGGCGCGGTCGCCGCGGCGCCCGGCACTCCGGCCTCGGTGAGCCACGCGCGCAGACGATCTGCGGCGGCCTCGTCCACCGGTGCGTAGTCCGCCGGTGTGACAGACTCGGCGATCGCGCTCTCGAGCCCGTCGTTCTCGCCCTCGCAGGCGGCGAAGACGTCCCGGCGTTCGTACAGCACACCGCGGAGGTAGTCGGTCACCTGGAGGTCGGGGTGCGCGACGGACAGCCCTGTCAGGACCGACGGCACCAGCGCGACCTGTTCGGCGGTGAGTGTTCCGGCCACCATCGCGTCGACGAGCGGGCTCAGGTCGGTCGCGGGGGACATGCTGATGGTGCCGACGAGGCGGAGTCCGTTGCCGTAGTCGGCGGCCCGTTCGTTGGCGGCCCACACCGCCTGCCCGCCCTGGGAGACGCCGTAGCCGATCCAGGAGTCGGACGCCGTCGGTTCCACCTCGCGCGCTGCGCGCACCGCGTCGATCACGTTGTTGCCGGCCGTGGCGGCATCGAGGTACGGGTGCGGCCCCGGGGTGCCCAGGCCCTCGTAGTCGGTCATGGCGACCACGTAACCGTTGGCGAGGAACGGGATCACGGTGGTGAGCGCCCCCAGCAGCCCGATGTGGGTGGACGGCGCGCACCGACTGTCGGTACCGGTGGTCGCGTGGCCGACGGAGACGACCGGCCACCCACCCGCCGGTGGGTCGCCGCGAGGAACCAGGACCAGCCCGCTCACCTCGGTGGCGGAGCCGTCGATGCCGGAGGTCGAACGGTAGAGCACCGTCTTCGACACCGCCGTCAAGGTGGCGAGCGCGGGATAGCCCGCGAAGTCACGAGGGGTGCCCAGCAGTGAGCCCGCGGCGACGTCGGTGAGAGAGTCGACGGCCGTCTCCGGGGCCGACTCTCCCGGCAGCCCAGCGCAACTCGCGCAGAGGACGGCCAGCACCGACAGCCAGGTCAGCGCGACGTGGCGGCGCGCGGTCGTCGTATCGATCGCGGCCACCGCACGTCACTCCCCGTCGGAGCGCAGGTCGGCCGTGTTCCGGCTCAGCAGGCCGACGGGATCGGCACACGCGCGGGCGAGGGCACGGTCGACCGTCTCGGTCTCGATCATGCCGCTGCAGAACGACGCCGAGTACGAACGTCCGCCCTGGACCTGCGAGACGAGGATCGAGATGCCGTCCGGGCCGTCTGGTTCGAGAGAAGCCGTCATCTGCCGGGGCCGACCGTCGTCGAGCCAGGGAAGGTGGTCGTAGATCGAGAGGGTGCCCAGGTCGCTCACCGCGAGTCGCGGTCGGTCGGGCACCGTGACGACGTCCTCGCTCGGCGCCGGTGCCGGGGCTGTCCGGTGACCCTTAAGAGTTGCTCGGGCATCGGCCATTCCGAGCACGGCGATGGGCCAGCCGGAGTCGATGACCTGCTTCATGACACCGGCGACGTCACCCGGCGTCGGCAGCACGGGCAGGCGGACCGGGATACCGATCGCGAAGTTGCCGTGTTCCGCGCGGTGCTTCTCGTCGAGGTATCGGCGGCAGTTGAAGAGGATCATGACGTGCTCGTCGAGGGGCACACCCTCGGACCGTAGAGCGGCGACGAACAGGGCCACCGAGACCGACGCGCCGGTGGCGCCCGGCGCGTTCGCCTTCGACCACGATCGCAGTGCTGCCACCTGCTCGGGACGCATGTAGGCCGCGCGCGCGGTCTTCGTCGACTCCCAGTGCTCGATACGGCGCGTCGGCACTCCGTCGGCCGTCGCGTCACGCCGCTTGTGGACGGCGCGCAGGCGCCGGAGGTCCTGCAGCGCGCGAGGGTTGGATCGGTAGTGCCGTCGAAGAGCGCTCCACGTGGCGTTTCTCGGCAGCGACGGCGCCATGCTGCGTGCCATCGCGAAGCCCGGGTCGCTGGCAGCGGCACCGACCATGGTCACGCCCATCAGGCCGTCGCCCACTCCATGGGAGTAGTGGACCACGGCGTAGTCACCGCACAGCACGATCTCCACGGGGGCTCGCACGCCCTCGCGGGTACGCACGCGATCCATCAGCTCACCGAGGTCGTCGGTGGCCAGATCCGGCCTGCTGGTGACGGCGGTGCCGGCGCCGATGTCGGTGCGGTACGCCCAGTGTCGCTGATCCGCACGCGGATCGAGACGGATGCGGGAGGTGGGGGACGCGTTCTCCGCCGCGGCGAGCATGGCCCGCGCAGCCTCGACGTCGAGCCCCGCCACGGGTCCCACGACCGCCAGGTTCTGGGCGGGCGCGAACGTGCGGTCGAGTTCGGTCGACGGGTACTCAGACTGCGGCATCGATCACCTCCTGCATCCGTGAGCGGAAGTTGGCTCGCGAGAATCCTTCCGCCCAGACGCGGATCTGCGCTCGATCGAACTGGGCCGGGTCGAACGACGTCATGGCGTCGGCGAAACCGGTGACGATCTCGTCGTCGGTACCGGGCTGCACGTGCAATCCGGTGGTGCCGTGGATGACCGAGTCGACGGCACCACCCTCACCGAGCGCGATGACCGGGGTACCGGTGGCCATCGACTCGACGGGAACGATGCCGAAGTCCTCGATGCCGGGCATCAGCAGTGCACGCGTGGAGCGGTGGAGCTCGAGCAGCTTCTCGTGCGAGACGCGGCCGAGGAACACCGTCTTCGGTCCGGCGAGGGCGCGGCACTGCTCCATCGCGCGGCCGTCGCCGGCGACGATGAGCGGTACGTCCGCCAGGGCTGCCGCACGGATCGCGATGTCGGGACGCTTGTACGGCACCAGGCGACCGGCGAGCAGGAAGAAGTCCTCACGCTCCACCGTCGGATCGGGAGTGAAGCCCTCGGTGTCGACGGGTGGGTGCACCACCACGGCGTCGTCTCGTCCCCACCAGCGCGAGATGCGGTCCGCTACGGCGGTCGAGTTGGCGACGACGGTGGTCAGACGCGGCGCGGCTCCTGTCTCGCAGCGCCGTGCGACGGCCGACAGTGCCGTGAGGATCGCGGCACCTGCGCGGCCGCCGCCCTCACCCGCCCGCAGTTCCGGATCCCACGCCCAACGCGCCGGGCTGTGCACGTAGGCGATGACGGGAGCGTCGGTCGCGTGCACGGCCTGCGTCGCGAAGGCGTGGTGGCTCACGACGACGGCCTCGGCGTCGCGCAACGGCAGACGACGGAACGCCGTCGGCATCAGCGGCAGGACCGGGGCGTAGGACCGCTGACCGATGCCGTTGTAGATCGAGTTGAGCCACGTGGTGTTCGGCGGCGTGGTCAGCCCGGCGGGAGTTCCCTCGGGACGGGCGATGGGTGCGTACACGCGCGCGCCCGGCCACTGCAGAGCGAGCTGTTCGACGACGTGCTCGGATCCGGCGATCTCGGTGAAGCGCTCGTGGACGATCGCGATCTTGTCAGTGTCTGGCATTGTGTCCGACCTGTTCCTCGGGGCGCTGGGAGGCCGTGCGTCCACCCGGAGCGGGATCGGACCGGCGCTTGCGGCCGGACGGTTGCACGACGAGGTGAGTGTGGATGCCGAACGTCCGCAGCTGCTTCAGCACTCCCTCGGCAGCTCGGCGGTCGCGTCCACCGGACGACAGTAGTACCACCGCGGTCTCGACGTCGTGCACGTCGACGAAGGTCCACCACTCGCTCGTGAGGTCGGCCCCGACGAGTGCGTCCGGGTGGCGGGGCTGCCCGCCCGTGGAGAGGGAGGTGGGAGCCGGATACACGGCGTCGTCACCGACGAGTACCAGCACGTTCTGCTCGATGCGGCCGTGGGCGGCGTGCCGAGCGCCGGCCGATCGGGTGCCGTTGCCGTTGCTGCCGTTCCCGTTGGACGACGACGCGCCCCGGTCCGACGCGGCCACCGTCGCGGCGACGATGGGCGGCAGGCCCGTGGTCACCTTCGGATCGAAGTCGGCCTGGTACTTGCGAGCGACGCGGCGGGCCCACGCGGGCCGCGGACGACGCCCGAGTCGACTGCGCAGCAACACGATCAGCTCGGCGGCGACGATGAACGCCACCAGACCCGCGACGGAGGCCTCCGAGGCCGGCATCGGTGAGACGGGGGCGGTGCTCTGCTCGGGCACGGCGAGCACCACCAGCTGGTTCCCGCCGCCCGTGCTCTGGAGCTGTGTCAGCTGGTCGCGGAGGTCGGCGAGCGACTGGTCCGATGCGGAGCGGGCGGGGTCGCCCGGGATGAGCTGGGAGTTGCGGGCTTCCTCGGCCGCGATCGAGGCTTGAACCTGCTCGAGCTGCCCCTGTGCGTTGCGGGCGGCGTTGGCCGACGACGCCTGCGACACCGTGGTCACCGTGGTGCGGGCGACCTCGAGGGCGAGCTCGAGGTGGGAGGCGAGCTCACCGGCGTCCCAGCCTGTGTCGACCTGCGACAGCACCTGATCGAGCACGTCGTTGTCCGCGGCCAGCCCGATGAACGGGGCGCGCAGCTGCTCGATGAACGCGTCGCCGGGGATCACCTCGCCGGTCGCCCGGATCTCCGTCACGACGGATGCCGCGTACTGCTTCTCGGTGCCGTACTCGCGGAGGGCGAAGACGCCGGCGCCGACGATCAGCGCGATGATCAGAGCGGGAAGGAACGCGCGTCCCAGTTCCCGCATGTGCCCGGCGAGATCTATCGGCGGAGGTACGTCTCCGCGGTGCACGGGGTCGTCTACGGGCGCCAACCGAATCTCCTCGAGTTGCTGGTGCGCGTGCGGTCATGCCCGGTCGACGGCATGTCCCATTCGATACTACGCAGGGACGGAGACCATTCCTGCGTAGGCGAATTGCCGTGTGTCACCGTTCGGGAGATCGGTCCGAGGGCCGTCGTGAAACCGACGCGGTACCCATTCTGGGCGCGTGAGGAATGGATGATGGCTCTTTCTGTCGTGGCATTCATGCGGTCAATTCCGTCAACAGTCGGGGGAGGGTGACCGAGATGTCGTGACGCGTCGCGACGGTGTCCCGCGCGCGTGCTCCCATGTCCGCGCGCGCCGCGTCGTCGCCGAGCACCCTTCGCAGAGCCTCGGCCAGTGCCGCCGCGTCACCCGGCGGGACCAGCACGCCCTCCCCGCGAGCGAGGAACTCGGTGGGACCGCCGTGATCGGTGGCCACCACCGGCACCCCGTGGGACATGGCCTCGAGTACGGACAGGGGCCCCGCCTCGGGGAGAACGCTGGCCGACACCACGACGTCCCACCGGCGCAGCGCGCTGTCGGGATCGACGTGCCCGAGGAAGCGGACACGTCCCGCGAGATCGGGACGTGCTGCCCGCGTGTGCAGTTCGTCGACGTACGCCTGATCGCCGGAGAAGCTGCCGCCCGCAAGTTCGACCATCACGTCGTCGAGCCTCGCGACCGCGTCGAGCAGGACGAGGTGCCCCTTCCACGGAGTGAGGAGCGCGAGCATGCCCACGACGGGCGGCGAGTGCGTGGGGGCGGCGAAGTCCTCCACGGGCCACGGCACGCCGTAGGGCACGATCTCCACCTCGATGCCGAGGTCGCGTACCGGTGCCGCCGCGGCGGACGTGCACGCGACCGCGCGGCGGACGGCGCCTCGACTCGCCGATGCCACGGCGCGCTGGCGTCCCGCCGCGATCGCATCGTGCACCAGCCAGGCGACACCGTGCGGTGGCCGGGCGAGTCGCGCTGCGGGGAGGGCGAACAGCGAGTTGACGACGGTCTGGGTCGCCGGCCGTCGCGTCACCGCACGCAGCGTCCGTGCGGCGGACACCCACCGCGCCGCCATCCTCGCCGCGGCGCCGATGCGGGCGACTCCCTGCTCTCCGCCCAGGCCCAGCTCGGGGATCGCGACGTGCACCGCGGCGTCGGGCAGCGCCTCGGACAGCGCCCCGACGGGACAGACGACGGTGACTCCGCCCGGCCCCCGCAGTGCCTCGGACACCAGCGACAGCAGCATCTTCTCGGCACCCGAGATGTTCGCGGTGTGCGCGACGAACACGGTGGTGCGATCCGGAGTCACGAGGCGACCTCCGGGGCAGGAGAGTTGCTGCGCGAGTCGCGCTTGGTCAGGAGGAACCCGCACGCGGCGACCAGGAGCGCCGCGACGACCGAGATCAGGAACCACAGGGACGGTGCCGCGTCGACGAGCAGTGTCGCCCCGACCGTCACCGCGGCCGTGACGGCGGCGAGCACGAGGATCGGCGACACGGCGAGCAGCCCCGACATGGGCATGCTGCGCTCGATCACGACCCACAGCATGATCACCGTGACACCGAACGTGATGACGGTGGCGATGGCGGATCCGTTGTAGGACAACCTCGGGATGAGCGCGACGTTGAGACCGATGTTGAGAGCGAGGCCGAACAGCGCGACGAGCGGGTAGTGCCGCTGCATCCCCGCGGAGGCGAGCAGGAAGATGCCGAGCAGGATGAGCGACATGATCGCGGCACCAAGGACGAGGAGCCGTGCCGCGTCGGAACCGGGAGCGAAGCGCTCGCCGTAGAGCAGGCGGATGAGCGGCTCGGCAGAGGGCCAGAAGCCGGCGACGGCGACGGCGCCGAAGGTCGCGAAGTACAGTCCCGCGGAACGGGATCGGGCGCGGAACGTGGCCGTCTCGCTCGGCCAGGCCGCCACGAGGAGGGTGCTCACCGGCGCCACGGCGGCCAGCGCGATGGTGTCCATCATGTCGGAGAATTTGTAGCCGATGGAGTACAGGCCGACCGCGTCGAAGGTGTCGAGAAGGCTCAGCATCAGGACGTCGATCTTCAGCATCGCGATGGTCAGCGCGAAGCCGATCGCGAGGGGAATCGCCTCGCGGAGGTAGGCACCCCACCGGTGGACGTCGATGTGACGAGACGGGCGCAAGCCCACCGACCGCCGCCGCACCGCGAGACCCTTGCCGACCGCGCGGAACGCCTCGTTGAGCACGGCCGGCAGCACGAAGATCAGCAGCACCGGCGCGAAGACGGCGGCGAGGATCGTGAGCACCAACTGCAGGCCCTGGCCCAGGCTCTCGATGACCGCGACCAGCAACAGTCGATGGCGAGCCTGGAACAGCACGGAGAGTGCGTGGGACGGCGTCGCGAACACCACGACGAGGCCGCCCAGAGCGGTCGCCGCGATGACCTCACCCGGGTACTGCAGCACCACGACGTAGCCGACGGCGAGCACGTACCCGACGAGTCCGAGCCGGGTGCGCTGTGCGTGGAACGACGAGGGGGTGGGGCCTATCTCCTCGGCGTCGTCGTCCATCAGTCGGGCCAGGACGACGCGGCCGACGCCGAGGTCGGTGACGACTGACATGAGTCCGAGCAGCGCGAAGACGAAGCTGAACTGACCCCACCCCTCGGGGCTCAGCGAGCGGGCCACGATGACGCTGCCCACCCAGCCGAGTCCCGCCACGATCACGCGGGAGATCAGCACCGCCGCTGTCGCCCGCGCCGCCGCCTTCGGATCGGCGGCGAGCGCGCGATAGTCGGGTGCCGTGGTCTCAGGTGCCGTGGTTTCAGGTTCGGGGGTGACGGCACCCTCGACGGTGATGTCGTCGTCCATCAGAGCAGGCCTGCGTCCCGATAGGCGTCCGCGGTGCGCTCGGCGGTCCGGGCCCACGTCAGGTCGGCCATCGCGTGCAGGGCCTCGGTCACCAGGTCCGCGCGCGCCGTCTCGTCGAACATCAACGGGCTCAGTGCCTCCGCCCAGTCGTCGACCCGCTCGTTGTCGAGCAGCACGGCGCCCTTGCCGACCACCTCGGGCAGGGCGCCCACCGCGCTCGCGACCACGGCGCCGCCGCACGCCATCGCTTCGACGGGGGGCAGCCCGAAGCCCTCGTAGCGCGACGCGTACGCGGTGACGGTCGCCGCCGCGTACAGCGCGGGCAGGTCCTCCACGTCGACGTAGCCGAGCCCGTTCGCGTAACGGGGTGCGTCCGGGCCCGTGGATCCCGCGCCCGCCAGGAAGAAGGGCACGCCCAGCTTCTCCGCGGCGTCGGCGACCAACTGCACGTTCTTGCGCGGCTCCACGGTGCCCACCTGCATGACGAAGCGTTCGGGCAGACCGTACTTCGCGCGCACCGTCTCCACCGCGCCGTCCTCCGGGGGTGCGGCCCAGGCTGCCGGGGCGAGTTCGACGACCGCGGCGTCGCGGCCGCTGACGGCCTTGATGCGGTCGGCGGTGAACTGCGAGACGGCGATGAGCAGGTCGGCCTTGCGCAGCGACCGTCGCACGAGGCGCTGTTCGCCGGCGGCGCGGAAGCGACTCGACGCGGACGGCATGTCGATGACCGAGATGTCGTGCACCGTGGCGACGGTGGCGCCCCGGCCGACGAGGGGGAGATCGACGTCGAGCCCGTGGACCACGTCGTGCGACCCGACCGGGAGCGCACCGAGCACCGCGCGGACGGCACCGCCGGACACCGGCCGGGGGAGCGCGTCGACGCCTGTCGGCAGCTCGCCGATCGCGTCCTTCTGGACGACGGCGGCGAGGTCCGTTCCGGGGAGACGGCCGGGCAGCTCCCTCAGGAGCTCACGGATGTACGTCTGGACGCCGCTGCCGCCGGGACGGAGGGCGAGGGCCCCGAAAACGATTCGCGTTGTGCTGCTGCGCATCCCACAACTCCTAACAAGAGCCAGAAATAGACGTCGATAGGGAAGATCTCGAAATAGGTGGCCACCAGCGACGCGAACATCGCCGCGACGATGGAGGCGCCGACACCGAGTGTCAGCGCGCCGTCCTGACCGGGGAGGGTGCGGGAGAGTCGCGTGCACCAGATCAGGGCGGTCACCAGGAGCGCGAGGACGGCCCACAGTCCGATCGGACCGAGTTCGAGAGCCGTCTTCACGTAGTAGTTGTCGGGCTGGTAGTTGGTGGACAGCCCGAGCGACCCGGTGATGTTCTCACCCTGCGCCGACGAGATCCGGTCCGCTGCCGCACCACTCGACCCGAGCCCCTCGCCGAGCCAGTGGGTGCGCACCTTCTCGATGACCTCGTTCCATCGACCGCCACGTTCGTTCAGGCTGCTCGACGAGAAGAAGACCGACGTGATCTTGGGGACGAACGGCAGGATCGCGCCGACGAGCGCCGCCATGATCACGAGCAGACCGCCGAGTGCGCGGAACCGGATGATGGTCATGTAGATCAGCCCGACTGCGAGTCCGAGCAGCGCCGCTCGCACGATGGCACTCGACATGGCGACCACCATGAACGGGCTTGCGCACAGGAACAGCAGGTTGCGCCGGCGCATGGGGTTCGCGAGCGCAACGGCTCCGCCAACGAGCAGCGACAGCATCACGTAGAGCCCGAACGGGAAGGGCAGGTTGAACGTGCTGAACGTGCGGAGCAGCCCGCCCGACGTCCGGACCTGGGTGCCGTACTCGTACCCGATCGCCACGAGCGCCGCCGGTCCCGCGAGCAACTGAGCGATGCCGACCAGGGACGTGAACGCGCCCATGCCCATGAGGATGCTGACGAGGTGGTCCCGGTCGCGGGCGTCGAACGGCGCGAGCCACAGGATCGCCACCAGCAGCAGGTAGAAGAACGTCACCTTGATGCCGACGAAACCGATGACCCCGAACGACAGCAGTGCCGACGCGGTCCCGAACACCACGAACAGGGCTGCGGCCGGCCACCAGGGCATCAGCAGTGTCGGACGACGCGGGCCCAGCGCTCGACTGCGCCGGATCCAGGCGCTGCCGAGCGTGAAGATCACCAGGCCCTCCTTCCAGCCGGCGACGAAGCCGGGCAGCGGAAGGATGGCGAGGAGACCGTTCAGCGGGACGAACGCGGCCAGCAGCAGCACCCCGAGCTGCGGTCGGTGAAAGACCGCGCGTGCCACCAGGAACGCGACGACCAGCACGACGACCGCGGCGAGACCCTCGAGGACGATCAGCATGACGGGACCGCCGACACGGTCAGTCTTCCGCCTTCTTCAGGACCGCGGCGATGGTGAGGAAGAGGATCTTGATGTCGAGGGACAGCGACCAGTTCTCGATGTAGTAGTTGTCCCACTCGGCGCGGTCGGCGATGGAAGTCTGTCCGCGCAGTCCGTGCACCTGCGCCCACCCGGTGACACCGGCCTTCACCCGGTGGCGCTCACCGTAGCGGCGGATCTGCATCTCGAACAGATCCACGTATGCGGGGCGCTCCGGTCGGGGACCCACGAGGCTCATGTCGCCGCGAACGACGTTGAGGAGCTGGGGCAGCTCGTCCAGCGACGTCTGGCGCATGATCTTGCCGATACGGGTCCGGCGATCCACGCCCTCGACGCCGCCCGGAGCGGCGCCCTCGACGCGAGTGAACTCGGCGTCCGAGGCACGCGGCGGACGCATCGACCGGAACTTCAGGCAGCCGAACGGTTTTCCGTCACGGCCGATGCGCTCCTGGGAGAAGAAGATGGGTCCGGGGGAGCTCGTCTTGACCAGCAGCGCGAGCACCAGGAAGACGGGGGACAGGACCAGCACGCCCAGTCCGGCCAGGGTGCGGTCCATGACGCCCTTGACGACGAACTGCCAGCCCTTGGGGTCGGTGTGCGGCAGCACCATCAGGGGCAACCCGCCGAGATGCTCGACGCGGGTCCGCACGCCGACGGTGTCGAACAGGCGCGGTACCAACCACACTCGCATTCCGTTCGAGTGGGCGGTGCGGATGGCCTTGACCAGACTCTCGGTCGGAACGTCCGAGAACCCGATGACGAGCTCCTCGGCGCCGGTCTGCTCGATGGCCTGCGCGAGCTGGGACGGTGTGCCCATGTAGGGGACGGTCAGTGCCTCGGGAGTGTCAGGCTGCGGATCGACCGCGGGGGCCTTGTCGAGCACGCCCACGGGGTCGAGGCCGTACTCGGGGAACTGGTGCATGCGCGACGCCAGCTGGTGGGCGATCGGACCGCCGCCGATGATGAGCGTCGGAGCCGCCGACTTGTGGTTCACCCGCAGGTACCGCTGGATCGCGGTGCGCAGGAACCGCGCCACCGCCACCAGGATCGCCGCGGCGATCCACACCCGGACCATGAAGAGGCCGGGCCGGTACTCCGTGCCGATGACCAGCAAGATCGT
>SXGS01178061.1_pt1 | contig 11288 bp, 12 predicted proteins | sample 3174681 | NCBI WGS metagenome assembly SXGS01 (sample SAMN11356861, study PRJNA531348) | freshwater metagenome | isolation source: freshwater sample F1-80 | place: China: Fuxian Lake, Yuxi | collected 2017-12-25 | reverse complement strand
GCACCCGGCCGTCTACATCATGCTGCTGCCGGCGATGGGGATGGTCAGCGACATGCTGTCGTGCATGTGCCGCAAGCCAGTCTTTGGCTACAAGCCAATGGTGTTCTCGATGTCCGCGATCGCCGGACTGGGCTTCATCGTCTGGGGCCACCACATGTTTATCAGCGGCATGAATCCGGCCCTGGGCATGACGTTCATGCTCTCCACGGTCATGATCGCCTTGCCCTCCGCCGTGAAAGTATTCAACTGGATCGGCACGATGTGGGGCGGCAGCTTGCAATTCAATACCGTGACGCTGAGTTGCGCGGCGTTCATTTCAATGTTCATCGTCGGTGGATTGAGCGGCATTTTCATGGCGGCTGTGCCGGTCGATATCTTCATCCACGATACCTACATCATCGTTGCTCACTTCCACTACGTCGTGTTTGGGACGACTCTGTTCGGCGTCTTCGGAGCGATCCAATTCTGGTATCCGAAGATGTTCGGCCGGAAGATGAGCGAGACGCTGGGCAAGTGGCACTTCTTCTTGACGTTTATCGGGTTCAACGGCGCATTCTTCCCGATGCACATGCTGGGAATCGCCGGTTTCCCGAGACGTTATGCCGACCCGTACATCCACCCGTACCTCGAACATCTGATGCCGCTGAACCAGTTCATCACGATCTCGGCGCTCATCATGGGCTTCGCTCAGTTCCTGCTGCTGTATAACTTCGGCACGAGTTGGTTCCGTGGCGAGAAGACTGGACGCAATCCATGGGGTGCGAACGGCCTGGAATGGTTCGCTCCTTCCCCTCCGGGACACGGCAACTTCGATATTCCACCCGTGTGCTACCGTGGTCCGTATGAGTACTCGAACCCGAACAACCCGGACCAAGACTTCTGGATGCAGACCGAACCGCCTAAGGGAAAGAAGAAGCCCGAAGGTGACGCGGACGCAGGTCATCACTAGCGACTTGCCACGACGGTAGCCTGACTCTCCGAGTCGGGTCACCGGATCTTTGCTCGACTCATAGAGTCGGGTTACGAAAGCTCATGCTCACTTCCATCCCTGATCGCTGGCTGCATCGTTACGCCGTCCTGACGGCGGCGGTCGCGTTGTTGCCGATTGGGATGGGAGCGCTCGTCACGACGCTGGATGCCGGCATGGCCTTTATGGATTGGCCGACCTCGGATGGTCAGAACATGTTTCTGTATCCGTGGCTGAAAGACTTTCAGGCGAACCGCGAGAAGTTCGTCGAACATGGGCATCGACTGGCTGGCAGTTTGATCGGGTTGATTTCGATTGGTTTGGTCGTCATCACGCTCAAGCGAGAATCACGCACTTGGGTGCGAGGCATGGCGATCGGCATTCTGAGTGCCGTCGTGCTCCAAGGACTGTTGGGGGGATTTCGAGTGATTGCGGATGCGCGAGTCGCCGCACTCGTGCATGGTCTGTTCGCGTCGCTGATTTTTGTGACGATCACTGTGTTCGCGCTCGCGACAGGATCGAAGTGGGCGAACGGCCAAGGAGTCGCGCGACCGGCCAGCGAGACTTCAAACGGGTTGAAAATCCTCGCTATCGCAACACCTTTGGCGGTGTTTGGTCAGGCGTTGCTCGGCGGTTTGGTCCGGCACCTTGGACTCGCCCTGCACGAGCACTTGGCGGGTGCGGTCTTGGCGACCGTATTGATCGTGGCGGTCATAGTCGCGAGTTGGCGATCTGGTGTCGCTTGGCTCCGTTCGGCTGCGATGGGATTGTCGATCGTCTTGTTGGTTCAGTTGGTATTGGGTGCCGGTGCTTGGGTGACTCGATTTGGATATCCCCCGGCCGGATACGTCGCGGTGCAACAGGCTCCGGAACAGATCCTCTTCCGCACGGCTCACGCGGTGACGTCGATGTTCGTGTTGATGATGTCGGTGCAGTTGGCGGTGCGTGTGCTGCGATTGAGTTGGCTCAATAGTAGCCGACACACTCCGTGTGCCGTCGGCCTTCGGCACACGGAGTGTGCCGACTACGCGGGAGGGGCCGTGCGATGAGTGTTGTTCTCGACCCACAAGGCTCGATGGAACTCAGCGCGACGCTGACGGCGCGAGCGGATGCGACGCCGCGATGGCGGGAATACTTCTCGCTGACGAAGCCGCGTATCGCGGTGATGGGATTGGTGACGGTCGCGTTGGGGTTCATGTTGGGCACGACGGCCGAATGGTCAGGCGTGGCGTTAGGTCATGCGTTGCTCGGCATCGGCCTGGTCGCGGCGAGTTGCAGTGCGCTCAATCAATGGTTGGAGCGTGACTCGGATCGGCTGATGGCTCGCACGGCGAATCGAGCATTGCCCAGCGGCCGATTGCTGCCCAGCGAAGTCTTGGCGTTTGGTTTGTTGTTGGCAGTGATTGGCCTGACGGACTTGATTTGGTTTGTGAATGCTCTGACCGCACTGCTGTCGGCGGTCACGCTGCTGCTGTATGTCGTGGTCTACACGCCGCTCAAACGACGCACATCGCTTTGCACTACGATTGGCGCAATCCCCGGTGCGATGCCGCCAGTGCTGGGCTGGGTGGCGGCGGGTGGCGAGTTAAATGCAGGTGCCTTCGCTCTGTTCGCGACGTTGTTCGTCTGGCAGTTCCCGCACTTCCTGGCGATCGCTTGGTTGTATCGCGAGCAATACGCTGCGGCCGGTCTGCGGATGCTGCCTCAGTCGCGGCCCGCTCCGCGCGTCACCGGGTGGTTGTGTGTCGGTTATGCGTTGGCTCTGATTCCTGTCAGCTTGCTATTGAAAGACGCGGCGCTGGCGGGGGACTGGTTTGCTTTGATCGCAGTGGTGCTGGGCTTGGGCTACGTCGCGTTTTCTGTTCGCTTTTTGCTGGCCGAGTCGATCAAGACGGCTCGCCAGTTGTTGTGGTTCTCGTTGGTGTATTTGCCGGCGCTGTTGCTGGCTCTGACTTGGGATCATTGGAGATTGTTGAGTTAGTTCATGACCGCCGTACCGCGACCGTGAGGAAGCGGCCCGGTGGAGACGATCCGGCCGCTGCCTGACGGTCGCGGTACGGATTTGATGCCTCGATAGAAGAGTTACGGATTTCAAAAATGTCGCACGCACCTTCACACGCGGTTCCGCCCATCAAGATGGGGTTGGCCATTCCCAACTCCAAGCTGTGCATGTGGCTGTTCCTCGGCACCGAAATCATGTTCTTCACAGCCTTCATCGGCACTTACATCGTGCTGCGGATGGGCTCCAAGGGATGGCCGACCGATCCGGAAGTGACGCACATTCGCGTCGCAGCCGGAGGCATCAACACGTTCGTGCTGATTCTGTCGAGCTACTTCGTGGTGGTTGCTCACGAGGCGATGGGGGCGAAGGACTTCGCAAAGGCTCGCAAGTTCTTGCAGTGGACCTTCGCGTTGGCCTTCGTGTTCTTGGGGATCAAGTCATACGAGTACTACGGCAAGATCGACCACGACATCCTGCCGGGACATGTGGCGGAGAACGATCAGCAGGCCAAGTACAAAGTCTTGAAGGAATCCGAAAAGGCGGTTGCCTCGCATCTGGATCGAATGATCGCGAAAGCGAAATCCCTCAAGGCCGTCGAGAAGATCCCGGAACCGGCGAATGATCCCAGCAAGCTCCGAAAGCTGTTGGTGGATGCGTCCGCATCCTTGGCCTCGTCCCGCAAGCCGGCTGAAGTCGCAGCCGTCGAGGCGTTCAAAGAATTCGACGTTCCGAAGGATCCCAGTGGTGCGACGACGACGACCATGTTCAGCCGGTTTTCGGCGATGAAGAAAGACATTCAAGCCGAGAATGTTCCGCTCGGTGAAATTCAGAAGCAGCTGGACGGTTTGAAGTCGAATGAAAAGTGGGGCCACGTCTTCAAGTCGGTGCATGATCCGCATCCGATTCTGTACGGCAACATTTTCGCGTCCTGTTACTTCCTGATGACCGGCTTTCATGCACTGCACGTCATCATTGGCATGCTGCTGTTTGGCATCCTGCTGAAGCAGCCGACGCTCGAAGGTTGGCATGACTTCTTGGAGAACAGCGGATTGTATTGGCACTTCGTGGATTTGGTGTGGATCTTCTTGTTCCCGTTGCTCTACATCGTTTGACCTGTAGGTCAGGCTTTCCAGCCTGACCCTGCGGCGACAGACCGTGATTCACGAAAGACAAAAGCGTCAGGCTAGAAAGCCTGACCTACAAGGACAAGAGTTATGCACGACGACCATTCTCATCACGAACATCCGAAGTACGCCGTTATTTTCGGGGCGCTGTGCGTCTTTACGCTCATCTCGATCATGGCGGACGTGGTGCATCTGCCCTATAGAGTCAAAGTAGTTGCCGTGCTGTCGGTGGCGACGTGCAAGGCGCTGTGCGTGCTAGCGTGGTTCATGCACCTGAAGTTCGAGCGGGCTTGGAAGTACGTGCTGCTGGCACCGACCACGATTCTGGCGCTGGGACTGCCGTTGGCGCTGATGCCCGATGTCGGCAAGCACTACTACATGCAGGAAGTCCCACAAATGGAAGACTTCGCGGAGCACGAAGCTCGGGCCGCGCATCACACTGAGGGAAAGCCGGAGCATTAAACTCTCCGTTCAAGTGCGCCCGCTGGAGTCCCGCCTGTTGGCTGCTGGAGGAACGGCCCCAAGCATGCTCAAGCCTGGACTCCGACGATGACCGCGATTCGTATAGATCAACTTTCTCATGCCTATGGCGAGCGACAGGCCCTCGACGGCGTGACGTTGGAGATTCGTCGCGGCGAGGTGTTCGGGGTGCTCGGCCCAAACGGCGGCGGGAAGACGACGCTCTTTCGAGTGCTTTCGACGTTATTGCCGACCCAAGCCGGACAGGTGACGGTTTTGGGATTCGATATGGCGACAAGCTCCGCGGATGTGCGGAGGCGAATTGGTGTCACGTTTCAAGCACCCAGTCTTGATCGGCGGCTGACATTGCGGGAGAACCTCGTTCATCAAGGGCATCTTTACGGGTTGAGCGGTCGAGCGTTGTCGGCTCGGATTGATGACCGGCTGGCGCGATTGGGATTGAGCGATCGGCAGAACGCTTTAGTCAATTCGTTGTCCGGAGGTTTGCAGCGCCGCGCGGAGATCGCCAAAGGGATGCTGCACGATCCGGAGTTGCTGTTGCTTGATGAGCCGAGCACGGGACTCGATCCCGGCACGCGGCATGATCTGTGGCGCTACTTGTTGCAACTTCGTGATGAGAGTGGCGTGACGGTCGTCGTGACGACGCATTTGATGGAAGAAGCGGAGAAGTGTGATCGGCTTGGCTTACTGGATCACGGGAAGTTGATCGCTCTGGGTACGCCGGCGGAGTTGCGGGCGGAGATAGGCGGTGACTGCTTGACGATCTTGGCAGAGGAGCCAACTCGACTGTCGCAGCGGATTGCGGAGCGATTTGGGATCGAGCCGAAGTTGTTTGGTCAGTCGTTGCGGATCGAACAAACTCGTGGGCATGAACTTTTGCGTGATTTGGTTGAAGCCTTTCCGAACGAGATTACTTCGGTGTCGTTGGGGAAGCCGTCGTTGGAAGATGTCTTTATAGCAAAGACGGGACATCGGTTTTGGGAGGAAGACGAAGCTGATGAACAATGAGACTTCTTGCTGACAGAAAAATAGAGACGAATCATTTCCGGAACGATCGAAGTTTTCCCATCTTTCTGTCAGCAGTTTTGTTGAGATTCCTGATGACGCCCGATCCATCCAATAAACTAATGCGAGAGCCGGCCATCTCCTTCTGGTTGCCGATCTGGACGCTGACGTTGCGCGAGCTGCTGCGGTTCTTTCGGCAGCGGACGCGGGTGATCGGGGCATTGGGGCAGCCGTTGATCTTTTGGGTGTTGTTCGGAGCGGGATTGCGCGGGTCGTTTCAGGCTCCGGAGTGGGCTCCGAAGGGAATGACTTATCAGGAGTATTTCTTCCCCGGCGTGACGGTGATGATCGTATTGTTTACGGCGATCTTCTCGACGATCTCGATCATTGAGGATCGGCGTGAAGGATTCCTGCAAGGAGTGCTGGTGGCTCCGGTGCCTCGGTTGGCGTTGGTCCTGGGGAAGCTGACGGGCGGGACGCTGTTGGCTCTGATTCAGGCGGCGTTGTTTTTGGTGATCGGCCCGTTGTTGCAGTTCGTCGGGCTGGCTCCGAGTCTGGGTTGGCAACTGACGCTCGGCGGTTGGCTGGCAATGGTTGGGTTTCTCTGTTTGGTGGCGTTCGCGTTGACGGCTTTGGGATACTCGATGGCCTGGTCGCTGGATTCGACTCAGGGGTTTCATGCGTTGATGAGCGTGTTTCTGATGCCGATGTGGTTATTGTCTGGCTCGTTCTTTCCGGTGCCGGAGTCGGGCTGGCTATCGTGGGTGATGCGGTTGAATCCGCTGACCTACGGAGTGGCCGGCTTGCGGCGACTGATGTCTCCGCTGTTGGCCGCGGCTCCGGTGAGTTCGTCGTTGCCGAGTTTGGCAACTTGCCTCGTGGCGACATGCGGGTTTTGTCTGGTGACGGTGGTGTTGGCTGGCTGGCTGACTCACCGCAGGAGCGTGATCAATGTCCGATAGTTCTACGTCAACGGACGACCGAGTGGCCGAGACGCCTGGTGTTGTCGCCAAGCCGTTTGGCTCGGCGATTGGGAAGACGATGTTTGTGGTGAATGGTCTTGTCTGTTTCGTGCTAATCGCCGCTTGGATCGCGTTTGGTTCGCGTGGGCGGAAAGACTCGGAGGTTACGAAGCCGTTCGCGAGTGCGACGGACATGACGGATGAAGAAGACGACGACAACGGTCGTCCGAAGGTCATCAAGGTCGAACTGAAATGGCCGGAGTCGGGCGTCGCCGACTTTGAGTTCACGGAACGCAGCGGGAAGGTCATTCACAAGGAAGATCTCGTCGGGCATCCGTGGGTGGTGAGTTTCATATTCACGCACTGCGCGGGGCCGTGCTTCCGTGTGACGTCGGCGATGCGGCGGTTGCAGGACGAATTCTTCAAAGAGACCGACCTCCGGCTGGTGACGATCACGGTTGATCCGGAACGGGACACTCCGGCACAGCTCGCGAAGTATGCGAATGATTTTCAGGCGTCCCCGGAGCGTTGGCTGTTTCTGACCGATCCAACCGGGCAGAAGGACAAGATTTATCCGTTGATCAACGGCAGCTTCCTCATGCCGGTCCAAGAGGCGACTGGCAAGATGCGGGTGGAAGGGCACGAGTTCATTCACACGAACAACATCCTGCTGGTTGATGAGCAGGGGGTTGTGCAAGGCAAATGGAACTCGATCGACGATGCGAGCTTTGATCAATTGCGGCGCGAGCTGCGGAAGCGGTTGAAGAAGACATCGGAAGAAAGTGCTCCGAGCGAAGCCGGCACGAAGACCGAATAATGAAAGATTTCATGACTCCTGATTGGGTGATGTGGTTGCCGGCCGTGAATGCGTCCCTGAACGGTTTGGCGACGGTCTTGCTGGTACGCGGCTGGCTTCAGATTCGGCGTGGGGAGCGAGTGGCTCACAAGCAGACGATGCTGGCGGCGTTTGGCGTGTCGGTGGCGTTCTTGGCGTGCTATCTGACGTATCACTTCGCGTTGCAGCACTTCACCGGCAGCGGGTCCAAGAAGTTTGAGGGAGTGGGACTGATCCGGACGGTCTACTTCGCGATTTTGATCAGCCACATCGTGCTGGCCGGCTTTGTGCCGTTCCTGGCAGGACGGGCGATTTGGCTGGGGCTGAAGGCGGATCGAGCCGGAAGGCTCGGTGATCCGGCGACTTGGCGGCGTCATCGTCAGGTCGCCAAGGTGACGTTTCCCGTTTGGTTGTATGTGTCGATCACGGGGGTCGTGATCTATTTCTTGGCATATCACTGGCCGAGTTCGTAGACTTCACCCGCGATAAGGAAAACTAACCCGAAGAGGCTGTGAGTTTTTGATTTGTAGAGTGGGACCAGCGACGTACTCGTCGCGCCGGCCCACCAATTTCGCTTGGAAAATGATTGGTGGGCCGGCGCTGAGAGTACTCAGCTTGTCCCGCCCTACAAAAAATCACAGCCTCGAAGCGTCAGCAAGGGCGAACGCTTCACACGGTTTCGATTCTGGAATGAGAGTTGTTTGGAGCGTCCGCCCTCGCAGACGCTTCGAGTTACGAGGAGCGAGACAATGTTGCGACGAATCGTGTTGGCCGCGCTGCTTTTGAGTGTCGGAGTCATCGGTCCGATGGCCCAGTCGGCTCAGGCATGTCCGATGTGCAAGGTGGCGAACGAGCAGGACTCACTGCTGCCGGCAGCTTACATGTACTCGATCCTTTTCATGATGGGGATGATGTTCACGATCGGCGGCGGCATTGGATTTGGGATGTACCTGCTGGGACGCAAAGAGAACGCGGCGATCGAAGGCTGGGAGCAAAGTGCGGCGGACGCTGAGCCGGGAACGGATGGAATGTTGCCTGGCGGTTTGCAACCGGCGACGACGTGAGGAGCGCTCGATCTGAGATTTCAAATTTGAAATCTCAGATTTCGGAGTCACTCGATTCTTCATCCGAATTGAGATCGGGATCGTCGAAGTAGCAGTCGAACGCCAGAAACAGCGAGCGGGCGTAGCGGAACCAGAACAGCGGCCAGAGCACGCAATAGGCCGCCAGCGGTGGGGCGAGCCATTCCTTCGGAACTTTGTAGCCGAAGTGCAGGATCAAATAAGCGGCGCTCATCGTCAGCGAGGTCAGGCCGTAGTTGATATACGTCGAACCGAGGAAATAGCCGGGCGAGCGTTCGTATTTCAGTTGGCATCCCGAGCACCGCTCGTGCATACGGAACCAACCGATGAAGAGCCGATCTTCGCCGCAACGCGGACAGCGGAGATGCAGGGCTCGTGACAAGAGCGTGGAGGCGGAGCGTTCGGGCATCGCGATTGAAGATCGTTGTTTGAGGTCAGGCGAACTTAACCGGATCGTATTCGAAGTCGCTGGGGCGCACGATGAGCCTGGGGAATTGTGTTCGCAAAACTTCGGCGAGTTGTTCCATCGCGGGACGTTCGGTGGCGTAGTGGCCGGGCAGGATCAGCGCGATGTTGCTCGATTCGGCTTCCAGGCAGGAGTGAAATCGAGCCTCGCCGGTCAGCAGTGCTTCGCAGCCAAGTTGAGCGGCATCGCGGAGGAACTCGGCGGCCGATCCGCAGGCGATGCCGAGTTTGGTGATTTGCCGATCCAAGTTGCCGACGTACTGCAATGTCGAGACACGCAGCGCGGGTTTCGTAAGCTCGATGAGTTCGCCCAGTGTCATCGCGGTCGGCAAGTATCCGCAGCGCCCAGCGCCAAGGATTGAGGTCGAAAACTGGCGCAGCGGCAGGATGTCATACAGATCGAACAACCTCACAAGCTGCGAGTTGATGCCGTTGACCGCGCTGTCGTAGCTGGTGTGCGGGCTGTAAACGGAGATCCCCGCTCGGATCAGTGATAAGAGCATTCGCCCCTCGGAGGTTTCGGCGGTCAGTCGCTGCACGGGGCGGAACAAGATTGGGTGATGACTGACGACCAACTGGCACTTCGCTGCAATGGCCTCTTCGGCAACGTTGGGCGAGAGCGTCAAGCAGGTCAGCACCGATTGAATTTCGTCGGCCGGATCACCGAGCAGCAGTCCGACGTTGTCCCACTCTTCGGCGAGCGACGGAGGTGCATACTCACGCAGGAAATAGGTGATCTCGCTCAGTCGAATCACAGTTAGCTCCAATCGCGAATGGTATGGCCAATAGAGAGCGGGAACGATTCGCCGAGCAGCGGGGCGTGATAGCGCTGGCCGGGATCAACGCCCAGGTGCGTGAGGATCGTGGCGGCAAGATCGGGGGGCGTCACCGGCTTGTCGATGACGTGGCCTCCCAGGCGATCGGTCGCTCCGAAGACATGCCCGGCGGGAACGCCTCCGCCGGCGACCAGTGCGGTGAAGGCATGAGGCCAGTGATCGCGGCCGGTCTTCTCGGTGGCGTTGTTCTGAGTGAACTGGCCGATCTTCGGTGTGCGGCCGAACTCACCGATCGCCACGACCATCGTGCTGTCGAGCAACCCGCGTTCGTGCAGATCGGCGAGGAACGCGGCGAACGCGCGGTCAAACACAGGAGTGAGTTTCTTCAGCCGGTTAAAGTTGTCGTGATGCGTATCCCAGAACGGAGATTGTTTTTCGTCGCGTGTCTCGTCGTCCCAATTGACCGAGACGAGCGACACGCCACGCTCGACGAGTCGCCGCGCGAGCAGCAAGCTCTGTCCGAACTTGTGCGAGCCGTATCGTTCGCGCGTCGTGGCCGCTTCGCGATCGAGATCGAACGCGGCGGCCGTTTGCTCGCCGGTAATCATTGAGAACGCTTGCCGGTATTGATCGTTGACTAACTGATTTTGCGGCCCGTCTCCCAGCACTCTCCGCACTATGTCCACTTCGCGGAGCAGTCCCTCGCGACGCAGCAGGCGTGCGGCGGGGACATCGGTTGGGAGTCGAATACCCGGCACGGAGAAATCGTCACGGCTGGGGTCGCCGTCGATGAGGAAGGCGTTGTGCATCTCCCCCATCAAGCCGCTCGACTGGCCAGCGATGCGAGCTCCTTGGCTGGGAAACATTAGATACCACGGCAGCACGACCGACGAAGGCATCCCACCGGAGGCTCGGCCGTATCGCATCACCATTGCCGAGAGTGATGGCCAATCGTCCGGTGCGAGTGTGTCGGTCGTCCCCGGTCGCCGATGCGGACGCCCCGTGATGACCTGGCTGCACGCGGTGCCGTGGACTGGGTCGCCATGAGTCATCGACCGCAGCAGACAAAGCTTGTTTGCTTGCTTCGCGAGATTCGGCAGCAGCTCGGAAATCTGGATGCCCGGTGCCGAGGTGTCGATCGGTTGAAAGATGCCGCGCACGTTTTCGGGGGCGTGCGTTTTCATGTCCCAGAGGTCGATTTGACTAGGACCACCGAACAAAAAAATGAAGACACAGCGTTTGGCAGGAGCTGGTCGAGCGGCTTGTGCCTGGGTTTCGTTCGCCTGAGCAACGGCGTCGGGCCGCAGTCTGTTAATCGCCGATTCGCTCAGCCCCAACCAACTGAGTCCGCCGATGCACAGCCACTCGCGCCGCGACAATCTCGGCGAGGGAATCCATGGCGCTTGATCATCATGCCAGAATTTGGGCATCGCGAAATCCAGACGGAGGCGAAGCGAACGGTGAGATTCTAATGCAGGCTCAGGGACTCGAAACAAGCGGCTGGAGATTCGCTGGAAACGCCATCGAATGCGACAGGCGAGCGGGGCGGCGTCAGCCCCCCGGTGTTTGCGACGAATTCACCGGGGGGCT
>SXGS01199267.1_pt1 | contig 11289 bp, 8 predicted proteins | sample 3174681 | NCBI WGS metagenome assembly SXGS01 (sample SAMN11356861, study PRJNA531348) | freshwater metagenome | isolation source: freshwater sample F1-80 | place: China: Fuxian Lake, Yuxi | collected 2017-12-25 | reverse complement strand
TCGAGGACCAGACGCACCGCGCCTGCCTTGAACTCGTCGGTGTAGGCCCGCCGCTTCCGCCGACCGCCTTCCTGCTTCGCAGCCATCTTCGCCACAGTATCCGCCTTTCGTGGAGTGTCCACGGGAGTGGATCAAGCCCACGGCGTTGACGAGGCACCTGCCGCTGTCTGCCAGGCCGCAGGACGTGTCGTCGATGCACTCGATGAAGCCCCTCGGACCCGGGCAGCCGGTCAGCGCGATCGTCGCCCCCAGGGCAAGAGCCAGCATGTGAGAGCGACGCGGCGCCATCGTCGCCGAGAAGGATCGCCGATCTCGGCCTCGGATCCAACGCGCATGCATGGGCGCCGTGCGCGGATTCACGTTCGATCGATGTCCGGCATTGGCGTCACGCCGGCACCAACACGTCGAGGAACGCGGCGAAGGTCGGCGCGATCGGGACGAGGTGGTCGGCATCGCTTTCGTCGACGGCGGCGCCGAGCGCGAGGTAGACGACCGCTGGCGGTACGTCCGGGTTGCGGTAGTCCAGAGCGAAGACCTCGCCGCCGCCTTCGATGGCGAACGGCACGACGCCCGACGGGGCGAGCCCCTGATGAAGCAGGCTTTGCAGCTTTCGACCCACGAAGTAGGAGCTGTCGGGCGCAACGCTGAGGAACCGCGCGACGGTCGTTTCGGTCTTTCCCACGCCGGGATAGTCCACCGAGATCACCATCTGCGGCGACGGACTACCGCTGTGGCATCGCGGAAGGGCGCGCCGAAGCTCGTCGGGAAACCGAACGCCGAGATCGTGCTCCAGTGCAGCGATCTGGTCCTCGGTCGCCTGCGGATCGAGCTGGCTGAACGTGGCGGCTTCCAAGGTCATCATTGGTACCACTCCTTGAAGCCACCGACGTGCCCCGTCTTCTCGTGGAGTGCCGTGGGGACGAGCTGCATTCGCCCTCGGAGCTGGTGGTGATGCCAGGTGTAGTCCGGGATCTCGGGGAGATGAGCCTTGATGGCCTTGAGCTGCTCCTCCGAGAACTTCCGGGCGCTGACCTGCCCGTTCTTGATCGCCTCGTCGAGCTGCGTGGTTGCGGCGACCATGTGAGCCCGTTGACTCTTGGCGGCGACCGCGCCCGCGTCGATGTACGTGTCGAACGCCGCGACGTCATCGAAGATGGGGAAGCCTCTGTCGTCGAACACGATCCCGGTGTCGGGATGCGGCTGGCTAGCGAGCTTGGCGTTCTTGTCGCTCCTCGTTCGACCGCCTGTGCGTGGAGTCTCCTTGTTCCGCACGTGCGGCACGCTCGACGACTCCACGCCCCCGGGATACTCCGCCTCGATGTCTTCCCGCATCCGGCGCGGGCTGTACGGAGCGTCCTTGCCGGCGCGCGGCATCTCGAAGTCGTCGAGTGCCCGGCGGGCCTTGCGCATCGCATCGAGCTCGATCTCCGAATGCTCGACCGCCTGCTTGACCAGATCGTCGCCGACGCCCTCGGCGCCAGCGATCGTGCCGAGCGACTGGAGGTTGCCTTCCAGGTCGGCGATGCGGTTGTCGAGCCCCGCGACCACCTCGCGGTACGCGCGCTCGGCGACCGCCTCGCGCGCCTGCTGCATGGCGATCGTCTTCTCGACGTCCGTCATCTGCTCCCAGCTGGTAAGCCGAGACCAGTTCTGCTCGATCTTCACGATCTCCAGCTCGACATACTCAGTCGCGCCATCACCATCGAGCTCGTCGGGTTCGGGCGGCGGCCGGAACATCGGCCGCGTGCCGAACGACGAATCGCCGGCCAGTGGAGTGCTCGGCGTGATCGGCTCCGCGCCGCCCTTGCCGACCTTCTCGTCGGGAAGCGTCTCGCCCAGCTTCCAGCTCTGCTCACTGAACTTCGCACGCTCGGTCCCTCGAACGTCGGCCACATCGAGAGGGTCGAGCTCGACCACGCGATCGGTGACGTGGACGACGACCTTGACGGCCCCGTGCGCGGTTGCCCAGTCGCCGACCAGCACCTCGTCGGGCGTGCCGGTGAAGATCCGAAGCTCGGCGGCCCGTCCATCGCTCCACTGCCAGGCGTCGCCGATGCGATTCGCCTTCCAGACGAGCGGCAAGGGCGTCCCGTCCCAGCGGTCGCGCAACGACTCCTGCTTGACCCCACCGTTTGGGAGGTAGGCGGTCACCTTGAGCGAGGCCACCATGGCGCGCGGCCCCGGCTGCGCGCCGGCGCCTGGTGCGGGTTGCATCTGGACGGGCGGCGCGCTCTCGGAGCGCAGCATCATGTCCATGAACGGCAGACCGCCGCCGCTTCTCCCCCCGTCCGCTGTGCGCCGTAGCGCGTCTCCGCGAGGGACCGCTTGCCAGGAGCCCCAGCCGGCGAGGGGAGCGCGCCAGGGGCCTCCTCATCGCGCCGTCGATCGTGTTCGCGCGTCATCGGCGCCCCACCTGTTCGAAACTACTCATGGACAGTCCAAGCCGAGCTTCGCGCACCGCGGGCAGCCTGCCAAGGCTCGATCACCGGCCACCCCGGAGGGGTGAATGCGTGGGCTTGTGCGCGACCATCTGCGGATCCTGGGGGCCGCCAACACAGCGTGCGCCGACCCGACCAGAACGAACAGCAGAGCTAGCGCAGCGCACGCGCCGCGCGGCATGGTCCCCATGGCACCGAGCATGGCATCGTCGCGGCTTCTCTCGGCGCGTTTCCTTGTAGCCCTGCGAGACCAATCACCCCCGCGGGGTGAGCGCAGGCCGGCGGACCGTTGCGAGAAAAGACGCAACCGCGGGATGGTACGTTCGATCCGTCGGCCATGCGTTCCAACAAGACCTCGGAGCCGGGCTCGGCGAACAGTCAGCCGGAGCTCGACGCGCGACCGACCGCTCCCGGGAAGAAGGCCCGCACCGCGGACCTCGGGCAACCGGCCAACGGTCCGATTCAGTTGAAGCAGGCAGCGCAGGGCCTCACCTCCGACGCGACCACCGAGAGCCACGAAGACCCGTTCTCGATGCACCTCATCGGCGCGCCGGCGCAACTCCACGCCGCGCCCCTTCAGCTTCAAGCCGCCGGAGGCAGTGCTCAGCCGGCAGCCACCGTAGACGTCACGGTCAGCTGGGCCAGCCCCTTCGGCAACTCGCTATCGGGGGACGTCACGTTGTTCGGCCGCGCCGGGACAAGCGGCGCGTGGACTCGCATCGACTCCCAGCAGGTGGCCAACGCCAACAGCGCCACGTTCGCCGGGGCTACACGTTTCCGGTACTACAAGGCCACCGTTCAACCGGCCGACGACGTCCCGGGTGACGACCAGGCGGTCGGCAAGTTCACGAAGACGGATATGACCTCGGGCGCCGTGGGTGCGACGGCGTCCACGGCACGGGTGAGCGGCGACTTGGAGCTGAACCGCTGGAACCGCGACAACGTTTCGCAGCGCCATCGGCGAGAGGGCATAGATCCCGCGCAAACCGGCGATGGGAACATGCGGGGCGCGTCGCTGTTCACACGCGTCGTTCGAGTGCACCGGCTAGCGGTTCCTCGGGTCGAACGAACCAACGCACTCTTCCTCGCGCTCCCTGCGCAGGCCCAGCAGGAGATTGCCGCGTCTCTCTACGTTACCGGCGGGTACGCGTACCGTAATCAGGTCGGCAAGCGAGGCGCGTTTTCTGACCACTCCGTCGGCATGGCCATCGACGTGAACTACAATGAGGGCAAGATGCAGAACGCCCTCATGGAGAGTCAGGGCGAACTCGACCTCCTGAACAAGCTCGTCGAGCCCGTCGTGAGAACTCTTCCAGAGATGGCGGACTTCGATATATGGGCGGCGCAGGGCCAACAGCAGCTACGTGCGTCGAAAGTCTTCAACGAACGCTTCCCGCGCTACCTGGCAGAGCTGCTCGGCCGCGACCGCGACGTGAACGCGCTCGACGCGGCAGACGCAGCCGGCGCATTCGGCAACGGGCTCATCCTGAAGGCCATCGCCACAGGGAGTCTCTTCGCGGCGGTTACCCCCGCCATGATCAACGCCGCCGCAACGGCCGAACCCGACGCGACGAAAAAGGCGCAGCTGAAGTTGATCGCTAGCAACTGGGACTCGCTCAGGACTTGGCTCGTCGGCGCTAACGTGGTCGACAAGCACCCCGGCGAGAGGAACCCTGACGGCACGCCGAGGGCTCACGAGAACAAGAAGGCGTACGGGATGATCCCGCTCGACGAGCGCGTTCTGCAGATGTTCCTCGATGCAGGCTGGGAGTGGGGCGGCGATTGGACTCGAGGCACGCGCAAGGACTACATGCACTTCGAAGACCCCAGCTTGCTGGACCAGATCCAGCTCGACGACAACGCCGGGAACCCGTGAACGTGCGCCCGCTGGGACTCGCCGGACTGGCCATTGTGCTGGTCTCGTGCAACCGCTCGCCGGAACGCCGCCAGGTTCCTTCCAGCCCAGCGGACGCCTCGCCGAGCAGCGCCGACGGTCGAGAGCAGGGAAGCACGTTGGCACGCGCGACCCAGCTTGCGCTCGGCCACGACCACACGTGCGTCCTTCTGGCTGATGGCGTGGTCCGTTGCTGGGGGCTAGGGACATTCGGAAGGCTGGGCACCGGAAGCACCGCGACCATCGGTGATGACGAGCCCGCGTCGGCGGGCAAGCGTGTCGAGCTCGGCGCGAAGGCCGTGGCGATCACTGCCGGGACCATGCACACGTGCGCGCTGCTCGAGTCGAGGAGGGTCCGCTGCTGGGGCCAGGGGAAGATGGGGGCCCTCGGGTACGGCACACCCGACGACGTGGGTGACGACGAAACGCCGGCAAGCATCGGCGACGTGCCACTCGGCGAGGATGTCGTTCAGGTCGCTGCTGGTGGGTCGGTTACATGCGCGCTTCTGGTTTCGGGCTCCGTGCGCTGCTGGGGCGACAACCTCGACGGGGCGCTCGGGCTGCCTGGGACGAAGCAACCGCGCTATATCGGGGATGACGAGCCGGTCGACTCGCTGCCGGCCATCAAGTTAGACCGCAAGGTGCTGGCGATCGGAGGTGCGCGGGCTGAGATGTGCGCACTCTTCGACGATCGCAAGGTGCGGTGCTGGGGCGAGCTCATCGGCTCGCCTGACCCGGAGCACGCGGCAGAGAAGCGACGCGACATCGACGTCGGCGCCGACGTAGCCAAGCTTGCCGGCTCGACGCTCATGTGCGTCGTCACGACGAGGGGCGGCGCACGCTGCTGGGGTTCTGGCCGCGCTCTCGCCGAGGGGGTAGGGGTCGAGCGCAACAGCGGCGACGACTGGACCGTGCTCGCCGACACCCCCGACCTTCCGCTCCCTGCCCCAGTCGAGGAAATCGCAATGAGCGGCGATCACGCCTGCGTCCTTCTTGCTGGAGGCAAGGTGCGGTGCTGGGGCGACCGACGACTCGGCATACTCGGCGTTCCCCCAGGCGACGTCGTTAGCGTCGGCGACGCCGTCGAGGTCGAGCTAGGAGAGCCTGCGACGGACGTGGCAGTCGGCGCGTTTCACTCGTGCGCCCTGTCCAGCACAGGCGCCGTGCGCTGTTGGGGCATGGCGAAGGACGGCCGCCTCGGATACGGCACTGCTGAGAATGTCGGCGAGAAGCGCGCTCCCGCAGCGGTGGGCACGGTACCGCTTCAGCCCTGAGTCTTCGATTCGCCACGCTGCGAGCGTGCCGGGCGAGTTTCTCGGCGAGACTCTTGCGCGGGATGTTTCGGGCGGCTCGTAGGTCCGCGTAGACACACGGTGCGCGTCGGTTCGCTCGATTGCGCAACAGCGCAGAATGTTGAGAGAGTTCGCCGGACCAGGTGAAGAACAAGCACGGCATCAAGGGCCAGTAGCTAGGGCTTCGGCTTCGTCGGAAGCCGGAACGAGACCGAATGGGGCGGCACGGCCGCCCTTTCGTGTTTGTCGCGCGCGGCATCGGCGCAGGCCCGGGCCAGCAGCTCGAGCAGCGCGTCGTCGCCGGCGAGCCCGCGCACCTTGCGGCGCGTGATGTGCTGGACGCGCTCGCTGGTCTCGTAGACCGGCCACGCCTGCCCCGGCATGAGGCGGCGCAGGCGCTCACCCCACGTCATGCCGATCACGCGCGCCTGACCGGAGTGCCACTGGAAGCGGCGATCACGGCAGCGCGGACAGAGGGGCGGGCGATCCGCGCAAGCCGAGCACTCCATCGAGTCACATGCGCGGTTCAGTGCGTGCCAGGCATATCCGGCACGAGGTCACCGAGGAGCTCGCGGAACCGATCATGTTCTCGCTGCGCTTCGCTCTCGTTGCCGCCTTCGATTTTTAGAAAACGGGCGCGCAAGTAGGCGATGAACGCCGAGCGTGACGGCTCTGCTTGGTCGTCGAGTGTCGCCACGAAGCCGTCGAATGTTCGCATCTGCGTGCCGATGTGCCGCCGGGCGTCTTGCTTCAACCGCTCCAGCTTCGCGATGGGGTCTTCGTCCGCGGGCATGATGAGATCCTTTCGATCGCTACGGCGTGTAAACGGACGGCCCGCGAAACATGACGCCGGCTCTACGCAGCGCAGCGGCAGTCACTCGATCGATCGCGATAGACTTGCGGTTGCCGCGGTATCCCAGACACACGTCCGGAGCCTGGATGACGCGCACGTAGCTGCGGCCCATCACGTTGGCGTTCGGTCGCGCGGCAGACGTCTTGATCGTGACGGTGCAACCCTTGGCCGACGCCTCGCGCGCCATCTCGGTAATGTTGGACATCGGGTACCTCTCGGACGAGAGTACGCGTCCCGTACGACGCCCACCGGCGTGGCCACCACGTGGCCAGTTGCCACCGAAAACGTGAGTTGCCGACGTTCGGTCCGTTGCTCGTCGGAACGAATCCGCTACCCTACGGCCCACACGTGCCTACGCGGGTTTCGTAAACCGTAGGTCCGCGGTTCAAACCCGCGCACCGGCTCCATACATTCCCAATCGGTGCGCACGTGATGTCTCTGTTCGTCGCGCGCTGGCCTTACGGCACCGTCTCGGTGCTCGTGGCACCTACGAACCGCGGCGGCGGCCTGACGAACATCATCGCAACACGCGCAGGACGTACTCGTGCTGAGCCGGGTCGAGTGGATGGGTGAACTTGATGTAGCCGTCCGAGCTCACCGTCGCCGAGAAGTCCACGGTCCCGAAGTCGGTGACCGAGTTCTTGAGGTTGCCCTTCGCGGACATCCTGTAGCTTCCTCCGCTCGGCGTGATCCGGAGATCCGCCGTGCCGTTCACCGAGGCCGTCCACGTGTTGCCGCTGGCGTCGGTCCAGCTGCCCGAGACGCTTCCGCTCGCGGTGCCGGTGAGATCGAAGCTGCTCGGCGAGGTGTACGTGCCCGTCATCGTCGCCTGGGTGCTGCCGAAGCCGATCCTGCCGCTGACGGTGAGGTTCGTGAAGTTGGTCGTCGAGATCGAGGCATCGGCCAGGGTCACGCCGGCAAGCGTGATCGTCCCCGTGCCCTGCAGGAAGGTCTCCGAGCCGTCGAAGCGCTGACGCCCCGTGACGCTCAGCGTCGTACCGGGCACGAGCTCGAGCCGGCCCGTCGCCTCGAGCATCTCGCGGGTGATCGTGAGCGACGCGGTGCCGAGCTGCCACCCGGCCACGGCCATCGAGTCACGCGTCAGGCGCACCCACTCGGGGGTCGATCCGGGCGGCATGGGCCGGCCCACTTCGCCCAGGAGGACGTCGGCGGAAGCACTCAGCGAGCCGACGCTGGTCTTCCACGGCTCGAGGAACGTACCGGCGAAGATGTTCTCGTTGCCGATGAGCCCGGCCAGCCGCAGCCGGCCCTTCGAGCCCGGCGGGCCTTCGAAGTACAACGTGTACTGTGTCGGCACGTTCACCGGGATGTTCTTGATCGACATTTTGACGGTCAGGTCGAGATCGGCTCCGAGCGCGAAGTCGGTGCGAGTCTCGCCCGTCTGCCAGACCAGCTTGCCGTCGTTGTCGGCGTCAAAATCGAGCACCATGCCGGCCGCAATGTCGATCTCGGCCGGGATGCCGACCGGCTCGAGCGGGATGGTGCCGCTCCCCTTCACGACCACGTTGCCACAGACCGTGACCATCTCGGTCGGGTCGCTCGGGCTACGGGTCACGGTGGTGACACCCGAGGCCGTGGTGATCGTGGCCCGGGGCAGCGGTCGCGAAAGCGAGTGCGGAATGCACTCGCCGAGCGAGAAACCGATCACCGGGTTCTGCCACCACATCAGGTAGTTGAAGCTGAGGGTGTTGATCAGGATCTTGGCCAGCGCGCCGTCGGTGTAGAAGATGGGCGTGGTCGGCTCGAACAGCAACTTGGAGCTCGCCGCGGCCAGGGTGACATCGCTGCCGAAGATGCGGACCTTGATGTCCCCGGAGAAGCGGGCGTACAGGTAGAACTTGCTGGGGTTGGTCGGGAACGTCTTCTCGTCGGCGCCATCACCGATGCGCGCCTCGAACGAGCCGCCGAATCCGATCGCGATCTGCGCCGTCGCGCCGCTGATCAAACTGACGCTGTCCTTGAGGATGCCCACGGGAGGAAGGCCGATACTCGCCGTACCGGCGATGTGGGGACGGTCGGCGACCAGCGCGACGTCCAGGGTGGCGTTGCCCATCGGCCAGGATCCCGCGGGCGTCACGAGCGTGATCGCGCCGCTGGCGCGGACGTAGGCGCCGCTCGCCGTGATCGCGCCGGTCTGGCCCGCGGTGACGCGCAAGCAGATGAGCTTTCCGGCGACGCAGATCTCGGGAGAACCCGCGTTCGATCCGACGGTGAGCGGGGGCGGCCCGACGCGCGGCACGTCGATGCGCGAGATGGCGGTGCCCGCGAAGAGCAGGAGGCGCGAGCCTGCCACCACGATCGCGCTCGCCGACGGAAGGCCGGCGGCCACCTTGACGCCCGCCGGGAGCGCGGTCCCGTCTTGGGCCGCGTCGACGTAGCGGAACAGGTCCGCGCCCTTGAGCGCGAAGATCTCACCTCCGACGCCACCGGCGATCGGACCGAAGCTCGTGCCGACGGAGTCCTTGTAGACCGGCCACGTCTTGTCCGAGGAGCGGTATTTGAAGAAGAAGAGCGTCCCGGTCGATTGCTCGACTCCATAGATGAGCCCCGACCAGTCGCCGATCAGCTGCGAGAAGGTTCGCCAGTCGGTCGTCCCGTCGATCTTGACCGGGACGCGCCAACCATCTCCGCCGCCGCTCGTGCCGCGGGGATCGAGCTGTGCCAGTCCGGTGAGCCAGAGCGCGCCGCCGGCGTCGACGAGATAGAGCGCCCCCCCGTCACCGAAGGCGCGCACGATGTCGAGACCGGCGGACACCGTTTGTGGGGCCGGAATCTTGCCGAGCGTCGCCGACGACCAGGTGGCGCTGGAGGGGAGACCTCTGCTCATGCAGTGTTGCATCGCGCTGGTGTACGGCTCTAACGACGCACCGGGCTTCATCTCGCCGCTGTCGAGGGTGCGGTCGAAGTCAGCGTCGAAGCACTTGAACGTACAGTCGTTGCGATCGAACCGCCCGTCGGCCTTCATCAGCTCGACGATCCTGCAAGCCGGCCGTCCACCCGGGCCGGAGTTGTCGCACTGCCTCTCGCTGGTGATCCAGCTGGGTACATCCTCTGCGGCATCATCGACGCCGTTCCGGTTCTTGTCCCAGCAGCGATCGCAGTCGAGATCGTTGAAGAACCCGTCGCCGTTCTGGTCTTCTCCAGGCTCTCCGAGGCCGTTGTGGTTCCAGTCCCAGCACGCGATCTTGTCCGGACGCGGCTGATACTGCACCTGCGCCGCGAGGGTCTGCTGCGTCACGACGTCATCGGCGCCGACCGCGAAGATGTGGTCGCCGACGCCGAAGATGTGTGAGGCCGTGACCGGAAGTGCGCTCACGGGTCGCTCGCTCGCCACTGCGCCTCGCCGGGTCACGATCACCTTGAATCGCTCGTACGTCCACGCCGCTGGCAAGATCGGCGACGACGACGGCGTCCCGTCGCAGTCGACCTTGCCATCGGCGGCGGGCGCCTTCATGCGGACGAAACGGCCGACGGACGGGTTGTAGAGCGCGATCGCGCCACCCCCGACGTCCACCACTTCGAACTGCTCCCAGGTCCAGCTGCTCGGCAACTCGTACCAGTTCTTCCGGCTGGCCAACGCGTCCAACCGCTGTCCACCATCGAGCTCCCCGCTCGGCGTGGTGCGGAGGAAGAGACGACTCACGTCGCTGTAGAGCGCCACGCGGCCCTGGCCCGCGTCGACGACACGGAAGCGCTCCCAGGTCCAGTCCGCGGGAATGGCGGCCGCCGCTTCCTGCGTCATCTGTCCGCCACCGTCGGCGAAGCCGTCGCTGGCGCGCATGCGAACCAGCCGCTTATGCTCCAGGTTGTAGAGCAGCACCTCCGATCCGACCTCGAGAGGTGACGCGTCGGCGGGGACCGCGCCCCAGATTCCGACAACCAGTACCGCGACGATCTGGACCTTCGACCAAGCCATGAGTTCCTCCTTCATCACCTGACGCATCAGACGACACGTCATTCACGACCGTCAACAAATTTTGCAGTAAAAACATCAGTTTAGACGTCGTTTACACATCTCGACCCAGAGCGCGTGTCGGGAACAGGCGAAGATGCGCCATGAGCTTCGCGAGCCCGTCGGGGTCACCGGTGGCCGAGGGCGATCCGGGTCGCTGGCGCGCCGCGATCGACGACGAGTGCGTGCGCATCGCATGCGGACACCTGCGCTCGATCGCCGTGAGCGCGATGGTCAGCTCGACGGTCCTCGTCGTCATCCTGCGGGGCGACGTTCCCGACGCGATCCTGTTCACCTGGGCCTCCATCATCTGGTTCAACTCGATCGTGCGTCTCGGGATGTGGCAGGTGTTCCATCGCCGGCCGCGCCACGGCGCCGAGCTGCGCCGGTGGTGGTGGGCGTTGCTCCTGATGACCGGGTTTGCCGGATCGGTCTACGGCGGGCTCGTGCTGGTCACGCCGGGCGAGCCCACACTACTGGTCGTCACGGCGCTGTCGATCGCGGTCGGTGGTCACATCGCAGGTGGTGCCCAGACCCTGGTCGCGACGCCGGGTGTACTCACCGCAGCGGCGGCGAGCTCGACGATCCCGCTCATGATCGCCATGGTCTCGTCGAGCGACGTCAACGTCAGGTTCCTCGCCATCCTGATCGGCAGCTACCTCCTCACCGTGGTGGCGATCGCCCGTCGCAACCACGCCGAGCTGCGCGCGTCGCTGTCGCTACGTTACGAGAACCTCGAGCTGGCCCAGCGCCTGGCCGAACGCAGCGAAGCCGAAGCGAGCGCTCGCACGCGCGCGGAGCTGGCAACGCACGACAAGAGTCGATTCCTGGCCGCGGCC
>SXGS01094887.1_pt1 | contig 11289 bp, 10 predicted proteins | sample 3174681 | NCBI WGS metagenome assembly SXGS01 (sample SAMN11356861, study PRJNA531348) | freshwater metagenome | isolation source: freshwater sample F1-80 | place: China: Fuxian Lake, Yuxi | collected 2017-12-25 | reverse complement strand
GTCTTCGATCATCCGTGCAATCCGTGTAATCCGTGGTTTTGTTTCACATCGAATGCCGGGAATCTAACCACGGATTTCACAGATAACACGGATGAGAAACAGAAACATTGGTCAAGTTCAAACTAATCCGCCTGTGTTGCGAGTCTTGAACAAGTTGGCGACCAAAGCGTTCAAGCCGTCTCCGGTGGGGAGATCTAAACTCTTTGTGGTCGCATAATTTTCCCATGCTCTCCAGGTTGCACCGCCGAGGTTTGTCTTCGATCATCCGTGCAATCCGTGTAATCCGTGGTTTTGCTTCACATCGAATGCCGGGAATCTAACCACGGATTTCACAGATAACACGGATGAGAAACAGTTGCAGCGTTTGGGGATCGCACAACGTTCCGTCGACCCTCGGTACAATCACGCTGCAAATTTCGCGGGGACGTCCGAGTTCAAGGAGTTGCAAGTGACGCGTGATCGTATCGAGTTCGCTGTCCGTTCCAGTGACCTTGCCCACATCTTGCTGGCGGATTGTGCTCGACACAGTGCGTTCGTGGAACGTTACGGTTCAACTGCGCCACATGCGGCACTCGCCAGAGATCTTGGCTCAAGCAGCGAAGCCATCAAGATCTGCGCCGATATCTACTACTCACTGTATCGACTTGCATAGAATTGTAGTGAGAGTTTTTGGCTTTCCAGGCGTGAGCCGCGTTGTAGAATGGGAGCAGTTCGATCACGCATCGTTGCCAGGCTCAGCAGCGCGGATGATTGTGGCGACAATGATGACTTGTGACCGACAGCCGAATTGCGAATGGGCGATCATACCAAGACGCTTCCTAGGTTCAGAATTCTAATGAGCACTCCTAACGAGGTGACTTGGATGGATCTCGAAACGAAGGCGTCTCTTCAAGAAACGCCGCCCGAGAAACTTGCGCCGGCAACGACAGAGACTTATGGCGTCGTCGTGCTTGCATGGTTGTCCCAGCCCGGGAATGCTCGAACGGTTCGAGCATTTGACCGAGTTCTGCAGTCCTCACAAGACGATGCGAAGTTGCAAAGCACAAGGCAACCGCCATTCGTCGCCAAGCGAGGCCTCGCGCTGCCCGATGCATTACTGGCCCAATTCGAACTGATTTGTTGCGACATTGTATCGGTATTCATCTCCGATATAGTCCTATCAGACGCAGGTGATGCTTATCTTTTCGAGTTGTATTCAACGCTACTGACCAGCAACGAATTCGCGATGGAAACGATTCGAGTAGATTGTATTCCAAACGACTCGTTAGGCATTGCGTTTCTCGATCAATTCCTCGGCGTGGAGATTTCGAGCCTACCGTACGAGATGATTGCCGCGCAAAAGAAAGCTCGCATCATGCGTCACTGGGCAACCAAGATTGGTGCGATCGTAACAACGGTACCAAGTTAGTTATCTGTGGTCGAGCGACGTAACCACGCAAACTTGACTTGCTGATGCTAGAATGCCTGTTCTACTCAATTACGTTTCGCATTCCGAGTCGTTTTCCAACTACTGTTTGCTCGATGTCAACTCTCGGCACAGGTCTGCGATGCTTGAATCCGTGACTACGCTTCCGTTCAATCGCCACGTCGGTATCCAAAAGTCTTCGACCGGCGAAGGACTGCTTGAACTTCCTGCTGGTGAACAGTTCCTAAATCACATTGGTACTGTTCATGCTGGCGCCCAGCTTGCATTGGCCGAGGCATGTTCAGGCGAGTTTCTCCTCACGGTTCTTGCGAGCGAATCAGGGATTGTTCCGGTAGTGCGCCGCGTTGAGGCTAAGTTTAAGAAGCCGGCTAGCGGCAGAGTAACAGCCAAGGTCAATTCATCGTTGACGTCAATAGCCGAGTCCATCGCCGAATTAGCGAAAAACGGACGCTGTCTACTGACGATTTGTGTAGACGTCTACGATGAACAAGGACAACACTCGCTCGCCTCAAGCTTCGAGTGGTTTATTGCCAAGACTGTGGGCAAATAGAGATTCAGCAAGCAACCAGCAAAAATCAGCTAATCTAGTTCAAACGTGAAGTCGTTTTTGCCTCCCGGTTCGACGTTTGCCGACAGTTGCTTGGGTGAGAACATAGATACTCGCAAGGGAGCTTGTTTATCGGGAGGCACAATTCCTTGCTCTTGCATGATCTTGGTCTCTAATGCTTGAGCTTCGGCGTATCGTTCCTCAGTCCACCCCTTGGGGAGCACATATTTCGCAACCAGAACTTGATGCGAGCCTTCGACCGCTCCTTCGAGAGTTTTATTTCCTTCGATTGTCGTTAAGATCTTAAACCTGCCTTGCTTATCGGTAGTGCCCGTACCGATGATTGTCGACGGCTGACCTTCTTTGCCTGAAATCGAAAAAGTAACCACGGCATCGTCCACCGCTTTACCTTTATAATTGACGGTACCCGATGCCGGATAAACCTTGACCGACGCTCCATCGCCGCATCCCACTATACAACAAACGACGAAACACAGAGAACATGCTGCCAAGCGAGCTAAAACGTCGTAACGTACCATGGGATTATCTACCTTGAATTTCTTTAGAAGATGCTTAATCAATTTGGCATAGCGCGCGGACACTAACATGGTAAATCTGGCGGAGGGCGCCGGATTTACCATGTTTCTTTGCTAGGCTAGTTGAACATGTCAGCGAATTTCCGCAGCGCGAATTAATCAGGTGCGGCAGCGACTTCACCACCGGATCGCGATCCGAGCGCACCCCAAACACCGTATGGGCTCGGACCGCTGGTCACTTCGGGTAGTGTTAGGTTGCCGGTGTCAATCGTTTGACTGATGAATCGTACAGATCCATCACCAAAGCAAACTTGCACGCCGCCGGTGTGATAACTGCTGGCTGAGGAAAGTCCCCAAGTGTCGCCCCAATTTTCGACCATGCAACTGGGGCTGTTTGGCGCTAGGACCGTTTGAAAACCGATGAACGGCCCTAGACCTGTGTGCCACAAACTACCATGCGTGCGTAGATCCTGAATATCAACACCACCAGCGCTGCGTGCGCGTAGCGTTGGAAGATAAAATCCACCTGACGCTCTGGCCAAACAAACCGACGGGTTGGTGTTCAAGCCCGGAACATTCGCAGCGGCCAATCCCTTGACGTTTCTGGCATCCACGGCATTGGCCTTTTCGCCAATGATGATCGTGTTGCTGGTCCCGTCCGTCATTTCTGCAATCCTGACGAATCGGCCATATCCAAAGCTGCCTCGGTAACTCGGCGCCAGTGGCGTCGTGGAGGTGTTGGTAAAACCTAAACCGTGAGAATTGAGAATCATGTCTCCCAAACACATCGGATAGTTTTGTCGTCCCAATACAGTTGCGTTGTTGCTATACGGAATACCATCGGGAGCCGAGGGACATCTGAACGCAACAACGTTGGTTAACCAAGGAGGATAATACAAGAAATCGCGAGGTGGGCCGAAAGGCAGCGACGGTGGGTTTGCTCCAATTGCGGCCCAGGGCGAAGCAATCAGATTGAACAAAGCGCCTTGTTCGATAAAGGGCAGCAAGCCAACGTACCCACCGATCGATTGCTCATTGCCGCGAGGAATCGTTCCGCGATTTCCCGGAAAGTTCGAAGGGCCTTTCAACCATGGCATCGCGGAATACGTCGACATGTAATTGTGCATGCCCAAACCCAATTGCTTGAGTTGGTTTCCGCAACTCATCCGCCGTGCCGCCTCGCGCGCTGATTGCACGGCAGGCAACAACAAGCCAACTAACACGCCAATAATTGCGATCACGACGAGCAACTCTACTAACGTAAAGGCTCGCTGCCTTACCCGAGTCAACATGACGTACCTCCAAAAGAAGAAAGCACAAAAAACCGATGAACCGTTTCAATCATCTCTGGCCATGATGCCGACCAGCTACTCAAATGTAACTTCTTTGAAAGCTCGAAAGTGAATATTGCCGAGCTTAAACGCTTTCACGGGCAATTCCTTAACCACAAGATACCGAGTGCTGATAGCAAATTCTACTAGGATTCCAAAATCTACAGAAATTATCTCTCGCAAGCATCCTCAGATTTCTTAGGGTACGGCGCCGCTTACTCGCAATGCTGCTCATGGTAAGGATGACTCGCCTAGGAATCTCGGCCAAAGGCTGTCGCTGATAACTAATCCGCTTCGCGTGAGGGAAATTCGAGAATCGCTTCGGCTCAGCCAGCCTCGTTCGATAAATTCGTCCAGAGCTGGCTGAAATTTCTGTTCAACGTCGGAACCCCAATTTTGGGACAGCCAGGTTAGATCGACTCCTTCGAGCCGCCTAAGTCCAAATACGAATTTTTCGCGTAAACACTGTTCGCGGCTAAGCTGTTCTAGTTCAACCGTTGGCGAGCAACCCTTTTGCAGCAGGCGAATGTACTGCGTCGTGCTCCTATGATTCACTGATCGCCAGCCGTCGACGAAACGGGCCGCGCCGGGACCGAATGCTAGCCATGAGCGACCTGTCCAATAGACCTCATTATGCCGACAGCGACGACCATTTTTGGCGAAGCTGGAAATTTCGTAGTGATCCCAGCCAGCCTCAGTCAATTGATCGATCGTGCTGAGGTACATCGCCAATTGAATTTCCTCGTCAACCTCCGCAAACTGAGCCTTGCTAAGTCTGCCGTAGAACGCACTCCCTTTTTCGACAGTCATTCCATAAGTTGAAAGATGCGTTACTCCGCTGCTCATTCCGCTCCGGAGATCCTTCTGCCAAGAATCCAACGTCTCGCCGGGAGCTGCGAAGATTAGATCGAGGGATACGCTCTCAAAGTATTCGAGTGAAGCTGTGATGGCCGAATCCAAATCGATTCCCCGGTGATCGCGTTCCAACAAGCTCAATTTACGATCGTCAAACGATTGGCCGCCGATACTGATCCGGTTTACTCCGCACTCGCGTAGGAGCGCCAGTTTTTCGTCGACACAGTCCAGCGGGTTGGCTTCGCAGGACCATTCGCCATCTTTGGCTAGCGAAAACCACTTGCTCAGCAACGCAAATAATCGCCGCAAATGCCGAACATTCAAGTGCGTCGGAGTTCCGCCACCGAGATAAATCGTGTCAACTTCGGTGGTTTGCCCGTGCTGCTGCAACTCGATTGCAAGAGCATCAAGAAAACTATCGACTAGGTCGTCTCTACCCGCGACAAGCGTGAAATTGCAATAACCACAGCGATGGCGGCAAAATGGAACGTGAATGTAAACGCTGCGTGGTGTTTCTGGCGCCAATGTGGATCTCATTTATGATCGAATTAGAGCCACAATTTCAACCGCCCATTCAGCATATCCGGCAATTGTTTGTGTACCCAGCGTTCGATCTGTTTGCCGTTGTAGCGCACGCTAAAGTGGCCGGCGATTACCAGTTCGTTTTGAAACAATTCTCGACGCGCGACGAAATCATCCAGGTGCATATGTCCATGCTTGTGAATTTTCTCTTTACGATGATTCGGAGCGACAAAGGTCATTTCCGTGATCAGCACCCGCGCTCGATAAAGATCGGGATTTGCATCTAATCCTGGCGGCGATGTATCCCCAGTGTAGCCGACCAGCGGATAACGCACTTCAGTGGTAATATCAATTCCGCGCAAGCGCAGATCGCGAATCTCTGGTCCTGCCAGTTGCAGGTATTCCTGTTTGAGCTTCTTACGCCGTTCCCAAATAATATAGCCAACACTGGGGACGGTATGGGTGGTGCGATGTACCGTCATCACCAGCTCGCGCGAAAGTTCGATTTCTACTCCTGGCTCGACGGCTGCCAATACGCAAGGCAATCGCCCGCGATCCAATCGCGAGTACATTTTTAGTAGCGCCTCGACGGGCTTGACCGACTCTGCAGGCAAATAGATCGTAGGCGGCTCCATCTTCATCATGCGGCGCCGCGCCACATAAACTGCTAGCGACGCGATATGGTCCAAATGCGAGTGTGTGATCGCTAGCGTCGCGGTTCCCATGAAATCCCACGGGTGAGCGCCCACGTCAAAACATATGCGCAATTCGGGAACGCGCCAGTAACTTTGTACGGCAGCTCGCGAGTACCCTTCTACAGTCAAGGGTCCGAATTGGTGTGAAATCACCGGTGCATTATCTAGCATCGTCGAATTGGCCATCATGAGTCAAAGAGAACGAGCCTGTAACTCGTTTACACGCAATACCGTTCAACGAACGTGGGATAAGCTTCCAGCTTGTCAACCTGTAGCGGAGTTTCGCCATTGCTTGCACAAGATATTGACAAGCTGGAAGCTTATCCCGCGTTCGTTGAACGGTATTGCGTTTACACGGAACTTTCACACCAGTCGCTGATTATTCATAATCCCCAAACAACCAAAAGCCCCATTTCAATCCTCGTGGAATCGAATTCCGGAAGATTTCTGTTTCCCCAGCTTAACTCGCGACTAAATAGCGTAATCGCTAGACTTCGGCAAAGCCGAATTGGTAACCCGAAGCGTAAGAGAGCGATTGCGGTTCCTGTGCCTCACGGTTCGCCACGGTTCCTCACTTACGTTTCGGGATTCGATAGTACAGCGCCCATAGGCTCCAACTGCATTCTGCCGATTTTGTTGACTACATTTGTTCGAGCTGTGTCAATTTTATGTTTTTTCCTAGTCCAGATTCCCAATCGCGCGACACCGGTTACCGGATGGTTATGGTCGCAGTTTCTATTTTGGTGCTAACGGTTGGTTGTCGGTCGCCATTGCGTCCGTGCGCAATTGATGCCCACCAATTGATTCAGTGCGACCAGTTGGTCGATCATCAGCCTCAAATACAACGAGGCCAGCCGCGAAAGATCCTCGACGCGGCTGGCTGGGTCGTGGGCATTCCCAGCAAGCTCATACTCTGGGATCGACGCGCCGAGAATCATCGGCTTGGGCCGGAAACGGAGGAAGCAATCGCCCGATACCTAGAGAGCAATGGACTTACCTCGGTTCGCGTCCGGCTCAATCAATATGCACCACGCGACGACTGGCGACGCTTGGTCGCGAACAAGTCGGTCGCCGCTCCGTGGCGGTATACTCTTGGGACCGTCAACACACTTTATGAAACGATCGTCCCTGGCCGACTATTTGGAGGTGATCACTACAATCCATTTACCAATACGATTCACCTTTATTCGGATATCCCCGCAATTGCACTCCATGAAGGTGGCCACGCAAAGGACTTTGCTCGCCGCAAATGGAAAGGTACGTACGCAGCATCGTATCTGCTACCGCTGGTACCCTTGTACCACGAGTCCATTGCATCTGCTGACGTTTTCGCCTATCTCGAGGCAAGTGGGACCGTCGACCAGCGACGCGAAGCGATGCGAGTTCTTTACCCGGCCTATGGCACGTACGTTGGATCGGCTGTCGGCACATTTGTTCCGCGCTTCAGCGATCCGATCTACCTAGGTTCAGTAGCTGTCGGTCACTTTTGGGGACGGTATGAGGCCAGACGGCTGACGGAAACCATTTCCGAGTTCTAGAGCGTTGTCAACACTACATTTTTGGGTAGCGGAAGCCGTCAAGGCTTTCGTATCAGGTCCTACGAATCCGGCGAGATTGAACACAGGAACGAAAGCCTTGACGGCTTCCGCTACCAAAATTTAGTGTTGATAACGCCCCAAAGCTGACAAATAATATCGATCGAAAGCAGCGACGACGCTTTCGAGATTCGCCAGCGGTCCAGTCTTAAAGTATGGGGAATTAAGACCTAGTTGAACGCGCTGGCAAACTTCCCAGTCTTGCACGTTGGTAAGGTCCCAGAATTCCACGACTGGTCGAGGATCGAAAGCGGCTTGGCTGGCCGATTGAGGATGAAATAGAAACTGGCAAACGACCCGCGTCCGCTGGCATGATACGGCCTCGATGCGATGCACCATCACGAAATCGGGATGTAAGCTCAGAAAAAACGTTGGGAATACCGTGAAGTAGTAAACGCGGCGCTGTTCAATCGAATTCAGATTGGGCAGCAAATCTGCGACGCGAACTCCATCGTGGCTCATCGTTTCGATGCCGTCGGCGAAGATCATCGGCCCACCGAGAATTGGTCCTTCGGTCAAATCGTTATCTGCAGAACGATAGGGTGTCAACCGATTCAGCGCTGGATGAATGACCGGGCAATGGTAGCACTCGTTGTAGTTCTCGAACAGCAACTTCCAATTCGCTGGAAGATCGTACTGAATTTCGCCGGCGGTTACCAAGTCGGCCAGCGACCACATGAAGAAGTGGCGCTCTAGCGGTTGCAACCACAAATCCACCGATTCGCATTGCTCGGTCAAGTTGACGAACAGGAAACCTCCTTTTTCGGCGACGTAAACTTCGACCAGGCCATAATCCGCGCGATCAAAACTCTCGACATCGGACATATTCGGAGCGCCGATCAACCGTCCACGACTATCGTATCGCCATGCGTGATAGGGACAAGTGATCGTACCTTTGTCGACGCACCCGTCACTGCTGGACACCATCACGGCACCACGATGGCGACAGATGTTGTGGTAGCCCCGAAATTGTCCATACTCGGTCCGCATCAATACCAGCGGCAGTCCCATGAATTCGATCGCTCGCATCGCAGTCTGGGTTGGCATCGTTCCAGCAAATAAATCACTGGTTCTGCCGACCATCATCCAGTTTTTGAAGAAGAGTTTCTCGCGCTCCTGTTCAAACAAACTCGCGTCGATATAGAACTCGCGATCGAGAGATTTCGCACCATCGGCGTTACGCATCAGAACTGCTCCAAGTAAAGCGGGATTGCCCAACCATCTCGCGGTCCAATAACCACTTGCAAAACGATGCTTTGATCTCCCGGCGTACAATCTCAACGGATCATCCCAAGAATCCTCAAGAGTTGTATCATGTTGTAGCGAATAACAACGAACTCTGAAACGCGGTGAACACTGTGCCGGGAGCGAAACGCACCACTCAATGCACGCTCCGGCCAGAATACAATCCCGATGCGCAAGCGAGTGCGTGCTAGGATTGACGCATTCGCTAGCGCGTGGGCTTGTATTCGCTCATGTATTGGTAAATTCCCATCTGCTGATCGCATTGCCTTGAGTGCGACAGTTATGATCACGATCGTTCGTTTTTGAGGCTTGAAATGCAATCCGTTGGCTTGATCGGCGTCGGATTACTAGGTTCCGCGATTGCAGACCGCTATATCCAAGCGCAAGTTGCCGTTCTAGCCTACGACGTTAACCCACGGAACCTCCATGCACTCTCTGAACTGGGCGGTCAGATCGCAGATTCATCCGCAAGCGTATTTCAGCAATGCTCGCGAGTGATTTTTAGTTTGCCGAATTCCGACATCGTGCGCGAAGTAGTCGTCGCATCGCGAGTCCATTTGCGGCCTGGAGGAGTAATACTCGACACTACGACCGGCGATCCGTTGTCTACCGAATCGCTCGCTATGGATCTCGCCAATATCGGCGTAACCTATTTGGACACGACGGTCGTCGGTTCCAGCGAACAACTTCGACGCGGCGAAGCCACCTTGTTGGTCGGTGGTGCCGAGGACTCCATTTTGCTCATCAGGCCGCTGCTGGAGATTCTCGCAAGCAAGATCTTTTTCATTGGCCCAGTCGGTTCAGCAGCAAAAATGAAATTAGTGGTCAACTTAGCGATAGGCTTGCATCGAGCCGTATTAGCTGAATCGCTCGCGCTGGCCAACGCACTTGGCTTGGACCTCGAAAAAGCTCTCGAGGCGATGATCGGCTCGCCAGCCTACTCCACCATGATGGAAACTAAGGGCCAGAAAATGCTACGAGGCGATTTTACGCCGCAAGCCAGGTTAGCTCAACATCGCAAAGACGTTCAATTGATGCTTCAGTCCGCTCACAAAGCCGGCGTCAATTTACCGTTGTCCACCACACATTTTGGCCTGTTAAACGACCTGATCGCAGCAGGTTATGGGGACCTGGACAACAGCTCCATCATCCGCGCCTACCTGCAAGCACGTTGAGGTATAATCGCGCGAGGTTCTTTGCGTTCGAGAGAATGAATCATGAAATCAGTCTGGGAAGTCGTTCACGATACCGCTCTTTTGCATAACAATCGCGATTTAATCAAGTTCGCCTTTGCACAAGCCCAATCGGTCTCCGGGAATCAACCGGAGATCGACAAGTTGGTTGACTATCTTGTGTTTGGCGTTCGACAATTGAGGCCCGATGGACTTGCGGCCATAAATATTCTGCAACATTTGGGAGATCAGGTCTTTCCACGAGCGTTGGCGATTCTTCGCGATGGCTCACTTCGAGATCGATTGACGACTATCACCAACAAGGACCCACGCAATCCTGAATGCCCAGTCGACCGCGTCTGCGACATATTTTGGAACCAAGATTTGGCGCCACCTTCCGAAGTGGTAGGGTTACTTGCGCCGCACATCTGTACCAAAGATGGGACGTACCGACAGGTCGCGATCTTAGTAATCACCTCAACCGGTGCCGACGAATCGATTCCATTGATTCGGCAATTCCTCTCAGGAGTAGATCCCATTGGACGATGCAATACCTTGGGAGGCATTGAGCATGCGGCGAAAGAGGGCCGAATTCACCCACAGCGCAAAGACGAGTACTTCAACCTGGTCGCTGCCCTTTGGCCGAACGACAATCGGCTGAACGTTGCTGGCCAACTGCCCGGTACACTTCTCGCGATCGATCGCCCCCGTGCCATCGAGTTTTTGCTGAGCGATGAACTGTTCAACAGCCAGTTCCCGTCTCTGTGCTACTTACTTGCGGCTCTCAGCGAAGCGTCGGCGGTCATTCCTCGCAGTCGCTTGCTGGCGATCATTGATGAATCCCGTGACCCGTCAAGTGAACATCACAACGCTCTCGTGCTCACCCACGCCCTGCCTCTTCTGGGCGCACACTCTCACGCCGATGACTTACCATTGTTAGAAAGTTATCTAGATTCCAACTACGGTATGCTCGTTGACGGTGCGATTCAAGCCATATACCGATTTTACAAGTACTACGATAGATTTCGCGACCCACAAGATGCCCAAATTGAATTTGGCTGGCGTGCGTTGACCGTGCATGAAAAACTGACCGTGGCGGTGCTGGAATTGGATTCAGAAATCGGAGACGGCGGATTTCTAGAATACTACAGTGGCTATCGCGGAGATCGTTGGCAATTTGCACTCGCTGGACTGGGGGCAATTGGCGCGACTGTGCGTCTTCGCAGGGTGCATTCCCATTTTGCGTCACGTGAATTCGTGGTTTTTTATTGGTTTTTTTGAAGTTTCGGAATTAGCTTCAGTTTTTGGATTTGTCGATGGCGTCCATTTGGCTTTGGGCATACGGGTGTGGCGTTTGGTGTCACG
>SXGS01518398.1_pt1 | contig 11294 bp, 6 predicted proteins | sample 3174681 | NCBI WGS metagenome assembly SXGS01 (sample SAMN11356861, study PRJNA531348) | freshwater metagenome | isolation source: freshwater sample F1-80 | place: China: Fuxian Lake, Yuxi | collected 2017-12-25 | reverse complement strand
GCCGGGCTTGCGTGGGATGCCCGCGGTGACGATGCACACGTCCGCGCCTGCAATGTCTTCGTAGGAATTCGCGCCCTTCAATTCGACGTCGAAACCCTCGACGGGGCTTGATTGCGCCAGGTCGAGCGCCTTGCCCTGCGGAATGCCCTCAGCAATGTCGAACAGGACGATATCGCCCAGTTCGCGAATGGCGGCGAGATGGGCGAGCGTGCCGCCGATCATCCCGGAACCGATCAGGGCAATCTTCTTGCGGGCCATGATGTCTCCTCATGCGCAGATGCGCGTAATCGAGCGGCATTGCCGGGCGCGGCCACCGCGTTCGGGCCGCGACTTAAGCGTTTTGGCCGTCGGAGACAACCATAGAAGGAGAGGGGTTAAACATTATCTTTGCAACTAATTCGCAAGCGCGATAAAGGCCGTTCATCCGGTCCATTGATGAAGCGACGCGATGAGCTGGGCCTGGCTATGCGCGTTGGTCTTGCGCATCGCGCTTTTCAGGTGGTTGCGGACGGTGCTGACCGACAAGCCCAGTTTCCGGCTGATCGCCGCCACATTGGTGCCATCCGCCACATGGACGACGACCGAAATCTCGCGCTTGGTCAATCTGGTGTCGCCCTCCAGCAAGCTGCGCATCTGGTCGAGCGAGGAATCGGGACGATAAAGTGCGAGCAGGTCGCTTTCGCCATCCGATGTCGGCAGGGTGACATAGCGCACCAGAATGCGGCGCGGCGTCGTTAGCGCCAGGCTTTGTGCGGCTTTGCTGTTGGCAGGAACGGGACGATCGCCAAAGGGATTGGCGGCGATGACGGCGGCGGCAATGGAATCGGGTACGAACGCGTCGTCCATCGCGCGCAAATCACTGCACACCCATGTTCCGCGATGGCGCACGAATGCCCGATAAAGCGGAAATGCGAGAAGCAGCGAAAGGAGCAGCCGATCGACCGGCGGCGGCGGAGAGGCGAATTGCAACGATCCGATCCCCCCCTTTGCGGTTTATGCGAAGGCGGGGTCGCCGCGACCCCGCCTCCTGCCCCCTTGGGTATCGGACCGATCGACGCGTGGGTCGCGAACGCGCGATCGGTCCGATTGCGAAAGCCCCCCGGCGCTTCGCCCGTCACGCTGCGAAGTCTCGATCTTCGCACCGCCTGAAAGAGGATTTAGCGTGCGGGAGTCCGCCTTGCGCTTGTCATGCGCTCGAAAAGCGTGAAAAAATCGGTGGATGGACTAAACTGGTCTTGCCCGCGATCGATCGTCCGAAGATGAGAGGCGGGTGTGAACTTGCGTAGCCGGGTGTCGTGGGCATTCGGAACAACTCGTTTCATCGGGATGATGGTCGATGTACCGATTGAGCCTGATGGGCGCTTTCCGCCTGCTCGCGCCCGACAATTCCAGGATCGAGATCGCCAGCAAGAAGGCGGTCGCGCTGCTGGGCATGCTCGCCACCGCCCCCAATCTGGAACGATCGCGCAGCTGGCTCCAGAGTCGGCTATGGGGATCGCGCGAATTGCAGCAGGCACAAAGCAGCCTGCGTCGCGAATTGTCCAACCTTCGCCACGCGCTGTCGGGGTTCGATCGACCGTTGTTCGAAGCGACATCGCGCAGCGTCCGACTGTGCGGCGACGATCTGTGGATCGACCTGCGCGACGACCCCGCAGCCCGCTGGTCGGGCGAGTTGCTCGAAGGGATCGATATTCCCGGCGAAGAGGAATTCGAGGACTGGCTGCGCGAGATGCGTTCGGTTCACGGCATGGCCGATACCGAGCGGCCCCCGGCCTATGCCGCAGGTGCGGGCAGCCAGATGCGGATGGGCGGCGTACGGCAGCAGCGCGCGGTCCAGAACGAAAGCGTGGTGCTGTTTCCGTTCGAACATGATGGCGGCGATGCGAGCGGGTTCGTCGCCCTGTCGCTGGCTCAGGACATGACTGCCAATCTGGCACGCCAGCGCTGGTTGCCCGTATCCGCTCCGGAACAGGGGCTATCGGATCGCCTGCGAAATCATCCGCCGAAGGAAATCGCCCGCCAGTTGCAGGCGCGCTACCGCGTGACCGGAACGCTGGCGCAAAATGCCGACGGCATCGTCCTGACGGCGAAGCTGACCGATCTGGTCAGCGCCCGCCTGCTCTGGGCGGAGGACCGCGAGCTTGGGGCGACGCCGACCTATTCGTCGCTGCGGGACGTCAGTCTGGTGCTTGTCAACAGGATCGCCTTTGCGATCGAGCGGGCGGAGGAGCAGCGTGCGCTGGCGACGCCGGACGAATCGACGACGCTGACGACGCTCGCTTGGCGTGCGCGTTATCATATCAACCAGTTCAGCGCGCCGGACATGGCACGTGCGCGCGATGCACTCGACCGCGCACTGGCGATCAACCCGACCGACAGCGAAATCGTCATCCTCGACGCCTATCACCGGATCTGGTCGTGCTGGGCGCGGCGGGCAAAGGGTGACGATGTGCGCGACCTTCGCCGCCGAGCGCTGGCGGCGGTAAGGTCCGATCCCACCGATGCGCGCGGGCCGTTGATGGTCGGGGTGGTGGAAACCTGGCTGGGCAATTTCGAGGTCGCCACCGACCACCTCAACCACGCGATCGACCTCAATCCCGGTTTCGCGCAGGCCCACGCGCATCTGGGAGCGGCATTTTATCTGAGCGGTCGGCCAGAACGGGCGATCGAACCGTTGGAACGGGCATTGGCACTGGCGCAGCTATTGCCGCACCGTTTCTACGTGCTGGGCGAATTGGCGGTGTCGCACCTGATGCTGGGGGCGCTCGACCACGCGCTCGACCATGCCAACCAGATATTGCTGTCGCGGCCGGGCTATGTCCTTGCCCATGTCGTGAAGGTCAACGTGCTGACCCGGTTCGGCGACATGGCGGCTGCGCGCAAGGCGAAGCAGGAACTGATCGGACAGAAACCCGAACTCGTCGATCAGATGTTCGAATGGATGCCCTATGACGACCCGCAATGGATCGACATGCTGCGCCGCGGCCTCGTCACTGAATGCTCGGTCACGTCGCTGGCTGAAGTGCGCAAGGGAGGCGCCGGCAATCGTAAGGGGTGACGCGGCGACGGGGAAGGGGCGGAGTGCTGAAGTTCAAATATCGTCGTCTTCTGGACGGTCCGTCCGAGCCGGAATGGCCTGATGACGCGCCGGGCTTCCCGTTCGATCTGACGCGGCTCGCAGCAACGACGCGAGTCGCCCGGATAACGTCGCGCCTGTTTCGCAGCGCGATGAACCCGGTGACGACCTTTCTTCGCCGGTGGAGGCCAAATCTGCGGATCGGCGAACTGGTGGTGGTGACGCGCGCCGAGGACGTCCGCGCCGTCCTCGACAATTCGACCGATTTCATCGTCCCTTTCGGACCAGAGATGACCGAACTGGCCGGTGGCGTGAATTTCGTGCTGGGGCTGGAAGGTGGCGACCATGAACGCCAGCGCCGCATCATCGAAGCCGTCATGCGGCCCGCGCGCGATGCCGAGTGGATCGCCGCGCTCAGCAGGCGGTTTACCGAGACACTGATCGATGCCGCGCACGAACGCATCGATCTGCAGCGCGACCTGATCCTGCGCGTCGCGACCGAAAGCTGTTGCCGCTATTTCGGATTGCGCCCTGCGGACAGCGATGCCTTTGCGGGCTGGGCGTTGGCGATTTCGAACATGCTGTTCGCCGATCCCGCGGGCGCCGAGGAATCGGTCAGGCTAGCGCGCAACGGGGCACGCCGGATGTGCGCCGTCATCGATCTGGCGATCCGTGAAGCCCATGCTGCGACCCCGACGCGCAGCCGGACGCTGGTCGAGCGGTTCGTGCGGCTTCAACGCACCGATCCCGACGGACCGAGCGATGCCGAGATCCGGGCCATGATCGTCGGCCTGGTGGCGGGGTTCATTCCCACCAACAGCCTGGCGGGCGGCAAGATACTGGGACGGTTGATCCGCGACAGACGTGCGCTCGATTACGCACGGCGCGCAGCGAAACGCGGCGACCGGGACGCGGTGCGGCGCGCCGTGCTGGAATGCGCGCGGCTAGACCCCGCGCTGGCGCCCGGTCAGTGGCGCTATTGTCGCAAGGGGGCGTGGATCGCCGCGGGGACGTCACGCGCATTGAAGGTTCCGCCCGGAAGCACAGTGATGGTATCGACGCTGTCGGCGCTTCGCGACCCGCGCGCTCATGCCGATGCCGACCGGTTCGATCCGACACGGACGGTGGAGCCGGAACTATTGTTCGGCACCGGGCTTCATCGGTGCATCGGCGCCGAACTGGCGACGGTGCAGCTGACCGCGATCTTTTGCGCGATGCTGTCCCGCGACGAGATCGCCGACCGGTTGCGTGGAGTTCGCATCGAGTGGCTGGGCCCGTTTCCCTGGTCCGCGTCGTGCAGGCTGGATGTGACGGCTCGACGTCAAAATCCGTTCGTATGCCTGGTGCCGCTTGCGACCGATACCGATCTGGCGAAGCGCACGCGCGAGATCGCCACGCTTGGCAATCCCGCCTTTGCGCATATCCGCCAGTCGCTCGATCGCACGGACCGCATCCATTTCGCGTCGATCAACGCGCTGGCGATCGGCAAGGAACAGCGTCCGCATCTGGTGATCGAAGTCAACTCGGACGGCGAACCCAAAGCGGCGATCGAAGCGCTCGTCGGCGCGATCAGCGCCTATCTGGAGCCGTTGCTGGCGGGCGCGGACCGTCATCCGGGCGAGCGGCTGGCTGATTTTCTGGATCGGCACCGGCTGCGGTTCCGCAAATGGCCCTGGGGGGCAACCGGCCTTGAATTCGCAGGCACGCCGGGATTGTCGGTGCGGATGATCGCCCGGCAGCAACGGCTGGCCGAGATGGCGCGCACCGCGCTCGATCGGTATTTCGGCAACCATCTGGGACTGGGATCGCGTGCCGCCGCGGCACTGAACGGCGTGCGGGGAGCGCTTCGCGACAATCAGGTGGCCGGCGGCCGCCAGATGGACGCGTTTCTGATCAAACCCTGCGACACAAGGTTGCCGCTGACCGACTGGGAACATCCCGGCCGATGGCGACCGTTGCTGCGGCTGTTGCAATCGCCATCGCTGACTGCGGTCGCGGTGGTGCCGCTGATCGCCTGGGCGATCGGCGCGGTCCTGTTGTGGCGGGTGCAGGGCGGCCTGTTCGAGATGGGCGGAACATGGGCGGCGATCGACAGCGCCGTGCGGCTGTCGCTGGCGATCCTGGGCGGGTTGTTGCTGACATTGCTCAATATCGGCGCCTTGCTGGGCGCTACGCTCGGCTATCTGCGGTGGAAGGAGGCACGCGATCCGGTCGACGAGGACGCGGCGCCGGTCGATCGGATTGCCGCGATTACCCGCGCGGAGGATGCGCCGGGCCATGCCCAAAACCATATCTTCGCGCCCACCGCGCTCAAATCGGGTCCGTTTCGTCGCCTGACCTTCGCCTTTGCGCTGTGGGGGATCGAACAGACCGTCCGCCATTGGTTCCGGCCGGGTTTCGTGGTCATCATGGGGACGATCCATTTCGCGCGCTGGTTCCGGGTGCCGGGCCATGACCTGATGATCTTTCATTCCAATTACGACGGCAGCTGGGAAAGCTATCTGGAGGATTTCATCACCCGCGCGCGCTGGGGCCAGAGCGCGGTGTGGAGCAATGGCAAGGGATTTCCCCGCACCCGGTTCCTGATCTTCGACGGCGCCGGGCAGGGCGATGCCTTCAAGCGCTGGGTGCGCAAGAACCAGCATCCCACCGCATTCTGGTACAGCCGCTTTCCCGACCTGACGACGCAGCAGATCCGCACCAACGCAATTCTTCACGAAGGCCTGTCGCGTGCCACCAGCGAGAGCGAGGCGCGGGCATGGCTGGCCTGTTTCGGTTCGTCGCATCGCCCGGAAGGCGCACTGGAATTCGACGAAATCCAGTCGATCGCCTTTACCGGGTTCAAGCATCTCGCCGAAGCCCGTTACCTGATGCTGCGCCTGCCCGAGGACCGTCGCGCGATCGGCGGCTGGATCAGCGCGATTTCGGGGCTGCCGGTCGAGGATGCGCTGACCAAGTCGGCGGCGCTGGCGATCGACCTGGAGGATGGGCGCGTACCGGCTGCGCTGCGCGTCAGTTTTGGCGAGGGCGAGCCGACCGACCACGCCGCCTTCGTCGCCTTTACCCGCGCCGGGCTGGAGCGATGCGGGGTCCCGTGCGAAGAAGGCAGGCAGGGGCTGGGCGCGATGCCGTCGTCGTTCCGGCTGGGAATGGCCGAACGCGCCGCGGCGCTGGGGGACCGCGACCATGCCGATCCCGAACGCTGGCGCTGGTCCGATGGTGGTGCGCGGCCTGTCCATGCGATGCTGGCGTTGCTTGGTGCGACCGAAAGCGCGCTTCGCCGAAGCGAACGGCTGCATCTGGCGTTAGCCGCGCATTTCGGGCTTTCGCTGGTCGAGGGGGTCGATGCCGCGCCACTGGTCCAGGGCCATGCATTCGACCATTTCGGGTTTCGCGACGGATTGGTCCAGCCGGCGATCGCCGGGACGCGGCGCGCGGCACGCAACGGCGTCGCGCGCGACCAGATCGCGGCAGGGGAATTCGTCGTCGGATATCGCGATACGCTGGGCCAATATCCGCCGCGTATCCGGCTGAGCGACGAGCATGATCCCGCCAATACGCTGCCCGATATCGAACCCGATCGCAGCGACCGGCGCTTCCCGCGCTTCGGGATGCGCGCGACGGCCCCGGTGTGGCGCGATTTCGGACGCAACGGCAGCTTCATCGCAGTGCGCGAACTTGAACAGGATGTCGATGGCTTTGCCCGTCGGACCGCGGCTGCGGCGCGCCATATCAACCACCATTACCGACATTTGCAGGCAACCCCGTCAGGGCCGGTCGATGCCGAATGGGTGCAGGCGAAACTGGTCGGGCGCTGGCAGAGCGGCGCGCCGCTGGTGGGGCATCCGGTCGATCCGGGAAAGATCGATTCGGTCGATCACGACATGGCGCTGGGCAAGGACGATCCGACCGGCATCCAGTGTCCGCTCGGGTCGCATGTCCGCCGGGTCAATCCCCGCGACAGTCTGGAACCCGGCGATCCGGTCGAACAGCAGATCGTCAACCGTCACCGGTTGATCCGGCGCGGCCGTTCCTATCGACGTGGCGACGAACGCGGCCTGTTCTTTGTCGCGCTGTGCGCCGATCTGGAGCGGCAGTTCGAATTCGTCCAGCAAAGCTGGATCGAGGCACCGGGATTTCACGGCCTGTCGAACGAGCCCGACCCGCTGGTAGGACGATCGAGCGGCACACCCAATTTTTCGATTCCGGTGTCGGGCGGCACGCTTCAGGTGCCGGGCCTGGCCAATTTTGCCTGGCCGGTGGGGGGCGGTTATTTCTTCCTGCCCAGCCGGAGCGCACTGCGTTTCTGCGCGACGCTGGGATGATGATCGACGCATCACCGGTGCGGTGAAGCGAACCCGCTCGTCGCCGGGTTCCGCTTTCCCATCGGCATCGCATCGGCTAGGCGGGCGCGCATGTCGTCCACGCTTAGTTGTGACGTCGCCATTGTCGGCGGCGGCCTTGCCGGTGCGCTGATCGCGCTGGCGCTGAACAAATCGCATCCCGAACTCGACGTTCGCGTGATCGAGGGCGGGCGGGCGATCGGCGGCAATCACCTCTGGTCATTCTTCCCCAGCGACATCGCCGACGGCGATCGCTGGCTGGTCGCACCCCTCGTTTCCTATGGCTGGACCGGATACGACGTGCGTTTTCCGGCGCATGCGCGGACGCTGAAATCGGGCTATTATTCGATCGAATCCGAACGGCTGGACCGGGTGCTGCGCGAATCGATGCCCAAACGATCGGTGATGCTCCGCCGTCAGGTGCTGGGGGTCAGCGGGCGGCGCGTGCAACTGGCCGACGGCACCCGCATCGACGCAAAGGGCGTGATCGATTGCCGAGGTCCTGCCAATCTCGACCACCTCCAGCTCGGCTGGCAGAAATTCGTCGGCCAGGAACTCGAACTCGGCGAGCCGCACGACCTGACGCGACCGATTATCATGGACGCGACGGTCGAACAGCTGGATGGATACCGCTTCGTCTATAGCCTGCCCTTCGCGGCGACGCGGATGTTCGTCGAGGACACTTATTACAGCGACACGCCCGATATCGACCTGCGCGCGTACAAGAAGCGCATCTATGCCTATGCCGATGCGCATGGCTGGCCGATCGAGCGCGTCGCGCGCACCGAAACCGGGGTGCTGCCGGTCGCGATGGGTGGTGATTTCGAAGGTTATTGGGCGAGCGGAGGCGCCCAGGTGGCAAAGGCGGGAATGCGCGCCGGACTGTTCCATCCGCTGACCGGATATTCGCTGCCCGATGCGGTTCGGCTTGCCAGCCTGATTGCGAAACAATCGGATTTTTCGGGCGCGGCGCTCCACGCGCTGACCCACGACTTTGCGCGCAAGACCTGGAAATCGCGCGGATTCTACCGCATGCTGACGGCGATGTTGTTCAAGGCCGCGGAGCCGGAAGAGCGTTACCGCATCCTTGAGCGTTTCTATCGACTGGACGCGGGGCTTGTCGCGCGCTTCTATGCCGGGCAATCGTCATGGCTCGACCGCGCGCGCGTGTTGAGCGGAAAGCCGCCGGTGCCCGTGTCGCGGGCCGTAAAGGCGATCAGGGGAATGCGTACATGAAGACCGCAGCGGTCATCGGATCGGGCTTTGGCGGGCTGGCGCTGGCGATCCGCCTGCAAGCCGCCGGAATTGCCACCACCATCCTGGAATCGCGCGACAAGCCCGGCGGGCGCGCTTATTATTGGGAGCGTGACGGCCATATTTTCGACGCCGGACCGACCGTCATCACTGCGCCCGAAAGCCTGACCGAACTCTGGTCGATCACCGGGCACGACATGGCGCAGGACGTGATCCTCGATCCGGTCAGTCCGTTCTACCGGTTGAACTGGCCCGACGGCACCAATTTCGATTATTCGAACGATGACGTGTCGCTTAAAGGCGAGATCGGAAAGCTCGATCCGCGCGATATCGAGGGGTATCGCAAGTTCCTCGATTACTCCGCCGGGGTCTATCAGGAAGGGTACGTCAAGCTCGGCCATGTCCCGTTTCTCGACTTCGCGTCGATGATCAAGGCCGCGCCCGCGCTGATGAAGCATCAGGCGTGGCGGTCGGTCTATTCGATGGTGGCGAGCTTCGTTCGCAACGAGAAACTGCGGCAGGCGCTGTCGTTTCATACGTTGCTCGTCGGCGGCAACCCGATGAATACCAGTTCGATCTATGCGCTGATCCACAAGCTGGAGCGCGATGGCGGCGTCTGGTTCGCGCGCGGCGGCACCAACCGGCTGGTGGCAGGCATGGTCCGTCATTTCGAGCGGCTGGGCGGCACGATCCGGCTGGGCGATCCGGTGACCGCGATCGACACGCTCGGCGACCGAGTGACCGGCGTCACGACCGCAAGCGGCTATCACATCGATGTCGATGCCGCGGCGTCGAATGCCGATATCGTCCACAGCTACCGCGAGTTGCTCAAAACCTCGCGCAGTGCCCAGCGAACGGCCAATTCGCTAGAGAAGAAGAAATTCTCGCCGTCGCTGTTCGTCGTGCATTTCGGGATCAAGGGGACATGGCCGGGCATTCCGCACCACATGATCCTGTTCGGCCCGCGCTATGAAGGGCTGCTCGCCGACATCTACGATCACGGCGTGCTGCCGCGCGATTTCTCGCTTTACCTGCATCATCCGACCGTCACCGATCCGTCGATGGCACCGCCGGGCCATTCGACCTTCTATGCGCTCGCGCCCGTGCCGCACATGGGCAAATTCCCCGCCGACTGGGACCAGATCGGCCCGGTGTTCGAAAAGCGCATCCTGGATGAAATCGGTCGCCGCCTGATCCCCGACATCCACGACCGGATCACCACCAAGTTCAGCTATATGCCGACCGATTTCGCGAGCGACCTCAACGCGCATCTGGGCTCAGCCTTCAGCCTGGAACCGCTGCTGACGCAAAGTGCCTATTTCCGCGGGCATAATCGCGACGATCATATTCCCAATATGTATCTGGTCGGCGCGGGCACGCATCCGGGTGCAGGGATTCCGGGGGTGGTCGGCAGCGCGAAGGCAACCGCGAAACTGATGCTGGAGGATCTGCGTTGAATACGGATCAATTCCTCCCCCACCGGGAGTTTCGGGTTGGATTGCCCCCAGCAATCCAAGATCGTGCTTGGAGCACGATCGACCCGAAACTGGGGACCAGCGAAGCTGGTGGAGGGGGTCTGCCACAGACGCTGCGCTTCGTGGCCAACCCCCTCCGTCAGCACTTCGTGCTGCCACCTCCCCCAAAGGGGGAGGAGTTTTTGTGAACCGCCTTGCCATCTATTGCGGCTCTGCCACGCCTTCCGATCCCGTCTATGTCGAAAGCGCCCGGTCCGTCGGCCGCGCGCTCGCGGAACGCGGCATCGGCGTCGTCTATGGCGGCGGTCGCCTAGGCTTGATGGGCGCGGTTGCCGACGCTGCATTGGAGGCGGGCGGCGAGGTGATCGGCGTCATCCCGCAAGCGCTGGTCGATGCCGAAGTCGCGCATCGCGGGCTTTCCGAACTTCACATCGTGCGCACCATGCACGAGCGCAAACAGGCGTTCACCGACTTGTCGGACGGGTTCGTGACGCTGCCTGGCGGCACTGGCACGATGGACGAATTGTGGGAAGCGATGAGCTGGGCACAGATCGGCTATCACGCGAAGCCGGTCGGGCTGCTCAACGTCGCGGGGTTCTATGACGGGCTGATCGAGTTCGTCGGCAAGATGGGGCAGGTTGGCTTCCTGCGGCCCCAGCATCGCGGATTGCTGTTGATCGACGACAATCTGGACGGGCTGCTCGCGAAGATGGGCGCGCACGTTCCCGCACAAACCGTTGGCCAGATCGGCGCGAAGGATTTGTGATCTCGCAATGATTGCAGCCCTTTCCCCGTTCGTTTCGAGCGACGTCGAGAAACGCTCACGAGCATCTGGCGCACGTTTCTCGCCGTCGCTCGAAACGAACGGATGAGGATATGAGCGCCTCATTGCATCCGAGCCGCGCCGCGATCGTCGCGACCGCGCAGGAATCGATCGCGCGCGGATCGAAGAGCTTTTCCGCCGCCAGCCGCTTGTTCGACCGCCAGGCCCGCGCACGCGCAGGGCTGCGCGATGCCTGGTGCCGTGCCTGCGACGCCCTTGCCGACGGGCAGGACCATGGCCATGGCATGACGATCCTGCCCGGCGCGCCGGAACGGCTCGCCGAACTGTCGGCGAAGACCGAGGCGGCGCTGGCCGGCGAGGTC
>SXGS01416455.1_pt1 | contig 11294 bp, 8 predicted proteins | sample 3174681 | NCBI WGS metagenome assembly SXGS01 (sample SAMN11356861, study PRJNA531348) | freshwater metagenome | isolation source: freshwater sample F1-80 | place: China: Fuxian Lake, Yuxi | collected 2017-12-25 | reverse complement strand
TGCTGCGTCACCGAATCGAGCTGAACCATAGCGCGAGAAATTTCGTGTATGCCGGTGGCTTGCTCGGAACTCGCGTTCGCGATTTCATTCACGCGCTCGTTCACGGCATTGACGTGCGAAACAACTTCTTCCAAGGTCGACGCGCACCTCTTTGCAACAGACAATCCATTTTGAACTTTGTGCTCGCCGACGGAAACAAGCTGGTCAACGCGCTCCTTCGTCTCATGAACGATGGCCTCAACGCTTTGAATGGATTCCGAGAGGAGTTGGTTGATCTCTCTCGCGGCGGCTCCGCTCATCTGGGCCAAATTACCAACTTCCTCCGCCACGATCGCAAATCCCCGACCGTGTTCACCGGCTCTTGCCGCTTCGACCGAAGCATTGAATGACAGAAGCTTGGTTTGGAAAACGATTTCGTTGATGACTTTCGTCTTCTGCCCGATGTTATCGATGAGCTTGACGATCTTGGCTATCTCTTGATTGCTCTGTTTCACTTGGCTGATGATATCGCCATTAGCCGTTTGTATTTCGCTGATCGACACAAGGACTTCGCCTACGGCATCCTTACCGGTCGCAACGGCGCCTCGGCTCTTCTCTGAGAGTTCCTGACTTTGGCGCGCATTCTCCGCATTCTTTGAAACCATTGCGCTGATTTCTTGCATCGACGAGGCTGTTTGCTGAACCGCCGCCGCCTGTTCGTTTGCACCCTGGGATAATTCCGTGCTCGCTTCGGAGATCTGGTGAGAGGCAGAAGCAACTTTCAAAGAGCCACCAGAAAGCCATTCCACAATAACGCTGAGGGATTCGGTCAACCTCTTGGAGAATTGTCGAGCGACAATCATCGACGCGCTAAAACCAATGAAGACCAAAATCAGTGTGAGTCGATTTCCCCGGGCCTCCGCATCGGCCGCACTCTGAACCCAGACTTTCGCTTCCGCCGACTGAAACTCGGCCAGCGCTTCTAAATCTCTACCTTGAATTTCTCCGATCTCGCGGATTTCCTTTTGAATCAGCCCGATCGCTTCGTCCCGATCACTGACCTGACCCGATCCGACGAGACTGACTGCCTTCGTTGCAACTTCCTCAAGTCGATCCCACTGTTTGACGGTAGCTGCGAACTTTTCCTTCTCGCCGTCGGAGAACGGGAGCTTTCCGAACGCGTTGCTCGCTGCCTCGTACTCTTTTACGGAGGTGTGATATTTCTTTGAAAGCCGTTCGAGATCTGAAGAAGTACTCCCCGGCATCGCCATTCTAGCAAGGAGACGGGCGACCTGCGAAGAGTGGTATCTCATCTCCGAGACTTGCTGGGCTTTTGCCAAGTTAATATGCGAAATATGGTGATATGCGTTTGAGACACTTTGGATGGACCAGTACGCGGTAAAGCCGACGGCGAGGGTTCCAACAGCCTGCAAGCAAAAGGCCCCGTACATTTTAGCTCTCAGACTCCATGATTTCATTTTGTCCCACCTTGCAACAGAACTAGTTGGATCTGGCCAAGACTTTTCGACAAACTCCTACACAACTTAAGCAAAATTGAGGGATTCAAATTTCTCACCGGGAACGCTCGAACTTCAATATCTCGTGACAAGACGATGTTTTAGATTCGAACGTCTACTCCGATAAGGATTTATCTTCTTGATAGGGAGTCCGAGTGCATCCCCTTTCGTTCATCTGCTTCTTAAGTCTTACCGTGATGCAATTTTACGGTCTTCTCGGACCGTCATGGGGGCCCGTTGTTCCAATCACTTTTGCCTTCGTGCTCGTTCCTATCCTCGATGCGATTCTTGGCGTCTATCCCCGCAATCCCACCGTTGCTGAACAGGCGCGCTGGAACAAGCCTTGGGTATGGGGCTTCTGGACCTATACCTATACGATTTCTCACTTCGCTCTTCTCGCGACTGGCTTTGCCGTTGTTGAAGCTGCTTCGTGGCCAATGATTGCGTTATATGCACTTGCGGTCGGTGTCTATACCGGAGGCTTAGGCATCACGGTGGCGCACGAGTTGGCGCACAAGCGAGGCCTCTTCCCGCGGTTCACGGCAAACGCCCTTCTTTGCACGGTTTGGTACCAACATTTCTACGTCGAGCACGTTCGCGGACACCACATGAACGTGGCCACACCCGACGACCCCGCTAGCGCACGTCGCGGCGAAAGTAGTTTTCGCTTTCTTGCTCGCACGTACGTGCATAGCTACCTTCACGCGCTGAAAATCGAAAGTAAACGCATTGGAAAAACCTGGAGTCCTCGAAACCAGATTCTCCAAGGGTTTGCCGCGCAAGTTGCCCTGACAGTTCTCGTCGCGGGTTTTCTTGGACCGAAGGCTTTCGCCTTCTTCCTTGCGCAGTCCTTTATCGCTTTCACTTTGCTCGAATTGGTCAATTACGTTGAACATTACGGACTTTCGCGTCGACCGCTCGAAAACGGTCGCTACGAGAAAGTGACTCATCTACATTCCTGGAATTCGTCTCACTGGTTTTCAAACGCGTTGCTGTTCAACTTACAAAGACACAGCGACCATCATGCGGCAGCCCACTTGCCCTTCACCTCATTGAGACACTTTGACGATTCGCCGCAGTTGCCGTCAGGTTATCCGGGAATGTTGATGTTGAGCGCGATTCCGCCGCTTTGGTTTCTCGTGATGGACCCGAAAGTGGATGAGTGGCGGAAAAAGCACGCCAAAGAATCTGACAAGCTCGCAAGCTAAGTTGAATTCACGCTGCCGTTGTCGAGCTGCTTTCACTCATCGATGAACCGACGCTCACCAAGACAACCTTTGTCGGATCAAGCGGTAACCAGATCGTAAAGGTCGTGCCCTTCTTCAACTCCGTAGCGACCTCAATGCGCCCGCCGACTCGCTTTACATCTTCGAAAAGCGCACTCAGGCCCATGCCGTGTCCGGAAATTTCCGACGCTGTTGTCTTGGTGGTCAAGCCGGCTAGGAAGATCGATTGCAAAACACTCTGATCGTCGTTCTTTTCGAGATGGATTTGCTTCGTCACTAAAGCTTCGCGAAGTTGATTCACATCAATGCCACGTCCGTCATCGCCTAGATTGATACGGATCCAATTTTTTTCGCGCACGAACGAAATGTGTATGGCTCCGGCCGCAGCTTTGCCGGCCTCTTCTCGTTCTTGCGGCGTCTCCATCCCGTGATCCATGGCATTGTTAATCAAATGGATCATCGATTTCACGATCGTCAGATAGCTTTCGTCGAGGAGAAGAACTTCATCAGGTCCTGATTTCACTTCATATCGAGCAATCTTGGAGAACTTACGAGCGAGCTTCTCCACATGAACGCCGAAAACGTCTACCGCCGCGCGAAGGCTTTGCGCCTTCAACCTTGCAACTACCCGATCAAATACGGTGAGCTGATCCGGTGAATCCGCAAAACTCCGACGAACAATCTCCGCGTGGGAGGAACTGATGATGATTTCTTCCGGCGCAAAGACCCGAAGGCGTGTCAGTAACTTCTTTTCGTTGGTGAGCCAGTTCTTATGTTGCGCCGAAATTTCCGCGCCTGCCTTCTGAACGGCGGCAACCGGTACTTCTTCTTTACCGATGAACTTTTTGATTTCGAGTTCTAGAAGATTGATTTGCGCTGCTAAGTCGCGAAGCTGGAAAAGCCCGGCCGCTCCTTTTTGGGTATGCAATTTCTGACGAAGACCGAGGAAGTCTGTTCCATCCCAAGTCGTGAGGTATTTCAGGAATTCATCGATTTCGGAGAGGAATTTGCCAAACAGAATTCGATTCTCGCTCACCGATAAAGTTAAGGCTGCTCGCGCCTCCGCCGTTTCGGCAAGGCGTTGGGCACGAAGTTGGCTTGTCACATCCGTCAGTGTCATGATGACGGCCGTGATCGAGCCCGACTGCTGCATCGGGAAGTAACGCACGCGAAACGTCAGATTCCGTTTCAAATCCACAAGCTGTTGGGGGCCATTCGTTTTTAGATTCTGGAAGTAACTTAAATTGCCCACTAAACTCGTAAACCACGATTCGGCCGAATTACGAGCATCTCCATTTAGGCGAAGAACTTCGGTGAAATGGCGACCTGTGGGGTTCAGTCCGAGAACGGCTTCCGCTTTTTCCGAAATGTTTCCAAAGCAGAAGCCTTTGAGATCAATCGTTAAGAAGATCTCGTCGATGTTGTCGAGCGTGCTTTGGAAAAGTGCGTTCGAAGATTTCAACTCCGCCGCCTGCTTGCGGATCGTTTCCTCTTTCTCGAGAGCACCGACTTCTACGTTATGGATCATCCACGCTAAGAAGTTGAAGAACAACACGCTCATCACGCACGTTCCACCGAGAACGATCGTATCGGGAAGTACGAAAAAGCTCACGTATATTGGCGGTGCCATGATTACGCTCACGAAGGTCGCACAAATCAAAAGATCAAACGCGAAGGTCGAAGCGCCGACGGCACAACCGAACAAAAGCGTCGACACGAGCGAGACGCTGTAAACGTTACCGCCGAGGGCCTCGAGCATGTACGCAATACCCATTCCGGCCGCGAAGGCGTACAGCGCCGAGTGGCACCAAAAGCAAGTGCGCCAAGCTTTCATGCCCCAGCTTTTTTTGAGAACGGAAGGTCCTACGAGATGGAGAATGTAGCACGCGATCGTCACTTCGATGAGGCATCCCGTATAGAGAGCGGACTGCCACGTGTAGAATAAATTGTTCGGGGCGAAATAAAATGCGCCCGGCAAAAGGACGCAGCCAAGCACCGCACCAAAGAAGATGTGCTTGTTCATGCGCACGAGGCCGTGGCAGATCGATTCGTAAGAGAGCGTTCGGAACTGATTCACAGCTTCGTTATCGGTAAAAACTCGCGCTGGACGAAGCTTTCCGGCTCGGAACTAGCCCTAAGCCGGAGGCATATTCGGTTGAACCACCGATGGTTACTTGCACAATGAGTCGAGGTCTTCGCTTAAGGACTGGATGATGCGGCTTTTCTCGTCGATGGCCCCGCCCAGGTACTGGATCTTGTCGATGTTGTTGGCCTCTTTGGCCTGAGCCAACTGGTCTTTCCTCTCAACCAGCTCTTGTTTATGGACTTCGAGCTGCTTTGAGAAGTCATCGCAGCTTTCTGAACGCTGAGCTTGCGCTTGCGAGAAAGAAGCCAAGGCGATCAAGGCGAGAGCGAAGAATTGGGCGAATTTCATTGGAAAGTCCTTTCATCCACGGGATTTTTAGATTCAAGGCTTTAAATTCAAGACCTGGACCTGCTACTGCGTCGACGCACGACTTTGCTAACTCGCTAAAACCATGAGGATTTTGAGCCGTTTCACGGCGTTGATGGGAGGACCTGGTTGCCATCGGAGATTGGCAAATAGGAAAGCGCCTGTTCCATCCCTGGACACCCGCTGCCGGGGCCGTGGTCGCGGAACTTTTGGATTTGCCCGTTACGTGCGCCAGTTCAGTGTTAGAGCGCAGACAAAAGCCGAGTCAGAGCTGAGTAGAGTTCCGCCGAGACTGCTTCAAACTCTCGCTGATCGGCCTCGGTCTCAAAGCCTTGGTCGTTCCACGAACCCATTCCACCGAAAACATCGCCGACGGATGTCGCAAGCAGTGCCCGCGTTCTTGGTTCATCGAGTTCGAGTTTTGCGCAAAGGCCAGCAAGGAACGTCTGCTGCGAAAGAACTCGAAGCGCTTGTTGAGAAAAGCCGGACTTCTCCGCGATGGTCACGGCTTGTTCGAAATCACCGGTGGAACTCAGGACCGGCGATAGCGCCGACTCTGTCAGAAGCCACTTCGCAAGTTGAAAAGCTTCGGCAAAAGGACTTGTGACTCGTTTGGCGAAGGACTCTGTCTTCAACAGCGCGGCTTCAAAATTTTTCGATTGTTCTGCCAAAGACAAACTTGGCGGGACTTGATCGACACCAACTTCGCCTACAAACAAAAAACGTAGCATCTGCCACGTCTCCGTATTCGGAGCTGCACGCCACAAGTCTTTGTCTTTGATCAGAGGTTTTTCGGTTTCCCAACCGAGAGATAAATGTTCTTGAAGACCTGTTGGGAAAGCAACCTCACGTCCTTGTCCACGCACATACTCTTGAAGAGTCGACGCTAAATTTCCGCGTGGGAGCTCGGATAACTCATCGGCAGACAGAGTAAGCATCGCGGATCGAAATTCTAGACCGCCGCCCGTGAGTGGCAACTTTGATTTCAAGCTTTCATTACTTTCGATCAACCAAGCAAGACGATCTTTGATCCGGATCCAGATCCCCTCACCTAACTCTTGATGATCGACGAGGCTGACAAATTCTTGAGGCGTCAGACTCTTCAAAAAGCGGAGGCTTTCTGATGCTGGTACAAACTCATTTGCGCGGTCCGGATTTTCTCTAATGAAAAAATCCCTCTCGACCTCATCGAAGTCGACTTTCATGAAATGCGTTACTAGATTCCCGGGAATTTTAAACGTGCATCCTCTAGCCGCGCAGAACAACTGCGCGCACTTCAAGACATCGTCCGCCGCCGATTTTGAGCCGGTTGCTTGAAAGGACTCCCGAACGAAGTGACGAGCCTCCTTTTCGGTCGAGGCTTCGAAGTAATCTCCGAATCGCTTGACTTCTTTTTCCAGAATCTCTTGCCAGAGCTCAGCGCGAACTCGCGGGTCTGAGAACTGAAGATCAATCAGCTCCTCAAGCTCCGAACCCGTGAGCTGAACTTCACGACTGTAAATGATGGCAGCTTGATAAAGTAAACATTTATCTTTCAAGCGCGCGGCAACGAAAGTAGCGTTTCCGTTGGCGAATGCTGCAGCCTTGTGTGCGGGAAGTCCCGGCTGACCTTCAAGCGGTTTGAAGTTTTGCGCTGCGACTGCGCCCGCGCGTTTGAGTTCGATGATCCACGTTTCAAAACCAACGGTTTCTCCGGAAGCTAAGTCTCCCGCGAGTGAAAACATTTTCGGCTGTCTCGGTTTGTTCCATTCCACATCTTGAAAAGATGACTTCAGATTTTTCAAGAGGCCGACCATTTTTTCTTCCGGAAAACGAAGTAGCTCTTTTGCGATGAATTGAAAGACATCGTCAGTTTTCATACCTGAAATCTTAGATGCCTTCCGGACTACAGGTCCAATTCTTTGATTCATCGAAGATCAGTTATGCAAAGCGCAACCGCTGCGGCGGCGTTTGCATAAACATGCCGCCCTTGTGAAACTCGAAGGTGATGGCACCATGGCGCAAGCGACTACATGAAATTATCTTTGAATCCGACACGAGGGCGGGAAAAGCGTTTGATGTCGCATTGATCTGTTTGATTCTCGCGAGCGTTCTTTTAGTCATGCTCGATAGCGTCGCCTCGATCGCCCGCGAGAACAGACATGAACTCTACGTTGCGGAATGGGCGTTTACGATTATCTTTACGCTCGAGTACTTCTTGCGGCTGATCAGCGTTCGGCGACCACTCGGATACATGTTCAGCTTCTTCGGCGTGGTCGATTTACTAGCGATTTTGCCGTCCTATTTAAGTTTGATCATGCCGGGAACGCATTATCTTCTCGTGATCCGAATTTTCAGACTCCTACGGATCTTCCGGATTTTTAAATTGGGAACTTACTTAGGCGAAGCCGACATTTTGTCGAAAGCACTTAAGGCCAGTCGTCACAAGATCACCGTGTTTCTCACGACCGTAACGGCGGTTGTCGTCACGATGGGTGCACTCATGTACGTCGTCGAGGGGCCAGAAAACGGTTTCACAAGTATTCCGCGTTCGATTTATTGGTCGATTGTTACGATGACGACGGTTGGTTTCGGCGACATCACACCAAAAACTCCACTTGGGCAGTTCTTTGCCTCGTGTTTAATGATCCTTGGCTACGGAATCATTGCGGTCCCCACTGGCATCGTCACCAGCGAATTGTCGCGTGTCTCCGTAATCAAACCAATAACGACACAGGCTTGCCCAAGCTGTTCGCGCGAAGGCCACGACCTAGACGCGAAGTTCTGCAAATTCTGCGGATCTACGCTGTAGAGAGCACTGCAAATTAATCGACGTGCAAGTTGATCAGATGATCGAGTCTGATGCGTTCTCCTGAGGAGAGAATCAAAAAGTCTGCGCCGAGAGTAGCTTCAATATCGTCGATCATGACGGCTGAAGCAGTCTTCACCGTAGAGCGATCAACATCGAAGTAACGAATACGGAGCCGCCACTTCAGAGTTGACGCATGTTCAAGTTCGTCGGTGAACTCACAAGAAACTCGACGATAATCATTTTGCGGCTCGTGCGCAGCTGCCGGGCCTGGGAGATCACTTCTTTTTGTCGACGGGAACGCATGTTGATTCATCATGCCTTCATTCGTACATAGCTATTGAAGACTGTCACTTCAAAGCGATTCTGCTTCGAGATCTTTTAGTTGAGCTAGCTGATATGCGCCGAACTGCCCCGTAAAAAGCGTGCGTATCAGTGGGTCATCGAGTACTTCGGCCTCGCCTAAGGCTTCTTCAGCGCGAGGATCAAAGCGATGGTCGTTCACTCGAAGATACATTGAACTCATCGTTTCGCCGCGTTCTAATGCGGCAAAGAGTTTCGTGATGATGACCTCCGTTTTCCACGCAATGGATTCTACTGCCGTCGGCAAAAGTTCGACGTTTTCCATTTCGATCCGATAGTAAAAGCGACTTTCTTTTCCCGCCTCGTCAAACAAACAAAGGAGCCAAACTCTCGGCTCTCGGAAGAATTCTGGAACATCTAACGAACGATAGATTCGCGGAAGCTCTGTCACACAGTAGCTGTGAACTCGGTCTCTTTCTTCATGCGAAAGCGGCGGGAAGCACTTCGCAATCTCTGAGGTCGACGTAGGCAAACGCTCCGGTTGGTAGTCAAAATCCACGTTCTGCTCACCGCATGGCTGAACCCACTTCAGTGACTCAGTCTGCGAGAAAGAGGTTCCATCCAGCAAAAAGGATGTTCCTGGATCCATTCGCACAACTCTCGTACCCGGAACCCGCGAGTGCACTTCATCGGTGAATTGGCGATACGTCATAGGAAAAAGCGCGTGGTTGTACCAAGACCACGGCTCATGGACGAACTGACAGGAACTCGGCACGACGAAATGAGGCTTTAAACTTGCGAGTTCGTCAATCGACTCATCAGGAACTTTCACAGGTTCTTGTATCGTCCTCGTTGGTGCGATCACCGCAAGTTCACGCATCATTTGAAAGGGCCAAAGAACTAAGTTCCACGGGCTCTCTTTTTTCAGAAGGCTAAGAGTCTCCGAATCGAGAAGAGAGTCGACGACGTTCAAGATATTCAACTCCCCGACCCGAATTTGGAAGAGCGAGTCGACGTCCGCATCGAACGCACGACGGGGTGTGATTTTGAACGGACCGACTTCTATTTCAACATCTAACCGCAATTGACGAACATCACGAAAACCCAGGTCGCGGATCCAGTCCATGAGTTCGCCATGCAAACAATAGATAAAGATCGGCGTTCGCCGATCCAAAAGGTTGAGACTCTTGAGCGAACAATGATCATCATGAAAATGAGAAATGAAGACGGCCGAAAACCTTTCCTTCTCTAGTAGGGGAAGATCAAATCGGACCGGGGGGAACGCGAAGCAGTTCACACTAAACGGGTTCTCAAAAATGGGATCGAAAAGGATGCGTGTCTCATCGCATTCGAATAAATACCCAGCATGGAGAACGCGACAAATCTTGAGACTCACTTGTCGCGATTTCGATGTCATTTCGCGGTCATCTCGAGCATTTCTCTGGGATTACAGTGAACTTGCAGGCGAAGGTCAGGATCTTCCAAGCCTTCTCTGGCCGGAAGCTTGTTTACGATTTCGTCGTACTGACTCAAAAGCTGCTGCTTTGAGCCACCCCGATAAGCTTCTACAAACAGGTTTTGAATTTCGAAGTAGGCGAGCTGGACCGGACCCGCTTCGCCATCTGGTGGAGTTGAATTGATCAACGAATCAACCGCCGACGGATAGTTCTTCGTGATTTGATCTCGAGGGAGAAGCTTCAACTTTGAATTCGCACCAAACTCCGCAACGTCAGCCGTTGCGAAAGCAACTCCGAACTCCCAAGTAAAACAATAGTTTTTCAGAACGAAAGCCGATCGCCCTGGAGACCCGGATCTCACCGTCTGCAATCGCTGCGCCCGGATTTCATAGATCCCTCGCAGGCTCGATCCATCGACCTCAATTAAGTGGTTTTCGCCGATGCACGGGCCTTCTACGCATTGTCCGTAAAACAGAATGAAATCGACTTTCCCATTAGCGTCTCGATCTTGTAAATCCGCATCCTCTACGCTCACTAATTCTTCATGATCTTCGAGGCCGCGACCGAGCAACTTTGGAATCGAGGCGGCAACCTTTTTTCCTTGGGCGCAAACGGTCAGCACGCGTGATTTCGATTCGTAAACAATGAAGGTACTTGGTTGCGATTCGTGTTTCCAAAAACCACTCGTCTCTTCTTTGAAACGCTCGGAGACGGCCGCTGCGTTTTCGCAATCGATCTCAGAGGTCGATATTGGAAAAACTTGGTTGGTTTCTTTGATTTGAGATTGCTCAGAAGGATCAGGTACCTCTTTAGGCTCCGAATCCGTCGAACTTACGTTCACGGCACTTTCTGTCGGTGAGCCTGATACGTCACCGGCGACTTTTCGCTGAGTCAGTTGCCAGATGAGAACTCCTGCAAGGATGAAGACCCCAAAGCCAATCGTGACGTACCAACGATTCTTCATATAACCTTTCGCCTCAAGACGAGTGTGTACGTGGGAACATTCCGTAAAACACAAAGCCCATCAAGATGCCCGTTAGATGCGCGAGATGATTTACGTCTGAACCTGAATCATAGACTTGAAATATAGATCCAACCACAGACTGTAATAGGAAAATAAAGAGAAATGTGCCAGTGCTTACAGATGCCGTGGAGACTTCATAATTCAACAAACTCCAGAAGCGCCTTCCGCCCGACCAAAACTGGCTGATGTTCAATCGATGTTTCGGAAACGCTAGCGCGTAGTACATGAGACTCGCCGAGACGCCGCCGCTTGCACCCAAACTGAATATGGGTTGACCTTCCGAACGCGACGCTAGCCACATGGTAGCGATGTGGCCAACAACGCCGCCTAAGAAAAAAAGGCCGAAGAAGTGACTGGAGCCTAATTCTTCTTCGACGTCGCTTCCGCAAAGCAAAAGGAAATACATGTTTCCCAGGCAATGAAGCCAGCCCGCGTGCAGAAAGAGCGAAGTCAGCCAAGTTAATCCGTAATGACGAAAAGGTTCGTGAGGATTGAAGGCCCAGTTGGACCAAGAGTTCGGATCTTTGATCCAACCAACCGTCATCGCG
>SXGS01560964.1_pt1 | contig 11295 bp, 9 predicted proteins | sample 3174681 | NCBI WGS metagenome assembly SXGS01 (sample SAMN11356861, study PRJNA531348) | freshwater metagenome | isolation source: freshwater sample F1-80 | place: China: Fuxian Lake, Yuxi | collected 2017-12-25 | reverse complement strand
GTTGGTGGTGCAGCTCGCGTTGCTGATGATCCGGTGCTTCTCGAGGTCGAGCAGGTGGTCGTTGACCCCCATGCACACGGTGATGTCCTCGCCCTCGGCGGGCGCGGAGATGATGACCCGGCCGGCCCCCGCCTCCAGGTGCAACGCCGCCTTCTCGCGCTTGGTGAACGCGCCGGTGCACTCGAGCACCGCGTCGATCTTCAGGTCCTTCCAGGGGAGCTTCGCGGGGTCCTTCTCCGCGGTGACGGGGATGGACTTGCCGCCCACCACCAGGCCGCGCTCGTCGTGGGTGACCGGCACGCTCCACTTGCCGTGCACGCTGTCGTGCGCGAGCAGGTGTGCGAGCTGGGCGGGGCTCGTGAGATCGTTGATGTGCACGATCTCGACGTCCGCGTCGCCGAAGGCGGAGCGGAAGACACAACGACCGATACGACCGAACCCGTTGATGGCGACGCGGAACCCCATGAGAACCCCAGGATGGGGCGGGGGCTAACCGCCGGCCGGCAACGTGCCCACGATCACGGCGGGTGCGGTCACGCCGAGCGTACCGGCAGCGACCTGGCCCTTGACCCAGGCGTTGTGGGCCTCGCCGAGGCAGGTGCGCACGTCCGCCTTGTTGCGGGTGCCTTCGGAGGTCCAGACGGTGCCGTCGGTGTCGACCACGGTCGCGACCTGGACCGCTTGGGTGCGCGCGGGTACCGACGCACCGCAGGCGGTGAAGGCCGGGTCGGCCGAGGAGCGGCCGTCGACCTCGCCCACGTGGGCCACCGCCTCGGTGGGCAGCGTGAACTGGAACGCGTAGTTGCCGGGGTCCCGGTTCCACCGCACCGCGCTCAGGCACGAGCTGGAGAGCTGGCCGAGCGTGAGCTTGCCGTCGGGGCCGAAGAACAACCACTCCGTGCCGCCCCCCGCGGTGTGGAGGCGTACGCGGGTGTCGACGGTCTGGCCCGCGCGCTGCGGCGCGAGCCCCACGTCGATGAGGCCGCACCAACGCAGGCGCTCGGCACGCCAGATGACCTCCACCTCGGTGAACTCCACCGGCGGGCGGGGCTTGTCGTCGGGCCCCGGCGGCGGCGCGAGCGGCGAACGGGCGAGGGCGAATCCGACGGCGAGAGCGGTGAGCATGAGGCCTCCTACGACCAACCGGGTGCGGTTCTTCACGAGCGGCGGCGGCCGGGGCGTCGGACGGCGGCGGCGACGGCCGCCCCCAGCGCCACGAGCGTCGGTGTGGTTCCCGTCCCCGAACAGCCGCACGCGGGGGGCTCCGGTTCGCCGGTGTCGGGGTCGGGCTCGGCGCACGGCGCGGGGTCGGCGTCGGGGTCCTCGGCGCCGGGCACCCCGTCGCAGTCGGCGTCGAGCGCAGCGCCGCACGATTCGGTCGCGCCCGGGTGGCGCGCGGCGTCGCCGTCGTCGCAGTCGGTCGCGTCGGCGACGAACCCCGCCGGGGCGGCGCAGTCCACGGTGGGGGTGGCCGCGTCGCCGTAGCCGTCGAGATCGGCGTCGGCGTACCAGGTGAGGGCGTCGAGGCTCGCCGGGCCGTCGATCCCCCCGTCGCAGTCCTGGTCCGCGCCGTCGCAGGTCTCGGGCGCGCCGGGAAAGATGGTGTCGTCGGTGTCGTCGCAGTCCCCGTCGCGGGGGTCGACACCGTCGTCGTCCTCGTCGACCACGCAGCGCAACGAGAGGGTGATGTCGCCCTCGTCGAGGTAGCTGCCGTCGGCGTCGCGGAGGGTGACGGTGACCGTGGCGACGTGGTCCTCGCGGCAATCCGCGGACACCGTGACGGGGAGACCCGCGACGGCGGCGCTCCCCCCGACGGGCACCTCGCCGACTGCGGTGGGACCGCCTTCGCCGACGTCGAGGTCGGCGTCGTCGCTGGCGAGCCACAGCTCGGTGCCGTCGACGGGGCCGGGGCCCCGGTTCTGGACCGTGGCGCCGAGCTCGAGGACCGCGCCCGGCAGCACCGCGACCGTGCTCACCAGGTCGACCGACGCGACGGACAGGTCGTCGACGCTGCCCGCGAGGATCGTGTCGAGGTCGAGGCGCGGGTAGGTGTAGGTGGTGGAGCCGCGCGCGTCGGTCACGCTCACGGCGCTCCGCACGAGCCACGTCTCCATCCGGTTGGGTCGGGTTCCGGGCACCACCCCGCTCAAGAGCGCGACGGCGCCCGCGACGTGGGGGCTGGCCTGGCTCGTGCCCCCCATCGATTGGCCGCCCGCCGTGATCGTCGTCCCGGGCGCGGCCAGGTCGACGATGTTGCCGCCGTTGCTCGAACAGTTCAAGGAGTCGACGCCGGGCGCGCTGTCGGTGCACCACGTCGAGCACGCGTCGTTGGTGCACCAGCTCGTCGAGCCCGCGGTCGCGTCGTAGGTGTTGGCCACCGCCAGGACGCGCCGCAGGCACGCGGGGAAGCTGACCTCGTCGGAATCGCCGTCGTTGCCCGCGGCGCCGATCAGCGCGACGTCGGCGGCGTACACGGTGTTCACCGCGGTCTCGGTGGCGGTGCCGGTGCCGTCGCAACTGGCCGAGGTGCGGTAGTCGTCGGTGCCGATGGACAGGTTGACCGCGACGATGTTGTAGGCCGCCGCTTGGAGCACGACGTCGTCGAGCGCCGCTGCGATGTCGGCGTCGGTGGCGTCGGCGCAGGACGACCCCCCGAAGACCTTGTAGGCGACGATGTCCGCGTCCGGCGCCACGCCGTCGGTCCCGGCGGCGATCGCCGCGACGTTGCTGCCGTGGCCGTGGCAGTCGTCCGGGTCGTCGTCGCCGTCGGCGAAGTCGTAGCCGTACACCACCTTGCAGCCGGCGCCGAAGCAGCCGCCGAGGTCGGCCTGCGTCCAGTCCACGCCGGTGTCGAGCACGGCGACCGCCGTGCCGGCGCCGCCGTAGCCGTAGGTCGACCACGCCGCGTCGGCGCCGATCAGGGGTACGCTCTGCGCGACCAGCGGGCGGAACGTGCGGTTGGGCACGATCGACTCCACGCCCGGGCAGTTCGCGGCCCGTGCGGTCGCGGCTTCGTCCATGCGCAGGAAGAGGACCGGGGTCGCCCGGTAGGTGCGGAGCACGGCGGCGGGCCGGATGCACCGGAGCGCCGCGGCCTGGTCGCGCGCGATGGCCGCGGTCCACGCGTCGAGCTGGCGGGGGGAGCCCGCGGGCGGCGCCAATGACACGAGCAAGTCGCGCGGGGTCGCCGCGGCGAGCCCCGCCAGGACCACGACCCAGGACATCAGTCGCCCTTCTTCTTGTCGCGATCCCGCTTGCCGCGCGGGCGATCCGCCTTTCCTTCCCGCGGCGACTCCCGCAGGGTCGGCCGCAGCTTGGGCGGGAGTTCGCCGGGTTTGAGCTTGGGCTCCTCCTCGGCCACGGCCGTGGGCTCCTCGCCGGGGAGGAGCTTGAGCACCGCGCCGTCGACCGCCTGGGTGGCGACCGCGCTCGGGTCGACCTTCTGCAGGTCCTCGGCGTACAGGTACGCCACCTCGCGCACCACGCCGTGCGCGATCGACACGCGCTGGTCGCCCTTGACATAGGGGTCGGCCGCGTCCTCGGCGATCTTCCAACCGCCGCCGGCGGTGGTGTAGCCCTGGGCCGCCAGCGCCTTCTGCCAGTCGGCGTACAGCACGTCGAGCGCGGCCACGTCGGCGGGCGGCGCCGTCAGGAGCACCACGCCCGGGTCGACCTTGGCGACCGTGGCCGTGCCATCGCGCAGGCCGAGATCACCCCAGGGCGGCGGCAGCAGGTCGGCCGGCGGCGGCGGCTCCGGCGGGACCTCCGGCGTCACCGGGGTGGGCGGCGGCGGCGGCGGCGGCAACGTGGCGTCGCCGCCGGGGTTGGAGCACGCGAGCACCAGGGCCCCGCAAAGACTGAGTCCGAGCCGACGTCGCATGAATCACTCCTCGTAGTACCAGGCACCCACGGCCTCGAAGGCCAACGTCACCGAGATCGCGCCGCAGTACGTGCCGTCTTCGTCGTCGAAGTCGCTGTTGGCGGTGAGGACCACGCCCAAGAGCTCGGCCACGCTGGCGTCGACGTTCTCGGTGAGCGCCACCGAGAAGACGTACGCGGCGCTCACCTTGCCGGCGAGGAGCCCCGCGTACACGTCGTCGGTGCCCGGCTCCAGGCGGAGGCGCCCGTCACGCAGCGGGAAGTCCAGCTTCGCATTGAGGATCTGGACCGGAAGGTCGACGCTCAGGCCGGTGCCCTCGAGCACCCCGTCCCGGATCGTGGCGCTCGAGAGGGCGACCGTGCCCACCTCCTCGTCGCGGTCGAAGGTCTGCCCGTCGAGGATGAGGCCGTCGGTGCCGAGCATCGGCGTGCCGACCGCCTGGCCGACCGCGCCGGCGACGCACGCATCGTCGTCCCAGGAGTCCACACCGCCGAGCTCCAGCGTGATCAGGAGCTCTCCCGAGTCGATCGCCGACTGGACCAGGCCCTCGATCACCTCGATCTTGGCCTCGGTCGAGTTCATCGCCGGGACCAGCCGCGAGAACGCGTTGTCGATGCCCGGGACCCCGTCGGGGTCGACGTAGTCGCCGATGCCGCACCCGTCGTCGCCCTTCTCGGCCGTGTTCAGGCCGTCCAGATCGAAGCCTTCGGACACCCCCGCGTCGTCGGCGAGCGCAAAGCGCAGGGTGCGCACCACGAGGAGCTGCGGGGCGTCCTCGACCGAGCACGTGCCCTCGTCGACCGGCTCCGGCTCGCAGCCGGCGGCGAGGACGGGGAGCAGCACCAGGGCGCGGGCGGGGCTGCGCATCGTCAGACCTCGATCTCGGACAGGCCGTCTTCGGTGTAGGCGTCGTCGCTGCCGAAGCTCGGCGCGAGGATGTCCATGGCGCGGATGATGCTGAGCATCAGGCTCGCGGAGTTGTCGCCGGTGTAGCTGCGGTGGTGGATCCCGGTCTGCAGCGCACCGCACAACCCGCCCGCGAGGACGATGGGCACGTCGTCGATGGAGTGCGTCTGCCCGAGACCCACCTCGCTGCACCCGAGCACGCAGCAGTTGTCGAGGAGCGAGCCGCTGCCTTCGGGGACCGCGTCGAGCGCTTCGAGCAGGTAGGCCAGCTCCGCCACGATCTGCGTGGTGATGGCGTGCACCTCGGGCTGATCGCCGCCCTCGTCGTGGGTCAGGTTGTGGTGGCCGGCGGTCGCGTCGGGGACCAAGGGGTTGCTCACCGGGTCGGTCAGGTAGTGGCCGAAGACGCGCGTCTGGTCGCAGGCCAACGCCATCGCCAACATGTCGGCGATGATGCGGTTGCGCGCGCTGATCTGCGGCCGACCGTCCACGTCGGGGTAGCTCGCCAACGGCTCGGTGGCGGGGCGCCCGCACGACTCCAACGACGGGGGGTCCTCTTCCAGGCGGGCCAGGCGCGTCTCGAGCTCCCGCACGCCGGTGAGGTGCTGGTCGAGGCGCGCCTTGTCGTCCGCGCCGAGCCGCGCCTGGAGCGAGCCGATGTCTCCCATCACCGCGTCGAGTACACTGCGGCGCAGGCCGAGCGTCGGGTCGACGATGCCCTCTTCGCCGGGCTCGCGGAAGGTGGGCCCGAAAAGGCGCTCGTACAGCGTGTAGGGGTCGGTCTCCGGCGGGTTGCGGCTGTCCCGCCCGTTCCACGACTCGCCGGAACAGTCGGTCGCGCCGGTCTGCAACGACGGGAAGAGCGTGTCGCCGCCCACCTCGGCGGCGATGACCTGGTCGATGGTCGGACCGGCGAAGCTCTCCGTGCCGCCTTCGGAGATCGGTGCCATGCCGCTGAGGAGACCGCCGGCGCCCGAGGTGTGCGGGAGCAGGTTCGGAACCTTCACCGACAACCCGCTGACCACGGCGAGCTTGGACTTCACGTTGATGAGCGGGGCGAGCTCTTCGCTCAGCTCCCAGTCCGCGCCGTCGCTGGTCGGGGTCCAGCGGTCCGGCCGGTTGCCGTTCCCCCAGAAGAACACCCCGAACCGCTTGGGCAGGCCCTCGCCGCACGCCTGGGCGCTCCCGCGGCCGGCGAAGCGCTGCAAGAACGGCAACCCGACGAAGATCGCCGAACCCTGGAGCACACCCCGCAAGAAGTGTCGCCGGCTCGGGCCCGAAGCGGGCGTCGGGCGGCGGTGGCGGGGGCCTACTCCCACCGGACGGGGTCGCCAGAGCGGCTTCATTCGACGCCCTCCACCGACCCGACGGTGCGGAACGCCGGGCCCATCACGAGGTCCTTGAGCAGCCACCGCACCCGGTAGCCCGACTCCTTCAGGCCGTCGGCGTGCCAATCCGCGAGGGGATCTTCGCGCTCGGCGAGGACGTGCCCGACGGCCGCCTGGAGCAGGGTGTCGCTGACACACCCCCCGAACGCGGCGTTCTCGGCCACCACGCCGCCGAGGTCCCACGCGTCGGCGAACGCGGCGCCGTCGAGGTCGCCGGAGGGGTCGATCTCCACGCCGTTCTCGGTGGTGCGCCACCGCCCCACCCCGTCGAAGTTCTCCAGGCCGAGGCCGATCGGGTCCATCATCTTGTGGCACGCGGCGCAGGTGGGGTCGGTGTTGTGCTGGTCGACCCGGTCGCGCATCGTGGGCGTGTCCTCGGTGGCCTCGGGGATCGCGGTGTTGAGGCCCGCGGGCGGCGCCGGGAGGTCCTGGCACAGCAGGACCTCGCGCAGGTACTGACCGCGCCGGGTGACGCTCGTCGAGGTGGCGTGGGCCTGCAACGCCAAGAAGCTGACCTGACCGAGGTAGCCGCGCCGCCCGAGGGAGCCGGGCAGGGTGGCCGGGCCGAACCCTTCGCGCGCCGGCGCCGCGACGTCGTAGAGCGCCGCCAGGGTGCGGTCCAGGTGGGTGTCGGTGCGCGTGAGGAACCCGCGGAAGTCGACGTCTTCGTCCAGCACGATGGCTTCGAGGTCGAGCAACGTCTGCTCGCGCGCCGAGGGCCCGAGCTGCGAGCTCATGTACACGTAGACCGCGGGGTCCTTGGTGAGGCTGTCCAGCTCGTCGAGGTGCAGCATGTCGCTGAAGAACGCCCGCAGGCCGCGCCGCGCCTTGTCGTCCGCGAGCATCCGGTCGACCTGGGCTTCGAGCCCCGCGTCGCCGAGCAGCGAGCCGTCGGCCGCGGCCGCCGCCAGCTCCGCGTCGGGCGGACCGTCCCACAAGAAGTAGCTGAGCCGCGCCGCCAGCTCGTCCCCCGTGAGCCGCCGGCCGCCGGCGCCGTCGTCTTCGCCGACCTCGGGCCGGAACAAGAAGTACGGCGACTGGAGCACCCCCGCGATCGCGTAGGTGAGCCCGCTGTCGAAGCTGCCGAGGGTCGTGGCCGCGCCCTCGTGGACCGCGACCAGCGTGTCGAGCTCGGCGGGGTCGAGCGGCCGGCGCCACGCCCGCGCACCGAACGCGCCGAGCACCTCGCGCGCGCAGTCGGCGCCGACGGCGTCGGCCGGCTCACACTCCACCAGCGCCGCGCGGCGCGTGGGGTCGGCGAGGACCTGCTCCGCGATGTCGTAGGCAGCGCCCTCGTAGCGCTCGACGCCGAGCGACGAGATCGACGTCACCGACGCGCCCACCGCGTACAGGCCGTCGGCCCGCGTGTCGGGCTCGAGCACGCTCGGCAGGACCAGCCCCACGCCGAAAAGGTCGTCGATCGTGTGGACGTACTGGCTGTAGGTGAGGCGGCGAAGTTGGGCGGGTTGCGCTTCGTACGCCGGCTGTTCCCCACGCTGGAACGCCTCGGGCTCGGGCGTGGCGGTCTCACAGGCCCCGAGGACGACGGCGGCGAAAACGGGCGACAGGCGCAGCACCGCGGGAGTGTATCGCAAGTGGGCGCTGCGCCGCGACCGTCCTCACGTCGGGCGGGATCTGGTGCGCAGCGCGCGGCGCGGGGAAGGTTCGGCCCGGCGTGCGGACGGTCGCGCCGCGCCGCCCTTGGCTCAGCTCGGCTCGCCGAATCGCAGCGGGTGCACCGGCAGGGCGTGGCGGCCGACCCAGGCGCCCGGGTAGCCGATGGAGTCGTACACCGCAGGGTCGGTGTAGCAGTGGGCGAGCACGAGCTGGCGCAGCGACTGGCCGATCTGGCGGCGGAAGGCGACGGGGCTCTGGAGCCAGTCGTCGAGAGCGGCAGCCTGGTCGGCCTCGGACAGCTCGACGAAGGGGCGCAGCGTGGGCACCAGGGCGCGCGAGAGCACGTCGAACAGGCCGGGCAACATCGCGAGGAGCTCCTGTTGCGCCTCGTCGAGGAAGCCCAGGGTCTCCGGCAGCGAGGTTCGGAGCGCGAGGGCGTCGGCGCCGGGGCCGTAGAGGCACCGGGCGAGCGCGAGGAGCACCGCGAGGTCGTCGTCGCCGAACTGCGCCTTTGCCGGCGGCAACGACGCGCGCGCCGCGGCCGGGACCGCCGCCACTGCCGCCGCCGCCGCGAGTGCGAGGAGCTGGCGGCGGCTGGTCACCGCGAGCGGCGCGTCATCCAGGTGCCCGCGGCGCCGAGGACGGCGAGGCCGGGCATCAGGAAGAACGAGACCAGGCCCGCCACCAGGCCGTCGAGCACCGTGATGGTGATCTTGCCCTTGGCGTTTTCCTTGGTGCGGATCGTGATCGCCTTGTCGTCGCCGCGGCTCCAGCCGAGCGCGTTGAGCGCGAGGTCGCCGTTGAGGCCGTAGGTGGAGAGGCCGTTGCTGGCGAACGCGGCGCTGCCGATGATCACCACGCGGCCGCCTTCTTTGTCGGCGAGGGCGGGGGGCGGCTCGCTGGCCACCGGGGCGAGCGTGGGCAGGCCGTCCGGGGTGGTGGCGGGCGTCGTCGTCGCGGCCCGATGCACCGGCACCGCGCTCGGGTCGGACACCTCGACGGCCACGGCGAGGCCGACGTTGCCTTGCTTCTCGTCGGCATCGGCGCGTGCCGGGATGTTGGGGTCGGCCAACGAGTTGACCTCGGCCCAGCTCTCCGCGCCGGCGTGCAGGAGCTCGGTGACGGACAGGCCCGCGAGGGCCGGCCCGGCGGCGACGCTGCGCGCCGCGGGGAGCCCGACGATTCCCTTGAGCTTGTCGGTGATCGGGTGCGCGGCGTAGCTGTCGCCCACCAGACCGAGCGACGTGGAGCCCATGTCCATGAGCTGCCGCAGCGGATCGAGCACGATGTCGTTGCCGACCACCACGCCGTACCGGCTCATGTCGGCCGCGGTCTGCGGGGTGAGCGTCGGCTCGAGGAAGACCACGAGGCGCCCACCGGCGGTCACGTACTCGGCGAGCCGGTCGAGCTCGGAGGGCAACAGGTCGACGCGCGGGCCCGGGAGCACGAGTGCTTCGCAGGCTTCGGGAGTGGGCTGCTCGGCCAACAACGTGATCTTCTTCAGGGTGTAGTTCTGCTTCTCGAGCTTGCCGAAGACGAAGCCGGCGCCCTCGGGGCTGGAGCTGTCGTCGACCTCGAGCTCGCCGTGGCCGGTGACCGCGCACAACGAGTGCGTGGTGCCGGCGGTGACCTTGACCAGGGCGTTGGTGAGCTCCTCTTCGCCGAAGCCCGACGTGATGCGCTCCTCGACTCCGCCGGCGCGCACGATGACCGAGCCGTACTGGGAGGTGATGCCCTCGGCCTGCACGGCCATGATGTCTTCGTAGGGGTCGTACCAGCTCGTCTTGAGGAGGGTGGTCTCGGCGGTGTAGCCCTTGACCAGCTCGCGGAAGTTCTCCTCCTCGGCGCTGCCACCGGGGAAGAACGCCAGGATCTCGACCTCACGATCGAGCCCCTTGGCGGTGGAGATCGACTCGTCGGCCAGGGTGAACTTCTTGTTCTCGGTGAAGTCCCACTTCTGGTCGTAGCGGTGCCCCACCACGTTGGCCGCCACCCCGATGCCGGCGCCCACCAGGAGCAACAGGCCCGCGGTGAACGAGCGGCCGACGGTCTGGTCCTTGCCGAGGTCGCTGAGCGAACCCCAGTCCAGGAACAACCACGCGCCCATCAGGAGCGCACCCACCCCGCCGACCCCGTGGAACCAGGACGGCACGTCCGAGAACTCGAGCACCAGCGTGAGGACGAGGTAGCCCAGGAACCAGGCGGAGACCGCCATGAACCCGAGCACCGCGAAGAGCCAACCGAGCGCGCGCATGCTTACCGCCACCGGAGCGCTTCCACCCGCTGGGTGGTCGCGAACACGAAGAAGAGGATGACCGAGAGGAAGTACACCGCGTCGTTGACGTGGAGGACCCCACGGCTGATGGTCTCGAAGTGCGACAACATCGAGATGTGCTTGACGATGGTGGCCAGCGACCCCTCCCCGAGGATGCTGCCGAGCCACCCGACGATCCACATCCCGAGGCTGAGCGCGAACGCGACCGCCAGCGCGATGAGCTGGTTGTCGGTGAGCGACGAGGCGAAGAGCCCGATGGCGACGAAGACGCCCATCAGCACCGTGAAGCCGACGTAGCAGGACACCATCACGCCGGTGTCGGGGTCGCCCATCCAGTAGAGCATGCCCGGCACGTAGGCGGTGGTGGCGATCATCATCACCACGAAGCCGAACGCGCCGAGGTACTTGCCGAGCGCGATCTGCAGCGAGCTGACCGGCGAGGTCAGCAGCAGCTCGATGCTGCGCTCACGACGGTCCTGGGCGATGACCCCCATCGTGACGGCCGGGATGAGCAGCAGCCCGATGACCGTGAGGTTGCCGAAGAACCCCTGGACCATCTGCTCGGTGATGCCCTCTTCCATGCCGAGCTGCATCGCCTGGCTGGCGTAGCCCCACAGCGTGAGGTTGAAGAACAACGCCGAGATGAGCGTGAAGACGATGAGCGCGATCCACCCGATGGGGCTCGAGAGGTAGCCGCCGAGCTCGCGGCGGGCGATGGCGAGGACGGGGATCATGCCTTGGCTCCGGCCGGCACCAGGCGCCGGTAGACGTCTTCGAGCTTCTCTTTGCCGTCGAGCTCGAGGAGCCCGAACGAGACCGCGGCGGCGGCGACGTGTTCGCACACGTCGCGATCGGTGTGCACGAGGAGGCGGTTGCCGTCGCGCTCGACCGAGAGCACACCGTCGACCTTCGCCAGCGCGACGTCGGCGCCGTCGGGCCGCGCGAGCTCGAGCTTCACGACGCGGCCGGCCCCGGAGCGCGCGGCGATGTCGCCCACCTTGATGATGCGGCCCTTGTCGATGACGATGACCCGGTTGCAGATCGCCTCGATCTCGCCGAGCACGTGGGTGGAGAGCACCACCGTGCGGTCGCCGGCGGCGAGCTCGCGGATGAGCTCGCGGATCTCGATGCGCTGGTTGGGGTCGTGCCCCGAGGTGGGCTCGTCGAGCACCTGCACCCGCGGGTCGTGCACCAACGCCTGGGCCAGGCCCACCCGCTGGCGGTAGCCC
>SXGS01440946.1_pt1 | contig 11296 bp, 9 predicted proteins | sample 3174681 | NCBI WGS metagenome assembly SXGS01 (sample SAMN11356861, study PRJNA531348) | freshwater metagenome | isolation source: freshwater sample F1-80 | place: China: Fuxian Lake, Yuxi | collected 2017-12-25 | reverse complement strand
TCGATTGTTTTCGCGCACATTCGGAATGGATACCGCTGTGGATCGGACAAGCCCGCCGCGCCAACGTCATGCTCGAAGGCTGCGCCATTGCCGATGCCCCCGTGACGCTGTTCACGCGCCGCGACAATCTGTTGCTGTGGTTGGTACCGCTGCCACAGGTGGGCGGGCGACCGTATGCGCGGCATATTGCCACGGTTCGGGCCAATCAGCAGTGGTGCGGGGGCTAAGCAAGGTCACCCAGGATGCTGGATGTTCGTTCCATAGGGCTGCGTGGTTGAAGAAAGCGTAGCTCACATTAAGCGCCGCGTAATACCGGAGAGTCACCGCCACAGCCCCGGTTTACCCTGGGCTCCATGCGGCCCACTGGGATGAGTTTGCTGTGACGCGCATGGTGTTCTCCAACACTCAGGTTTCAGCCTTTTGGCAAATGCCCACGCGGGCACCCTGTCCGACTGAAACATTTGCTTACATAGCAGCGCACTCTGTTACGCATCGCGCGTCGTCAGCCGTTCCCGCAGTCCGTTATGTAAGGCGTGGGCTTCCACATGATTCCCGGAGAACAGACCATGAAAGCAGTCAAACTTGTCATTGCGGTCACTCTTGCGGCACTGTTGTCCGGCTGCATCATTCTGCCCCTCGGGGGTGGCGGCGGACACCGCGGCCATCATCACCATCATCACGGCGGTTATCACCGATAGCATCGGCGCAAAGGATGGCCAGGTGGGCGCGTGCTAGACTTGCGCCCACCATGAAAATAGTCATCCCCGACGATTACCACGGGCTGGTGCCCAAGCTCGACAGCTACAAAAAGCTGGCAGGCCACGACGTCACGGTAATGCGCGATGTGGCGCCCTCGTTTGAAACCCTGGTTGAAAAACTGCGTGACGCCGAGATCATTGTCGCAGTGCGCGAGCGCACCGATTTCACCCGTACGTTGATCGAGCAACTGCCGAAGTTAAAGCTCATTGTGCAGACCGGGCGCAGCGCGCACAGCATTGATCTGCAAGCCTGCACCGATCACGGCGTTGCCGTGTGTTCGGGTTCGCATGCGTCACCTCACACCGTAGCCGAACACACCTGGGCGCTGATTTTCGCCTGCGTGCGGCGTATCAGCGAAGACGCCGCTACCTTCAAAGTCGGTAAGTGGCGCGACTGGTTTAGCACCAGCCTGCGCGGAAAAACGCTGGGCGTGTATGGTCTCGGCAGAATCGGCGAGCCGGTGGCCGCCGCCGGTGCGGCTTTCGGCATGCGCGTGCTGTGCTATGCGCGTGAAGCCACCGCCAGGCGCGCGAGGAAGCTGGGCTATGAGGCCGCCGTGAGCAAGGCAGAGTTGTTTGCGCAGTCTGATGTGCTGAGTGTCAACCTGCGCATGCAGGAAGCCACGCGCGGCATCATCACCGCCACCGATCTGGCGCTGATGAAACCCACAGCTCTGATCGTCAATACCTCGCGCGCGGAACTGTTCGCGCCCGGCGTGCTGGTGGAGGCGCTGAAAAAAGGGCGGCCGGGCTTTGCCGCCACCGACGTCTACGAACACGAGCCGGTGCAAAACGGCGATCATCCGCTGCTCAAGCTGCCCAACGCCATTTGTACGCCGCACACTGCGTGGCTCGAGCCCTATACTTACGAATTGTATTTCGGTGAAGCCTTCGAGCAGGCTGCCGCCTATGCCGCGGGCAAGGTGGTACAATTGTTGAATCCTGGCGTTGGCGCTCGACCATAGCGCCAACCATGGCTAAATGGAGGAATTCTTCATGGGTAAACTGTACCAACGCAGCCGTACCGCCGCAATAGCGACAACCGCGCTGCTGGCCTTGTCCGCCACACAAGCCGCCGCACAAGCTTATCCCGCCCGCCCGGTGCGCATGATCGTCGCCAACGGTCCCGGCTCCGCGCCTGACGTGATTGCGCGGCTGCTCGGCGCCAAACTCGCCGAGTCGTGGGGCCAGCCGCTGGTCATCGACAACCGGCCCGGTGCCACCGGCCTGATCGCGATTGAGCTGCTCGCCAAATCCGCACCCGACGGCCACACCATGTTCCTCAGCACCATGACGCAATTGATCGGCATGCTGATGTTTCAAAAGTACCAACTGGCCACAGAGCTTGGGGCCGTCACGCTCGTAGGCACCACGCCGTTTGCCATTGTGGTGCCCGCGTCGATACCGGTGAAATCCATCTCGGAGTGGATCGCTTATGCCAAGGCGCGGCCCGGCCAGTTGCTGTATGGCTCCGGTGGCAACTGGGGTTCATCGCATTTGTGCATTGAAAAAATGAACGCGATGGCAGGCCTGAAAATGACCCATGTGCCGTACGCAAACACCGCGACCACGCTGGCTGACCTGATCGGAGGTGCTATTCACGTTTACTGTCCAGCGGTGCCGTCGCTGCCGGTCTTCATGGCCAGCGGCAAGATTCGCACCATTGGCGTCACCTATCAGAAGCCGACCAAACTCGCGCCAGGTCTGGTGCCGGTGTCAGAAACGCTGCCGGGCTTTGAAATGCTCGGCTGGTATGGGATGAACGTGCCGCTGAAAACACCGCCGGACATCGTTGCCAAGATCAACGCCGAGCTGGTAAAAGCATTGAAAAATCCAGAATTGGCCGAACGCATGATGACCGTTGGCGCCGAAGCGGTCGGCTCCACCACAGCGGAGTTCACAGCGTTCCTGAAAAAAGACACTGATCACTGGACGAATGTGCTAAAGGAAAGCGGCGCGAAGTTTGGTGCGCCGAAGTAGCTGGAGCATCGTCATAATATATTTGTAAGTATCTGTTTTAATTGACTATTTTGTATTTGGCGAACTACAGCATCTGACAAAATGACTCAACGGGTCCGCCGTTAGAGCCAGAATCATCGATGCACGAAAATTTCTGACAATGGAAACGGCATCATGAACCCCAACAACTGTCAGGTCATCGCCCACCGCGGGGCATCCACCTACGCGCCGGAGAACACGTTTGCCGCGTTTGATCTGGCGCTCGACATGGGTGCGCGCCATTTCGAACTGGACGTACAGCTATCAGGCGACAACCATCTCGTGGTGATCCACGACGACAAGGTGAACCGCACCACCGACGGCGATGGCGAGGTTTCCGCGCTGACCCTGTGCGAACTACAGTCGCTGGATGCCGGTGCGTGGTTCGGCGCGAAATTCGCTGGGGAGCGCATCCCCACCTTAGAATCACTGCTCGACCGCTACCGAGGACGCGCGCACCTGCACGTGGAAATCAAAGGCAAGACTCAGGGACTTTCGGAACGCACGGTGGACATGATCCGCAGACGCGGCTGGGCACAGAACGTCACCATGACCTCGTTCCAGATCGATAAACTCGAAGCACTGCGCGCCCATGCCCCGGAACTGCCCGCTGGCTGGCTGCTACGAGAGATCGACGATGCTGTGATTATGCGCGCCCAATCGCTGGGCCTCACGCAACTTGCCCCAAGGCCGATGCTACGACACCGGGACTCGTCGCGAAGTTGCGCAATGCTGGATTCAATGTGCGTGCCTGGGGCGTCGCCAATGAAGAACTCATGCTCAGGATGGTCGACGCCGGCGTCGACGGGATGACGGTGAATTTTCCGGACAAGTTGATCGGCTTGCTGCGCGAAAGAACTAAAGAAAAAAATTGAGGCGGAATCAAGTATGCACCGCTTTGAAGCGGTGCCGGCTGCCTCAAACGCTAGCAGCAGATTGATTCGGCAATTCGCCACCACTAGGATTCTGCCGCCGGAACAACGCTTCGAATTCCTCAGGCGGCAAGGGCTTGCCATAAAAATACCCCTGCGCGATATGGCATCCAAGCCGTTTCAGAAAATCAACTTGCCCCTGGGTCTCCACGCCCTCGGCCACCACCTTTTTGTTCAACGAATGCGCCATCGCGATAATCGCCGAGGCAATGGCACCGCCTTCGCCGTTGTCCTTGATCGGGCGTACGAACGCCATGTCAATTTTGAGCGTGTCGAACGGCAACCGCTCAAGATAGCTCATCGACGAATAACCCGTGCCAAAATCGTCCAGCGCGACGCTCGCGCCGAGTTGCCGCAATTCCCGGAGCACGCACGCCACCTCGTCAAAGTTGTCCACCATCAGGCTTTCCGTCACCTCCAGTTCCAGTTCCCCTGACCGCAGGCCATATTCCACCATGTTCTTGCTTATGTCCTTTAGCACAGTGCCGGCGCGAAATTGGCGGTTTGATACGTTGATCGCGATCTGCCGGAGGTCAATATCACGACTGTGCCAGTCGCTAAACTGGCGGCAACCTTCTCCCAATGCAAAACGCCCCATTTCCACGATCAACCCGGTTTCCTCGGCCACTCCGATGACCGCACCCGGATTCACCACCCCGCGCTGTGGGTGCTGCCAGCGGATCAGCGCTTCGGCGCCGACAATGCGGCCCGATTGAAAATCGGTCTTGGGCTGGTAATACAACATGAACTCGCGCCGCTCAATGGCCTGGCGCAGTTCGCGCTCTATGGTGCTGCGCTGCATCGCCAGCTGATTCATGCTGTCGGTGAAATATACATAGTTCTGCTGCCCGCCCGCCCTGCCGCAGGCAGTATCGGCATTGCGCAGCAGTTCGGCGGCACTTTTTCCGTCGTTGGGGTACAACGCTATGCCCACGGTGGCAGTAATAAATGACTCCACGTCCCCGGTCACAATCGGCTGCGACAGTGTTTCAATGGCGTGCTGGGCAACCACGTCGGCCTGCTTTGGACCGAGATCCCCACTTAGCAAAATGGCAAACTCGTGTCCGCCAAAACGGCACAACGTATCGCTCTCGCGCAGGTGCTTGCGCAGGCGTGCTGCCGCTTCCCTTATCAATGCATCTCCTGCCGCGTGGCCCATCGTGTCGTTCACGTTCTTGTATCGATCCAACGCGATGAACAGCACCACCAGTTGCAGGTTGCTGCGCTGCTCGCGGGCTATTTCCTGCGTCACCCGCTCCGTGAACAGATGGCGATTGGGCAAATCTGTCAGCGCATCGTACCGCGCCTGATAAAAGAGCCGGGCTTCCCGCGCACTGCTCGATAACACCACGCCGATGCGATCCGCAAAGTCACGCACGTAAGCTACGTCCTCGGCTTCCAGCACCACTTCGCGTTGCCAGCCCAGCAACATCGCACCGCACAAACGGTCTTTCCACATCACAGGCAGCGCAAATAACTGCCGGGCATCCCCGGCAACCAGCCCAAACATTTCACGCAATTCATCCGCAGTGCCGGTACTGCTCCATTCACCGGCAGGTTGCGCCAGCAATCATTGCCGCATCGCATCTTCCATGGTGAATTCAACCAGCTTTTGGCGGCCATGCGCCGTGGACGCAAAATGCATTTCGCCATCACGGTCTGAATCATGCTTCAGCACAAAAATGACCGAAAAATCCGCCTTGACCATCTCAGGCAGCCGCGACAGCACTTCTTCGACAACGGCTGTCACGTTCAGGTCGGACAATATCGAACGGTCAATCCGCGATAGGGCAGACAGCACGTTAAATTGCCGGTCAAGCCGGGTCGTCATGTAGTTGAAGGTGTCCGCCAGGTCGCCGAATTCATCGCCGCGCCGCACTTGCACGGGTGTTGAAAAATCCCGATTCGCGACGCGCCGTGCAGCAGCCATCAGGCTTTCCAGCGGAATCATCGTACGGCGAATCTGTGACACGCTGAGCAGCATCACCACCAGCGCCGATAGAATTACACTGCCCCAGAAAATGATGCTAAATACGGAAACCGGTGCCAGCACTGCGGCTTCCGGGCGGCTGGCAATCACTGCCCAATAGTGTTTGCCAAACTTGGAGGCCACAAAAACCTCGCGCACTACCGCCAAGTGGGCCTCTTTACCGGCGGTGAGTTTCAGCGATCCCCGCACGCCGCGTCCGGCGATGTTTTCGGCCGTTTTCACCATCGCGTGCTGAATATCCGGACTCGAGCAATGCAACGGTTCGTTCCGCGCGTCCAGTACGCAGATGCTGGTCTGGTACGGCAACTCTTCGTCGCTGCCCCACAGAAATACCGGGTTGACCTCGGCGGCAATCCATCCTTTGGCGGGCGTTGCAGCGTCGATTAAACGTACGATTACCACGCTGCTGGCGCCCTTGCCAGATGGGGTAATTTCCAGCAACGCTTCTCCGCGCTTGAGATGCTCTTGGTCGAGAACTCCCGCTTTTCCGGTTTGAAAATCGCTGCCGAATACGATCTTGCGCTCGCCAGAAGGCGACACCCTGACCAGCGACCGCACTATCGGACTGGACAACTTTTGCAGGTGCGCCGCCGCCAGATCGCGGGTCATCTCAAGGGCAACATTGCCCAGCGTGCGGTCGGCCAGCAACAGCCGCTCGGACGCCGCGGTACCGTAGCCAGAACTGAACACCGCGAGTTCCCGCTGCGTTTGTTCGGTCAGCAGCCGGGTAACCTGGTAATAGGAAAATACCGACAAAAACGCCACAGGCACCAGCGCCGACAGGACAAATAGCGCGAAGACGCGCCGTGCGACCTTGCTCTGAAGGAACGATCCCTCGACTCTCATTGCAGTCGATCAGTAATCAGCCGCCAGACCCACGTAACGTCCGTTATTCACGCGCACAATGTCATCCCGGCTGGCCTTGGCAGTCAGCGGCGCGACGCTCTTGCCGTCCGGCCCATTGCTCCACAGATCGTAGTCGGTGTTGATGGGAACCAGATTCTTGTCCTTGCGTGCACTGCCTTTGCCTTTGGCGTTATCAAGCCGCGTGTACCTATAGGGACCTTTCCATGGATCAAGCATGCCGTCCATTTTTACATCCGCCAACGAATCCGGATACTGATACCGGTTATCGGTCGCATACAGATCAATCACGGTCTGAATGTACCCGATATCCGTTATCGCCTGGCTCCGCCTGATTTTTTCCTTGTGATCGACGTACATGGGAACTGCAATTGCGGCCAGCACTCCAAGGATGGCAATGGTCATTAAAAGTTCCGCCAAGGTAAATCCGTCGTCGGAACTACTCCTGTTCTGCCAGCCGCCTGCATAGGGTTGGCTACCGTCGGCTCGTCAACGAACTGCCTCATCATGAGACGCCTCGACGCTATCCGAATCGCGGCGCCCTGGATTCTGATCGGAACACGACAAACTCAAAAAAATCACGTGGCTTCCCTCAAATTATCTGGTCTGGCATGTCACGCCGGGCATCAGACCAAATCAAAGGAATGCCAAGCTATTATTCTGTAATGAAATATACCTCAAGTAAGTATATTTACGAAGCGGAATCGACGGCTTTTTCCATCCATTTTCCGGTTCAAGATTTGCCAGGTTCCACACAGCACTCTGCAAATAGTCCGACGATCTGCCTAGCATTTCTGCCGTATGGCCAACACGGCCTGATTGCGCAGGGTTTTCAGCAATCGCAACTGCTCAGGCTCTATCGTCAGTTCACCGGCGTTATCGTGATCCGCGTAGAACATGCCAATGACCTTCTTGTTGATGACCAGCGGCAACAGCAGAAATGAAGGCGCATTTATTTTTTCGCGGTACCACGGTGGAATACGACTGGCAATATTGGCGGCATGCGAATCGGCGATGAAGAGATCGACATTCTTGTCGAGCGCGACCTGAAACACGTCCTGCGTTTGACCGGATGGCACGCGAAACGTAGCGAGATATTCATCATTACGCACACCAAATCCGAAGCGCGCCTGCAGGCTGTTGCTCCGCGCATCGCGCGTGCATAGCAGCACGTGCGAAAACGCCATGCCGCGATACATGGTTTCCAGGATGATTCGCAGGATATCGTTCAGATCATAGTCACCGACCAGCGTATTGGTCAGATCCTGTATGCTCGCCGTCAGCGTCTCCGCGGCACTGGCCCCTGCCGTGGCAGGCGCCGCCATCGCGGCTGTAGTATTGACCAGTTCGTCCACGACATCGCCGCCACTCGCGTTGATGCTGGCGGCAATGGCGATATCGCTGGTGTCAGCATTCCCAACGGCTGGCGTGTCGCCGCCATTTCCAGACCAACTGGTGATGGCTTTGAGTACGCGGCTCTTGCCGGTGTCGGCGACGAAAATCGCGGATTCCGCCAAGAACTCGTTGATGGAATCGTCCACGATGGCTGCCAGTTGCTGCTTGCCCAAATTGAGCGTTGCGCCGAACCTGCGCTTCAATTCTTCGAGTTCCGCGGTTTTTCGGGATCGCGCGGTCTCGCTGGCGACCCGGCACAGCGCTGTGGCGAGATTGGTCGTAACTCTGAGACGGTCCGCAGGCGTGGCGGCTTTCGCAACCTTTCCGGCACCCAGACGCTGCATGCTGTTGACGATTTTCTCGGGCAGATGCCAACTGCGCGCAACGCCGATGCCGAGTTCCTCGAATGTGACGCCCAGCACCGCGCGCGACGCTTGCTCCTCGCTTTCACCTCGCGACTGGCGTTTGGCGATTTCGGCGGATTCGTCGAAAAAATAATACGTGGCGAGCATACTTCCGAGGTTGTGGAACACCCCGCACACGAAGCCCTCCTCGCTGTCTGGCACGCCGCACCGGCCAGCGATGCGGCGTGCCATGACACCCGCGAAAAACGACGAAATGACATCTTCCTTGAGCTGCGCAGCCTGGGCCTTATTTTGAAGGTGCTCAAACAATATCAGCGTCACCGCGAGATCGCGTACGGCATTGAAGCCCAGAATCATGACTGCGCGGGATATGGTGCTGATGTTGCCGCCATACTGTCCGTAGGTCGACGAATTGACGATCCGCAGCAGCTTGTTGGTAAGTGCAAAATCCTTGAGTAGCGCGCCCGATAGCGTCTGCACGCTTTCGTCGCTATTGGCAGCGACGCGATTAATCGTACCGATGGTGCGGGACAACGAGGGAAAATTTCCCTTGTGGCTCATGCGCCGCAACAGGAATTCAATCGTGCCCGTGACGCCTGTAGCACCCTCTGCGGGTGTATCGGATTCCGCAACAGGCATCAGGTAGCTGTCGAGCGCCTTTTTCATTGCCGCCGCAGAATCGTAGCGTTCGCTGTCGTTCTTCAGCAGCGCACGCATCACCAGATGATCCAGCTGTTCGTCAATATCAGGAGCGGTGCGTGACGGTGGATAAATCGGCTCGTTGGCGATCTTGTGCATGACTTCGAATGTGCTGGAGCCCTTAACGGCCGGTGTTCCCGTCAGCATTTCATAAAGCACCATGCCGAGCGAGAAGATATCGCCAGCCTGGCTCGCAGTATTGTTCCCCATGCGCTCGGGCGCCATGTAGCGCGGTGTACCTTGCACGGCTATCGCGCCGCTTTGGGCAACGCTAGCGGTGGCTGCAATGCCAAAATCCATGATGCGCGCGCAGTCCTGCGCATCGATCATGACGTTCGCGGGCTTAATGTCGCGATGTATCACTTGCTTTGCGTGCGCGTAACTCAAGCCGGCGGCCACCTGGCTGGCGATTCGCAGTGCCCGTAATTTGTCGAGCTTACCCTCCCTTTGAATCAGGTGGTCCAGTGTCGTTCCGGGAACATATTCGAGCACCAGATAGTGGTTGCCCTCGTGTTCCAGCGCATCGTAAAGGGTGACAATATTCGGATGACTGAACTGACTGATGACCCGCGCCTCTTGCAGCAGCGCCTGAATCCTCGCAACAGAGGTGCCACGTCCAATCGCCTTGACGGCGACCTCGCGCCCGAGGTGCGGATCCCGGGCAAGAAAGACGCTGCCTTGTGCACCTCTGCCCAGCGTACGCTCAATTTCGAAGCGTCCGATGATTATCGGCGCATTAATGGATGCAATTTTTGCGCTCATGTCTGGATGCAATTGTGTAAAGACTGTGGAAAAGCCGCGGCGTAACAGAGCGGGTGTCTGTGCGCAGTATCCGGGTTCCCCGTTCAATATCTACGGCGCGATGTCCACAAGCTTTAGAGGCATAGGCAGAATGCCCTGTGGATTTTTCAAGGCAACAGCGCGGCAGGCATCTCCATGTCCGTCCACCGGTATTGTGTCCCGAGGCATGCTCCAGCAGCCTGGGTATTGCCTGAAGAAACCGCCTTCAGTGCGCTACTACAACCAGTCGCCTTGTAAATTCAACTCCCCGCCCCGCCCGTGATAGCATTCCCCGCCCATGAATACGCAAATCCAACCTGCGCCGGCCGACAGCGCATACGGTCCCCAGGGGCACGGCTACAAGTTCGGCGGCAAACTCGAAGGCGAAGGCGATTTTGGCAATGGCACTTGCCGCGAATACCTGCCGCTGCCCGATGGAATGCCAAAAGCATGACAACTGGCCACAATTGTAGCTGGCTCAGAAAACGCCTCACCGCTCCCCATAACCAGGAACCATCTGCATGATGTCACGTGTCGTTACTTCCGCACTGCTGTCCACCCTTTTATACGCCAGCCCGTATGCACTGGCGCAACCTTCCACTGACGGACAATTGTGCCGCAGCAGCACCAATCCCGATCTGGCGATCAAGCACTGCACCGCTGCGATTGAATCCAGCAAAGCCAACAGTGAAATGCTGGCGCAGTGGTACGTGCTGCGTGGTGCGCAATGGGCGAACAAGGACGACTACGACCGGGCAATAGCCGATCAGACCACGGCGCTGAAAATCGATCCCAAGACACCACGTGCCCATCACCATCGTGGCGCGGCGTGGTCGAACAAGGGTGAACCTGATCGCGCCATTGCGGATTTCGACGCAGCGCTCGCGCAAACGCCGGATGACGCGGGCATTCTTCATGCGCGCGGCGTTGAGCATGCGGTCAAAGGCAGCTACCCGCGTGCGCTGGCTGATTTCGACGCGGCGCTACGGCATGCCAAGGGCAACGACGCGCACAGCGTGGTTTTCGCGCGCGCGCGCACACTGTTTTACCAATCCGAATTTACGCGCGCGGCGGCAGACTTCGAATCCGCATTCAAGGCTCAGCCCAATATTTATACCGCCCTGTGGCTGTATCTTGCGCGCCGGCGCGGCGGCCTGGCCGATGCCGACGATTTGCTGGAACGCGACACGCGCCGCATCCGCAGCAGCTGGCCCGCGCCGGTTATTGCCCTGTATCTGGGGCGCACTGATCCCGCGTCGGTGGTCAACAGCGCCACCGACAGCGATCCGGTGCGCCGCAACGAGCTGCGCTGCGAAGCCGATTTTTATGTTGCCCAGTCGCACATCATCAAGGGCGATCGCGCGCGCGCGCAATCCCTGCTCGAGGGCATGCAGCGCAATTGCCCAAAAAATATTCTCGAGTACGAAGGTGCCCTCGCCGAATTGCGGCGCCTGCGCTGAATCGCTGGAAATTTCATAAATAATTGTTTTTAAAGGATTTTTTATGAATCCTCAT
>SXGS01223140.1_pt1 | contig 11298 bp, 7 predicted proteins | sample 3174681 | NCBI WGS metagenome assembly SXGS01 (sample SAMN11356861, study PRJNA531348) | freshwater metagenome | isolation source: freshwater sample F1-80 | place: China: Fuxian Lake, Yuxi | collected 2017-12-25 | reverse complement strand
CCCAATACCGTTCAACGAACGTGGGATAAGCTTCCAGCTTGTCAATATCTTGTGCAAGCAATGGCGAAACTCCGCTACAGGTTGACAAGCTGGAAGCCTTGTTATACCCCACATCTTTTTTGACATAAGAATGATCGAATTCCTAACCTTCAATTCCCTCGAATCAAGATCGATTTGGATACTTTTCTTGAGATCCTTACATCGATTTTCTTTGCTAGCGAGGTAACGTTGGGGAATTTAGGAAAACTGGTCATTGGTCAACTTATGTCAAGAAAGATGTGGGGTATAACAAGGCTGGAAGCTTATCCCACGTTCGTTGAACGGTATTGCGTTTAGACCAGTGGGTTTCTTTGCGACGCTCGACTTCTGCGGCGCCCAACTCCGCATTACGTCAGCACCGATTGATCGCGTTGTTCTGTGCCTTGCAAGTTCAAGTTAATTCGTGCCGTACAAGTTGGCCATTGCGGAACTCGGCGACGACTTCAATTCCTCGGGTTCGAGTCCAAACGGGGTTAGATACTTGCGAACAAAGTGACAAAGATCAAGCACATCGCGTTTTAGGCGCCGGACATACGTATAGTTCGGTTCTTCGAATTGATATTTGATGCATTGGGGAAGACTCCAAGCTTCGCGATCACCGCGATCTTCCAGTGGCAGAAGTGGTGTTTCGCGAAGATAAGAGGCAATCACAGGATAGTAATATGCAAATGCCTTACCACCCATAAACATGAAATCTTCTTGCTAGATTTCGGGGTGCTGCCGAAACCTCTCTTGTGCTTCCTCAAGGGTTAGTCCGCCGAAATTCTCCCATGCCCGTTGTGCATCTAGATCGCAGCCATATGGATCAAAATGTCGTTGAATGGGAAGTTGCGTCGAATCATCCATTGAAGTCAAGTGAACTGAATACACAGCTAGTGAAGTAGGCGGCTTATGGAGAACCAGTTGATACGGAATCGAATCATACAGTATGAGGCGGTGGGTAACTTGCGCCAAATGAGTTGCCGGTGGGCACCGAGGGACAAATACTCGTGCACCATGTGTTTGTCTCCAGATTGTTCAGCTACTGCACAAAAATCATTTCATCAATTCAGCTAACTTGGGGCCGATGGCGTCTGCCCAGATTTGGTAGCCAGCCGGGGAGAGATGCAACAGGTCGGGCATGATTTCTCTAGTCAATGTTCCGTCGGGCTGCAAGAATTTCGGACCGATATCGAGATAATGAATGTGCTGGCCGTCGTCGAGCTTGGCGATCATTGCATTGACTTTGGTGAGCTTTTCACGCTGCGGGAATGATGAAGTTTCGCCGCGCGGGAACACGGCCAGCAACAGCAAGCGTGCCTGAGGTTGTTTTTCGCGAATGGTTTTGACGATCGCCTTAATTCCGCTGGCAATTCCTTCGGCGGAGTCAGCGCCAGAATTGTTCGTACCGATCATCAGTACGATGGCTTTCGGTTTAATTCCATCCAATTCTCCGTTGGTGATGCGCCACAAAACGTGCTGCGTTCGGTCGCCGCCTATTCCGAAGTTGGCAGGCTTGTATTGTCCGAACGCTTTGTCCCAAATGTCTCTAACAGATTTTCTGGCATCGGTGTTCCTCGGTCCACCACCCCAGCCCGCGGTGATGGAGTCGCCTAGAAAAACCAGTTGCGAGGTTCCTTCTTTGGCTATCGATACGAAGCGCTGGTGAGCGTCCATGAACCCTTGATTGGGAGAACCATCGGGCATGACTTTGGGTGCCGCGACGTCGGGCGCTTGCGGAACGGCGGCTTGTTTTTGGGCTACGGCAGTTCCTTGCGCAAGCGCGACGGCCACCAGGAACATACTTGCGAGGCAAATTTTCTTCATTGTGCAACATCCCAATAGCGAAAGTTACTCGAACAGCAAATCAAATCGACATGTGAATTTGGCAACTTAATTCCTCCACAGGTCCAACGCAACCGAGCATGGGAAAAGTCTTAGGCCGCGTCATTGTTCAACTGGAGGTGTCCGCTGCTGACTGGCCAGCACGCATCATTCGCTGGTCCACATCGTTGGCCACAATAACTCCGTAATTGATCGCTCCTAGCCAGCCCGACATGATGATACCGACGCTGCCTGCGTGGTAGAGTCCCGAAATTTGTTGTGGCAATGCGCGACTCACCGCCAGTCCTTCGAATTTTGTGCCGAAGCTGGCGCCCAGCAGATGTTTGGTATAATGTTGAAAAGTCCGTGGCGTGGCAGCTTCGACGTGTTCAACTTTATCGCGAATTCCTGGGACGTATTTGCCCAGCGCGTCGAGCGTGGTTTCGATCAGATCTTGCTTGCTGGTCTCATATTCCTGCTCGTCCAAATTCGCCCAATCTTCGTAGCGAGCGTTTGTACTGCTGACGACTGCGAATCGACGTTTGCCGTGAGGCCGCGTGCGGGGGTAATAAAAGCTGAAGGTACGGCTGGTAATTTGGCGACTGAGCAACAGATCGGTGCGAAACAAGGGAGCGGTAGAGCTGAACAGCAAATCTCCGGTCGATTCATCGATCTCTTCGCCTTCTCGGAGCGCCATATAAACTTGAGTGCTACTATTGTTCAGCCGCACAGCGCGCGCTTGTTCGACGAATTGAGCATCGAATTGCTCCTGTCCGACCATATTGAATATCGTGGCGTTGAGATTGGAATTGCTGACCACAGTTCCGCAGCGAATCGTGCGAGAATTGACGACCACGGCCTTCACCGAGTTCCGGTCAACGACGATCTTCGAAACCTCGCAGCGTACCCGCGCGTCGACTCCGTTGCGTTGAAGTTCGGCGTGCATCTTGGTAACTAGGTCATCCGTGCCGCCCTCGTAAATGTACACGCCCTTGGCCATGAAATTGGAAAAAACTATTCCGTAAGTGATTGCCGGATCTTCTAATGTCGAGCCGTTGGCATAGGTGATTGGTTCCATCAGCAACCGGATTACGTCCTCGCGACCTGGGAAAAACTTGTCGAACAGCTCGCGCGTGGTCATGCGCTGGTCGTCGTAGAAATTCATTCCTCGGGCGGTGTCGAAAAACTGTCGCACGTTTTCTTCTGGAACACCAAAGCGACCGGTCAGTAATTTCGTAAAATCTTCACGATTAAAGGTCGTCGTGAGCGAGAACATGGGGTTGTCGAAGCGAATGTTCTTCAGTTGAACAATGTTCGAGGCGATTTCATCGTTCCAATATCGCTTGCAACTCTTGAGCATACCAGCGGGAAAGCCGTGCAGCGAAATGTCGAAGATGTGGCTGCCTGGGCGACGGAACCATGTCGCCAAACCTCCCAGTTTGTAGTGTTGTTCAAGCAGCAGGACGCTATGCCCTGCACGGCCAAGAATATTGGCGACCGTCATGCCGGCCAATCCGCTGCCGATCACGACAACATCGTAATATTCTTTGCAACCCTGTAAGAAATCTCGTGGCATACCGCTTCCAAACCAAAACAGAACAGTCTCATTTTTGGTGGAAGTGTAGCCGCCCATCTCAATTTCGACCAGCAGCGTTCGGGGCGTTCGATCGAGATTCAGGCATCCAAGCGCTCGTCAAATAGCACCAGCGAGGATGAAGATGACACCCTACACCGTGAACTATTTTCTGCGGAGGTGTGGCATCGTTAGCGAGCGATAAGGCACCGACAACAAGAAAGTCGGTTTTGAATAGTCTCGGAGGGACAAAAGCACGCTGGGAGTTCAGGTAGATAAATGTGTTTACAGAGGCAATGGACAATGCTCGCGCTGTCGTCCCTTCGGGACTTTTTTACTTCTGGCCTGGACTTTACCTGGTGGTTTTCACCACCGGCATGAGGCTGTCGGCCCTTCGGGCCTTTCGTTCTTAACTCGCATCTCACCCGGTGGTTCACACCACCGGCAGTAAGCTATTGTCCCTCCGGGACTATTCCATATCGTCTTTCTTGCTACCCGTGTCTTCACTTGACATGCAATGCCACATCACCCCAAGATGAGGTTCAATCCTTAGGATTGTGCGTCGGTTAAGCTTCTGGCACAATAAGTCCGGGTTTTTCGTTATGCTGCGGTCAGCACGTACTACTTGGCGACGCAAAATAGTTTGGTGCGCGTGCGAATCAGCAGGCCATCGGCGGAGATCGCTGGTGTCGATATGATACTCTCGCCGAAATCATTATTGGCCAACTCCTCATAACTAGCAGAGTTTTTCAATACAACCACTTTGCCGTTGTCACTGGCTAGAAAGATCTTACCGTCGGCTGAAATCGGCGATGCGAAATAGCTGCCGCCGGTACCGACTCGCTTCGGTTCGCGTAGGGAATTGCCGGTACGCGTATCGAAGACAGTGCTAATGCCTCCTTCTTTGATTAACAACATGCGCTGGCCAGAGACAAATGGTGAGACGATGTGATCAGTGTGTTTGGTTGGATGCTTCCACAATACGTGCGAATTGGTAACATCGCCGGTACCACCACCGCGCACGGCAACGATAAACTGTTCGGCGGCTTTGTCGCCAAGCGATTGAAAAGATGCACCCGCAAAATTGTCTGGATGCATAAACGCGATATCCATTTCACGACCTTCTAAGAAGCCATTCTTGTCCTCGTCGCCGCGATCGAAAGTCTTGCGGTAGAATGCGTCTGGAATGGGAGTTTTGCCGACGAATTCCTGGATTTCACGTTTATCGATTTTGCCGTCTCGATTCCCGGTGGTACCCTGGTCAACAGACGCCAGCCATTGGTTCGCGATGCCGCCGCTCTGTACGGAAATGTACACCACGCCGTTTTCGACAACGGGAGTTGTCTTGATATTTCTTAGCAGAGTTTTCGCAGTCCAGCGTCGTTTTCCCGTTTGCGGATCGTATCCAATCAGCAATCCAGTTCCCGCAACGACGATATCTTCTTGTCCATTCGCGGAGCAAATGACTGGATGAGAATAGTTGACTGCCATGTCAAAGCGATCGTCCTTCCAGCGCAACTTGCCAGTAACTTTATCGATCGCGTAGAAAGCAGGATTCAAATCGTCATCTTGGCAGAACAGAATCATGTCGCGGCATAAAACGGGCGACATCCCTGGTCCCCACTTGAAAACGAAAAACGGAGTCGGCACCGAATAATGCCAAACATCGGTACCCGTCTTGGCGTCGACCGCGCGCAACCCAAGGGTACTAAAGTAAAAGTAGCAGCGACTCTCGTCTGCTGCGGGAGTCGAGCTGGCTTGACTGTTAGTCTTGTGTACCTCTTGCATTTTGCCGGTTGGCCAGTCGCGTCGCCACAGCAACTTGCCGGTCTTTGTTTCGAAAGCATACAGGCTGACCGTTTCTGGTCCGGTCATCGCGCTGACAAAGGAACGTCCATGGGCCACGACCACACTGCCAACTCCGTCTCCAACCTCGGCTGACCATTTTACGTTCTCAGTGGCCGAGAATTTTTCTGGCAACGCAATTGCAGTTGTCGAAATGCCCGTTGCATTCGGTCCTCGAAACTGAGGCCAGTCTGCATGCGCCAATTTCTGATCGATCTGCACTACGTTGATAATCAAATATGCCGCCAAACCGCCAAGCAGGAGTTTCATGTTCATTCTCAATAGGAAGTGAGTTTGTATATTGATTCGAGTTTCAACGGCAACGGGACGATTGTGTTCCGCGAGACTAAGATGAAACTGGCTCACGCAAACATTTCGCGGATTACTTTGCCTTCCGCGACTAAAATCGCGGGGCGACCGGAGCGGGTGATGTATTCCAGTCGATGATCGATGCCCAAGGCATGATAGATCGACGCCGCCAAGTCATCGGGTTTTAGATGAGTTGAGTCGTCGGGGCCATGCCCTTTGCTGTCAGTCGCTCCGACTAAATTTCCAGAGCGTACACCGCCGCCGGCGGCCAGGGTCCACATCGTCCTAGGCCAATGATCGCGACCTGCGTTCGAGTTTATTTTGGGAGTTCGTCCAAACTCACCGGTTGCAATGACCAGTGTTCGTTCGATCAGGCGTTTGTCGTGCAGCGCCTGCACCAGTGCCGTGATCCCAGCGTCGAATTGGGGCAGCAATTGGTTCTTGAGATTCTTGAAGTTATCCAAGTGCGTGTCCCAAGCACCCAGCGTTACGGTGACAAACCGTACTCCGTGCTCCACCAAACGAGCAGCCAGCAAGAGACTTTGACCAGCGTCATTGGCCGCAAACAACTTCGAAATACTCTCCGACTCGCGATGCGTATCAAACGCTTTTCTAGCGCGTTCCGACAGAATCATAGCATTCGCTTTCTCCGCAAATTTGTCCAAGCCTTCCAGGACGGAACTGTTCGCTTCCGCTTTTCTCAACCGCGTATCCAAGTCGCGCAGCAGGCGCTCGCGGCGGTTGATGCGAGGAATCGTAAATCCATCGGCCAACGACAGACCACGCACTTCGAAAGGTTTACCGGCAACCGGGATCGCTGTGGTCTTGTACGAACTGTAAGCCATACCCAAGAACCCTGGACTCATCTCGCTGGACGGAATCGAAACAAAGCCTGGCAATTCATCGGTCACGGGGCGCTCCTTGGCGAGCACCGAACCCAGCGAGGGAAATGCGACGGATGGATTTGGGCGGTTACCCGTGAACAAATATTCGTCCGCTTGTGGATGAGCGCCGGCCGAGTGACTAATCCCTCGGAGCAATGTAAAACGGTCAAGCATCGAGGCCAGCTTGGGCAAGTGTTCGCACACGGGCACGCCAATTATGCGGCTGTCGATCCTTTGAAACTCCCCTTTTTCTTCCGCCGGTGCCTCGGGCTTCATATCCAGTGTATCTAGGTGACTTGGGCCGCCCGCCAAGTGCACAAAAATGACTGAGTCGGCGGTTGCTGAAGCAGGCAGTTGCTCAGTGCCCATCAAACGCAAATGATCGGCAAGGCTTAGGCCAAGTCCGGTTAGATAGCCAACTCGCACAAATGCCCGGCGGCTGATTTTTCGTGGCCCGATTCTTTGTCTCATTTCAGCAACCGATCAATGATTAGTAACAAACTCTTGCGTGTTGATCAGAACCCACATTAAGTCGTGCATAGCCTCCGCGCGGTTTTCACAGTCTTCAAAATACTGCATCGCGCGCGTCAATTCAACTTCATCAGGCAAGCGGCTGAGCGTTCTCAGGTACGCTTGGTGAATCAACTCACCGGCATCTTCGGTACGAAGCTTGCCGACAAATGAACTGGCTAGCTCGCTTAACCATCCGTCCTTGCGATCGAGAGCTGCCAATAAATCTTGGTCATTGCGCAAGTAAACGCTTTGAAGCAACGAGGGCAACATCTCACGTTCGCAGTCACAATTGGTGTTTCTTAACGGCTTGCCAAAGACAGCTAACCCAAACTCAGTTCTTCGCTGGTCGGCCGTAGCCTGCACGCCGATGCGGCGATTTTTCATCACAGTTTGAAATTCCGGCAATTTGCTTGACTGGGCAGTGGATTGCAAGATCGCATCTACGACAACTTCAGCAGGCAACCGCCGGACCAGCGCTCGGCTGAAGTTTCGCTCATCAAGTCGATTGGTCGAATTCGTACGGCAACTCCTTTGATAAGTTTCGCTGTTGGCGATCTGCCGATGCAACCATTTCAAGTCAAATTGGTTTTCAATAAAGCCGGTGGACAAATAATTCAGCAAAGCCGAATTGCTGGGAGGATTTCCCAGGTTCTGGTCGTCGGGTGGATTCACAATCCCGCGTCCAAAGTACTGAGCCCAGACACGATTGACTATCGCTTTGGAAAAATAGGGATTGTGCTTGGACCTAAGCCAGGCCATCAACTTCACGCGCGGGTCTTCGTCTTCGCATAGATTCATTTCGTCTGCACCGAGTATTTTCGCGGGCACGATTTCATCAAGTGCTTTGATTTTCTCCGGCTCGCCAATGAAAACCTCTTTCCAGGGTGCTGGTTTTCCTTCTGCCGCCAACCGCAGGTACTTGCCACGCCGCTCGGCTGCGGTTGTGAATCGGGTAACGCCCAGTTCCACGACCATTTCATCGTAGGCGAATTGGCTCTCTGGCGAGACTCCTTTGCGAACGCGCTCAAAACATACAGCAAACTGATCAAAGTCGCGCTTTGTCCACCGATCAAACGGATGCTTGTGACATTGAGCGCAATCCAATCGCACTCCCAGAAATGAATACGCGAACGCCAGAGCTTTTTGTTCCGGATCTTTGATATTCTCGCGCTGCCAAAAGTGTGGCATCTGGTCCTGCGCCGCGAAATCAACGGGATTGCGCGCACGAGTAAATTGGCTTTGCTCGGCGGCGAAATCGTCGTAGCTTTGGCCCGGTTTTCGACTGGTGGCGACCACGATGCCTTCGACCAATTTGTCGTAGGGAACATTGTCTCTTAGTTTGCGTTCGATCCACTCGGTCCACTGATCGCCTACGGGTTTAGCAAAGTCTGTATTGCCTAGCTGCAAAGGAGCATTCAATCCGGTGTAGTCGCAGAATAACGTGCCCCACCACACCGAAAAAGCTGGACGATTGAGAAGTTCGTCGATTTTCAGACGTCGCTTGTCAGCACGCTGATCGAATACGAATTCGCGAACTTCATCAGGCACCGGCAACGAACCCGTAATATCCAAACTGGCCCTTCGCAGGAACTCGTCGTCGTTACAGATCTCCGCTGGAACGATCCCAAGCTTGCGAAGCTTCCCTGCGACCAACCGATCGATTTCTGTTGGCGTCGCGACGAGTGGGTAATCTTTGAGAGTAACATCTGAAACCGGTCGCAGAGTTTCGATCGTGGCAACTTCTGCATCGTAGCTGACAACGACATGGGCGTCCCCTTTGCCAACCGATTTCACTAGCCCCTGGTCGTTTACTTGTACGATGCCATCGTCCGTGGAATGAAACCTGGACAAGCAGGTCACATCTTCTCGACTGCCGTCATCCCAGTGTGCAATTACTTGCAGTTGCTGGCTTGAAATCGCCTGCGTGAAAAGCAATTCGTTAGGTAGAACCTCCAGGCGAAGCAGTTTTCCGGCTTGAGCACTATCTTCGTGGGCACCAGTTTCTATCCATCGCTTGAGCACTCGATACTGCCAACTGTCAAATGCAAACCGCTTACCACCTTCGTGATCTTCGCTTGAAGTTGGCTTGCGCAATATCAGGCTGGATGCCGGGTCTTCGATACTGACCCGTGCGGATTCCGCCTCGAGCAAAGAACGATGATCTTCCTTAAAGTCAAAACCAAACATCGACAGCCGAAATCCACCTTGACCCTGGAAAGAGCCGTGGCACGCTCGGCCGTTGCAGCCCAACCTACCGAACAATGGAACTATGTGGCGCTGAAAATTCGGCTTGACGGTGGAGCGGAGATCTGCGTTTGCCGTTTGGCTGAAAGACCGCTGCATCGAATGGAGCTCGTCGCCGGTCGCGATAGTCGCAGTACTCAAGGCACTCGTGAACAGGAGTGCGAATCGAAATACTCTTAGATGCGATCCAGCCATTTCGAAACCCGCATGCCATTGTTTGAACGAATCACAAGTTCAACCAGCCAATAATATCAGAAATTAAACTCTGGAGCGAGCATCCAGAGCCAGCTTCGGTTTCTACGCATTCGAATTCGATAATTGCAATTAGTCCTGCATTTTGGGAGCCTACAATTTGGATTGTCCCGACCAGAAACTCGCCTAACCCGCAGCCTTAGGCGGAAAAGGTTCAACGAACGTGGGATAAGCTTCCAGCTTGTCAACCTGTAGCGGAGTTTCACCATTGCTTGCACAAGATATTGACAAGCTGGAAGCTTATCCCACGTTCGTTGAACGGTATTGGGGTTAAACGGGGTTAAACGAGGTATTGAGCCAGCCGAATAGCAGTGGTCATCTCGATGAGTTAGCTCACAGGTCTTTTCATCGCCAAAGAACCGAATTGCTTTTGTGTTTAATCGAATTAGAATGCCGTCAAAGTCGCTGTAATCGTTAAACTCGGAAATATTTGCGGAATGTTGGCGCTGGAGAAAACAATGAAGCATCTTGTTGTAAACGCTTTGACGGTTGCCTTAGTGGCAATGTTGAATCTAAGTCTGTACGCCGTAGGCGGAATTCGCATAGGCGGCTGCAGCGATACTTGCGGCGTCGCAGGTTGTGGTGCGCTTGGCAATTGCGGAGTACAGAACTTTGCAAGCCAACGATATTTGGCTCAACATTCCTTTCATCAGACGGGGCCAACAGATTCAGGGCATGACCCCGTCAGTGCCATAAACTCCAATAACGCTCTTGCGGCTCAGAATACCGAGCTGCGACAACTGGTGGAGTGTATGCCTATCACGGCTTATAAAGTAGTGTTGGAGCCCCAATACGTTACCGAATCGCGAGCCGTTGTTGGAACAGAATATCAAGACGAAGTTCGCTACCGGACACGCACGGTCTCGCGCACTGAACCGGTCCAAGTGCAGGATTATCGATCCAAGACGGTGATGGTTCCCAAGACCGAAAGTAAGACCATCGAGTACAGTGTGCTGGTACCAGAAACCAGCCAGAAGACCGTCGAGTTAGTTGAAACTGTCCCTGTCTGGAAGGATGTTTCAGAAACGTATACCGTCAAAGTTCCGCATGTCGAAGAGCAACCGGAAGAATACGAAGTCGAAGTTCCGAAACTGCGGGACGAGCAGTTCACTTACACGGTCTATGTTCCCAAAGCTGAGACGCAAACGAAATCTCAGACGGTAACCAACGCGGTTCCGGTAACGAAAACTCGCACCGTGCAAGTATGCATTCCAACCACGAACACCCAGACTGTTACTCGTGACTACGGCCATTGGGAAACTCGCGTCGATGAAGTCGTAGTAAGTGGAATGACGTTCGCGACGGAGCAACCTTCGAGTGTGTCGTACGGTTCTGGGTGCGGCTTCAATATGGGTGGTTGTGGATCGTATGTTACCGGAGGGATTGGCTGTAGCGCGAGTGTCGGTTGTGGCCCACAACGTGGCTGCGGATCATGCGGCGACTGTAGCGATTGCGGTGGTTGTGGCTCGATGGGAGCGCACACCGGCTGTGGTTCATTTCATGCAGCAGGTGTTGTTCCCGATTGTGGTTACAGCGTCGCCGCAACACCTACCACTCAAACAGTTTCGCGTCGCGTATGGGTGCCCAACGTGGTAACGGAAGAAGTTCCTGTCGTTGAAAACCAAACACATACTCAAGAGGTCGCTTATACCGTTTACGAACAACGATCGGAGCAGATTCCGTATGAAGTGACTTAGGGCCTGTGAACAAATAACTTTTACAACTTTCGGACTCGAGGCGTGAGCGAGTAGTTCCACTCGCCGTGGAAATTATCGCGTTTCAGCTTCAACTTTGCGAGCTCTTCATCGGTGACCTTTATTTTCGTTGGGTACTTGT
>SXGS01461259.1_pt1 | contig 11300 bp, 10 predicted proteins | sample 3174681 | NCBI WGS metagenome assembly SXGS01 (sample SAMN11356861, study PRJNA531348) | freshwater metagenome | isolation source: freshwater sample F1-80 | place: China: Fuxian Lake, Yuxi | collected 2017-12-25 | reverse complement strand
GGCGGCGTGGACGGCGGCCATGCCGCCCGCGCCGGCGATCGCCAGCGTCCGACGACCGCCATCCGCGCCGCCGTCACGCCGCCCACGGAGTCGCACCCGGTCAGGTCCCGGCGAGGGCGGCGACGACCGGCGCCATGGTGAGCGCGCTGTCGGCCTGGAACACGTAGTACGAGAACCCCCAGCGGTTCCGGCGCTCGATGAGCGTGTCGCAGATCCCGGCGACGGTCCCGACCACCACCGACGGGGTCGCCAGGACCTCCTCGGCGCTGGCGCCGAACATCTCCGCCACACCTGCGGCGAGACCGGCGGGATCGTCGGTGACGGTCGAGAGGAACGACAGGACGTTCAGCTCCAGGTCGTCGAAGCGGTCGCCGGCGGCATCGCGCACCCACCCGACCTTCTCGTCGACCCGATCCGCCATGGCGTCGGCGACGACCTCGGCGCCGATCGCCCCGCTCGCCAGGTTGGGGTTGATGCCCACGATGTCGGCGTGACGCGCGGCGATGGACAGGACCCGCTTCCCGCCGCCGCCCACGATGACCGGTGGCCCACCGGGTGTGTGCGGCTTGGGGAGGCCCTCCAGCCCGGTGATGGTGTAGTGCTCGCCGGCGAAGTCGACCGGACCGTCGGCGAACAGGCGGGTGACGACCTCCAGGGCCTCGGCGAAGCGGTCCACGCGCACGCCCGGAGGGTCGTAGGCGATGCCCGACTGCTCGTAGTCGGTGCGCATCCACCCGGCGCCCAGACCCAGTTCCACCCGTCCGCCGGAGAGCAGGTCCAGCGTGGCGGTCTCGGTGGCGAGCGTCACCGGGTGCCGGTAGTCGTTGTCGAACACCAGCGCCCCGACCCGCAGCGTCGTCGTGGCCTCTGCCGCCACCGCCAGCGCCGTGATGGGGGCGAGCTGGTCGCCGAAGTGGTCGGGGACGAACAGGGTCGAGTAGCCCAGGGCCTCGACCTGTCGGGCCGTCTCGGACCAGGTCGACCCGGCGAAGGGCTGGCTGAGCTGGATCCCGAATCGGAACCGGTGGTCGTGCGGCATGGGGAGATCTCCCAGGGGTCGTGGACGCCCGCAACCTAGCGGGGTACGGGCACTGCGGCCCGGCCGTGGTGCCCGGCGCCGGTGGCCGTCGACCACTACCGTGGTGGAGCGGTCCGACCCGCACCCCCGCCCATGTCACGACCGGTCCAGCTCCTCCTCCGCTTCCTCGCCATCGTCGCCTTCGGGGTGCTGGCGCTCGCCGTGGGCGCGGCGGCATTCTTCCCGGAGGTCGGCCGGATCAAGGAAGCGGCCTCCTTCGAGCCGCTCACCAAGCTGAAGCTCCCGGAGCTGCCGCAGGGCTCCAAGATCGTCACCGAGTCGGGCCAGCCCTACGGCGAGCTCGTCGGATCCGAGAACCGGGAGGTGGTGCCGTTGTCGGCCATCTCCACCGAGCTGCGCAACACCGTCCTCGCGGCCGAGGACGCCACCTTCTACCTGCACTCCGGTGTGAGCGCGAAGTCGATCGCCCGGGCGTTCCGGGCCAACTCCGAGGCCGGCGAGGTGTCCCAGGGCGGATCCACCATCACCCAGCAGCTGGTGAAGCTGTCGCTGGTCGGCTCCGAGCAGTCGATCACCAGGAAGGTCAAGGAGGCGTCCCTCGCCATCCAGCTCGAGGACCAGCTCTGCGAGGGCGTCCCCAAGCAGCAGTGCAAGGACCAGATCCTGGAGCAGTACCTCAACGCCGTGTATCTGGGCCGTGGCGCCTACGGCATGGAGGCCGGAGCCAAGCGGTACTTCAACAAGTCGGCGTCGCAGATCAACTACGGCGAGGCCGCCGTGCTCGCCGGGCTCATCCGCGAGCCCAACGGTGCGGACCCCATCCGGGTCCCGGCCGAGGCCGCCCGCAACCGCAGCTCGGTCCTCGCCCGGCTCGAGGCCGAGGGCCATCTGACCGCCGACCAGGTCGCCTTCATCGAGGCGGTGCCGCTCCCGTCGCAGACCTACGGCGAGGAGCGGGCCCAGCGGGCCCAGATCCTCACCTACGTGGAGCGCCAGGTGCGCGACGAACTCCTCGACGCCGCCTGGCTGGCGCCCACCGAGGACCTCCGGCGCTACCTCATCTTCAACGGTGGCCTGCGGATCACCACCACGATCGACCCGGAGGCCCAGCGGCTCGCCGAGGAGGCGGCGGCGTCGAACCCCTTGGCCGAATCCAACCCCGAGACGGCCGTGTCCCTGTCGGCGGTGGAGCCGTCCACCGGAGGGGTCCGCGCCATCGTCGGCGAGGCCGAGGTCGAGGGTCGCGGTGTCATCGAGACGGCCGAGCCGGCGGGCGGGCGGTCCTCGGGGTCGAGCTACAAGCCCTACACGCTGGTCGCCATGCTCGAGGCGGGCTACGGCATCAACAGCGCCATCTCGGGTGACACCGCCCCCGAGCCGATGAAGAAGCGCTGGGGTGTGACGGATCCCGGACCGTACCCACAGGACTGCCCGACCAAGGGCCCGGTCACGCTCGGCAAGGCCCTGGCCGAGTCCAACAACTGCGCCTTCATGCGCATGCAGGGCGTCGTCGGATTCGACGCCACCCGGGAGATGGCCATCAAGCTCGGCGCCCGCCCCGACGGCCTCGACCCGGACGGGGTGCGGGCGGCCTGCTTCACCATCGGTTGCGACGCCCTGGTCGGCACGCTGGACATGGCGGCCGCCTATGCGACGATCGCCAACGACGGCCGCCGCAACCCGGTGCACTTCGTGTCCAGGGTCGAGGACCGCACCGGCAAGGTGCTCTTCGAGTTCGTCCCGCCGAACGAGCAGGTGATCTCGTCCAACGTCGCCCGGCAGGCCACGGTCGCCCTGCAGTCGGTCGTCACCGCCGGCACCTACGCCGGCGGGTCGTTGCCGCAGGGTCGGCCGGCGGCCGGCAAGACGGGGACCACCGAGCTCGAGGGTGGCAAGAACACCGACGTCTGGTTCGTCGGGTTCACCCCGCAGATCTCGACCGCCGTCTGGATCGGCAACCCCGCGGCCAACTCCAACATGAGCGGCGGACGGGTCCAGGGCGGTGTCACGGCCGCCCGGGTGTGGCGCTCGTTCATCTACCCCTACCTCGACGGCGCGCCGGTGGTCGATTTCCCCGAGCCGAGGTCGGTCCCCAACAAGCCGGTGCCCGACCCGTGGGCCCGCTACGCCCCCAAGGTGCCGACCACGAGTGGCCAGACCGGTCGGACGGGGAGCACCTCGGGTGGATCATCGAGCCAGTCGGGCAGCGGGACCACCTCCGACGGCGGGACCACCTCGGGTGGCGGGACCACATCCGGCGGCACGTCGTCCGGCGGCGGCGACACCTCCGGGTCGACGGGTTCCGGCACCGGTTCCGGCGCCGGGTCCGGCACGGGTACCGGCGACGGCGGCTGAGCGGCCGGCCCCGCTGTAGGTTCTGGCGGTGGGCGCGCTCGATGAACTTCTGGTCGTCCAGGCGCACGACACCAAGGCCGACCAGCTCCGTCACCAACGTGGGCACCTGCCCGAACTGGCCCGGGCTGATTCGGTCCGCGGTGAGATCGCCGTGATCGACGCCGAGCGCGCCGTCACCGGCGGTGAGCTCGGCGGGATCCGGTCGGCCGAGCACCGGCTGGAGGACGAGGCCGCCACGGTGCAGGCCAAGGCCGCCGACGTCGAGCGTCGCCTCTACGACGGCTCCGTCACCGCCCACAAGGAGCTCGAGGACCTGCAGGCCGAGCACCGGTCGCTCGTCGCCCGGCAGTCCCAGCTCGAGGACCAGGCGATCGAGCTCATGGAGCAGGCCGAGCCGCTCCAGGCCCAGATCGACGGGCTCGACGGTCGCCGGGCCGCCCACCAGGAGGAGCTCGACGCGCTCCAGGCGGTCATCGACAGCACCCAGGCCGAGCTCGACGGCCTGATCGCCGTCGAGGAGTCCGCCCGGGACGCGGCCGCCCAGCAGGTCGACCCCGCCGTGCTCCGGGACTACGACTCCCTCCGCGCCCGACTGGGGGGAGTCGGCGCCGCCCGGCTCGAGGGCAGTCGCTGCGAGGGCTGCCACCTCGAGATCCCGCCGGCCGAGCTCGACGGGGTCCGGCGAGCGCCCGAGGACGCCACGGTGTTCTGTCCGCAGTGCGGGCGCATCCTCGTCCGGTGATCCTCTGGTTCGCCGTGCTCAGCGTGGTGGTGACCTGGGCGGTCTTCCAGAGTCCGGCCATCGACTACCGGCTGGTGGCCCTGGGGTCGGTCCTGCCGGTGGCCGAGTCGCCGTGGGGCGCCGGGTTCCTCCACTCCCTGCTCGCACCCACCCTGGTGCTGCTGATCGTGATGCTGGCCACCACCGGTCGGCGGCTCGTCCGGCGTCGCTGGCTCGGCCTGCCGATCGGCATGTACCTCCACCTGGTGCTCGACGGGGCGTGGACCCGGACGGAGACGTTCTGGTGGCCGGTGCTGGACCGTTCGTTCAGCCCCGGCCCGGCACCCGAGTGGTCGCGGGGCTGGTGGTCGCTGGTCCTCGACGTCATCGCCGTCGCCGTCGGAATCTGGGCCTACCGCCGTTTCGGCCTGGACGACCCCGAGCGACGGTCTCGGTTCCTGCGGACCGGGCAGCTGGACCGGGCCTTCGTCGCCGGTGGCCCCGGGTGAGCGACCTGGTCGTGGTCCGCCACGGGCGCACGGCGGCCAACGCCCGCGGGCTCCTGCTCGGACGCCTCGACGTCCCGCTGGACGACCTGGGCCGGGCCCAGGCGGCGCAGGTGGCCGGGGCCGTGCTCGCCCAGGCGGCCCGCACGCACACGCCCGTGGCCGCCGTGGTGTCGAGCCCGCTGGAGCGGACCCGCCGGACCGCCGAGGCGTTCGGCCTGCCCGTGCGGATCGATGAGCGACTGATCGAGCTCGACTACGGGACGCTCGACGGCACGCCGCTGGCCGACGTGCCGCCCGAGGTGTGGGCCGACTGGCAGGCCGACCCCGACTTCCGGCCGCCCGGGTGCTCCGAGTCGCTCGCTGCGGTGCAGGAGCGGGTGGAGCGGGCGTGCGAGGACTGGGCCGCAGTCGCCCGGGTCGAGGGGGCCGTCGTGCTGGTCACCCACGTGTCCCCGCTCAAGGCCGCCGTTGGTTGGGCCATGGGCATCGGTGCCGGTGCGGCGTGGACGACGCATGTCGACCCGGCCTCGGTCACCCGCATCGCCGTGGGCGGTGGCCGCCGAGTGCTGCGGACGTTCAACGAGACGGCCCACCTGGGCGGTGACTGACCGCTCCGACGCAGCTCAGCCGGTCTGCGGCATCCAGTTGCCGTGGAACCCGTCGGGGACCCGTCGCCCCAGGTGGACCCGGGCCACGGGGCCGTCGCCGGGGTCGTCGGCGGCCAGGACCACCAGGTCGGTGGTCGCCTCGGCCCGGTCGGTGACCAGGCCGACCAGCCAGGCGTCGTCCTCGGCCGTGGATCCGTCACGGGGGACGACGACGAACTCCTGGGCGGCGCTGGTGGCACCCAGGTCGACCACCGTCGTCGTCCCCGACTGCAGGTCGTGGTGGTAGAGCGGGGCGTGTGCTGCGCCCGCGGTGGCGAGTCCGGCCGTGACCACCCAGCGGGTGGGCGTTCCCGTGCGGCGCTCGTCGACCCGGGGGAACTCCTGGGCCCGCTCGTCGAGGACCTCGGTCGACACCCGACCGGATGCCGGGTCGATCCGCCACCGTTCGAGACGGGGGGTGCCCTCGTTGGGGCCGAGTCGGTCCCGGTCGAACATCCGCTCCCAGCGGCACACGTCGACCACGACGCCGCCGTCGGGGGTGTCGTGGGCGTTCGCCGGGTGGAACACGTAGCACGGGTCGAGCTCGACCCACTGCACCGAGGCGCCCGGGTCGTCCAGCCCGAGCAGGCCCACCCGGGCCGGCCGGTCGGGGTCCCAGGCGTAGGGGACCCGGGATCCGGCGACGGCCTCGTCCAGCCGGAAGGTGACGGGCAGGTCGAGCACCAGGACCCGGGACTCGGTGATCGCCGTGTCGTGGACCATGAGCGACCCGCCGACCTCGATCGGCTCCTCACGGACGATCCGGGCGTCGGCATCGAGCACGACGTGTCGGACGGAGGTCTCGGTCCAGTGGTAGCCGATCGCGTGCGTGAGCCCGGTCCGCGGGTCGGTGTGCGGATGGGCGCTGAAGGACCCGCGGAGCGTTCCGCCGAACGGGTCGATCGCCTCGGTGTCGAGCTCGTCCGACAGGCGGACCGGCCACTGGCCGGCCTCGACGATCGCCCAGGTGCGGCCACCGAGCTGGACGACGTTCGTGTTGACCGCCGCCGACGGTCCGCCGTCACGACGGTCGCCCGGAGTCGAGGGCTCGCCGAGCGCGGCCGTGACCTCGTCGGTGCGGACCCAGCGGTTCCGGTACCACTCGGCCCGGCCGTCGCGGAGCCGGATGCCGTGCACCATGCCGGCGCCGGTGAACCAGTGCTGGGTCGACGGGTCCGGGTCGATCGGGTTCGGACCGTTGCGGACGTAGCGGCCGTCGAGCTCCTCGGGGAGCGTGCCGGTCACCGGCAGGTCCGCCACGGTGACCTCATCGGCGACCGGGGCCAGGGCTCCCGTCACGTAGTCGCGGGCCGGTCCGGGGGAGTCGCTCACGCGGTCGACGCTATCGGCCCGAACCCTTGTGATGACAGGGGTCCTGGCCGGTGGTGCTGGTGAGCCGGCCTGTAGGCGGGATTCTGTTCCCCGGCGCCTCACGGCGATCCGGTTCGGTGACCATCCATCTCTGCGGCCTACCCGAGGGTGCCTCGATCTCACGGGGAGACCTCGGCGGACGGGCCGCCCGTGCCCTCTGCTCGGCCTTGCTCCGGGTGGGGGTTACCCAGCCGCCACCGTCGCCGGCGACGCTGGTGCGCTCGTGCCGCACCGTGTCACCCGTGCCTGTGCGTCACCGCGGGGACGCCATCGGCGGTCTGCTCTCTGTTGCCCTGTACCGTCAGGTCGCCCCGACCTGGCTCTCGCCAGCACCCTGTCCTGTGGAGTCCCGACCTTCCTCGACGCCGCCGTCCCGAGGGTCGACAGCGCCGCGGTCACCCGACCGACTCACCAGCCCGTGCAGTCTCGCAGAGACCGGGGGGCACCGACGAGCTGGTTCCCGGTGGGGTCCACCCCGGGCGGCTCAGAGCTGGATCGTGTCGGAGCAGGCCCAGGCGTCGGACGGCGCGGACCACGGCGACCCGGTGAACGAGGTGGCCCCCGAACCGGAGCTGGCGGCCTCGCACAGGAACACGGCGTCGGTCTCGTTGTCGGCCCGCACGATGGTGATGGCGCCGGCCGGCAGGCCCAGACAGGACCCGTTGCCGACCAGCGTCAGCCCGCCGCCGCTGATCGTGGCGAAGAACGTGGCGTTGCCCCGGGCGTTCGGCGTGCCGTTGTAGAGCAGGTCGGGAGCGGCGGCGCCGTCCGTCCCGGCACCGTCCAGGCAGCCGGGCAGCAGCCAGGGCCCCGGGAGCGTGGTGGTCGTCCCCCCACCCGGCATGGGTGCACACGCACCGAGCACGAGCACCGCGGCTGTGGCCACACCCAGACCCACGACTCGACGTCGAACGTTCATGATCCCCCCATCGGTCTCCGGCCGGCCCTCACCGGTCGATCGCCTCTCGAGACGGTACCAGCCTGCCGCCGGCGAGGCCCGTCAGAAGTCGAGGGACGACAGGTCCTCGTACCAGCGGCGGGCCCGTCCGACGGCGTCGGCCCATCGCTCGCGGTCGCTCGGGGTGCTTGGTTCCACCCGGGCCGACGGACGCCACGAGTCGGCGACCTCGTCCCAGCCGGACCAGGTGCCGACCGCGAGCCCCGCCAGGAAGCCGGCGCCGAGCGTCGTGGCCTCCCGAACCGGGGCGACCTCGACGGGTCGCTGGGTGGCGTCGGCGAGGTGCTGGACGAACACCGGGTTGGCGGCCATGCCGCCGTCCACGCGGAGGGAGTCGAGCGACAGTCCCGTGTCGGCCTCGGTGGCCGCCACCAGGTCCGCCCCCAGCTCGGCCACGCCCTCGAGCACGGCCCGGGTGACGTGTGCGGCCGTCGTGCCGCGGGTGACGCCGAACAGCGCCCCGCGCGCCCCGTAGTCCCAGTAGGGGGTGCCCAGCCCGAGCAGCGCCGGGACGAACACCACCCCGTCGGTGGTGTCGACCGAGGCGGCCACGTCCGCGGTGGCGGCGGCCGACTCCACGATGCCCAGGTCCTCGACCAGCCACTCGACGTTCGTGCCGGCCGACAACATGATCGCCTCGCTGCCCCAGGTGATCGCCTCGTCCTCGCGCCAGCAGACGATCGGGAACGTGCCCGACTCGCCCCGCACGGCGGCCGCCGGCCGTTCGGGCCCCAGGCAGACGTCGAGCATGCCGCCGGTGCCGAAGGTGATCTTGGCCATCCCGGGTCGGACGCAGCCCTGACCGATCAGCGATGCCTGCTGGTCGCCGGCGATCCCGCAGATGGGTGGGGCGCCGGGCAGTGCCGTGGCCTCGCCGATCGCCCCGGTCGAGTCGACGATCCGGGGCAGGACCGAGGCCGGGATGTCCAGCCGCTCGAGCACCCGGGCGTCGTAGTGGGTCGCGTCACCGCGGAGCAGCCCCCAGACGGCGGCGTTCGACAGGTCCGACACGTGGTGGGCGCCCTCGGTGAGGACCCAGGCCAGCCACGAGTCCGGCGTGCCGAAGCAGAGGTCGCGTTGTCGGCCCGGGTCGACCGAGTCGAGGATGTCGGCCACCTTGGTCGCCGACTGGTTGGGGGCCAGGCGGATGCCGTCGCCGGCAAGTTCGAGGCACCTGCCGACGGTGCGGAGGTCCTGCCAACCCTGGGCCGGTGCCACCGGCTCGCCCGTGTCACGGTCCCAGACGATGGTGGACGCCCGCTGGCTGGCGATCCCGACCGCGTCGACCGGGCCGTGGGCGTCGAGCGCCGCCCGGGCGCAGTCCAGCGCCGCGTCGGCGTACGCGCGGGCGTCGAACTCGACCAGGCCGGCCACCGGCGTCTCGGGGCTGGTCGGTCGGGCGAACTCGTGGTCGACCGTGGCGTCCGCGCCGACGACGGCGGCCCGGACCGAACTCGTGCCCACGTCGATGACCAGGATGCTCAACGGTCCTCCCCGGACGACTCGGCGTCGCCGTCACCGCCACCGCCACCGCCACCGTACCGAGCGACGATGCGGCGCGCGTACACGCCGCCGAGCATGGCCACGGTGGCCATCAACAGCATGAGGAACGGGTAGGCGATCCAGCTGATCTGCTCGCCCGTCGTCAGGCGCCGGAGGACGCCGATCCCCTGCACGACGACGTAGGCGGCCGCCCCGGCGGCGGCGGCGTGGGGCAGACCGGCGTCGGGACAGAGCCGGATCACGGCGTACCCGCCGGCGGCGGCGCCGAACATGATCACGACCCAGAGGAGCAGCGTGACCGGCGAGCTGGCTCCGTCGGCGACGAACTGGTTCACGATGCCCGCCGGCAGAGCGACGACCAGCGCGGTGACCGCCCCGCGCCAGACGGCGCCGATCGGGCTCACGGTGGGGAGGGGGCGCAGCGGTTGCACGGCGGTCGGGTCGTTCCGGATCGCCGGCTCAGGCCTCGAAGCCCGGCACCGGGCCCCAGGGGGAGCGCAGGCCCAGCTTGCCGGGGTTGAGGATCCCGTGCGGGTCGAGGGCGTCCTTGACGGACTGCATCACCTCGAGTCCTCCGCGGAGCGCCTCGGCCATGAACCGGCCCCGGGTCAGGCCGATGCCGTGGTGGTGGGAGACGGACCCTCCGCCGGCGAGCACGGCGTGGGTGCCGGCGTCCCAGACCGCCCGGTAGAACGCGTCCTTGGCCCCGGGTTCCGGCTTGCCGGCGAACGTGAAGTACAGACACGCACCATCGAGGTAGCTGTGGCTGCAGTGCGCCGATGCCGCCAGCGTGCCGGGCACGGCCGAGATGGCGTCGACCGCCGCCCGGTAGATCCCGGGGAGGGTCGACCACGAACCGGAGATCTCCATGGTGTCGACGACGAGTCCGCCGGAGATCAACGTCTCCAGCGCAGCGACGTCGTTGCGCTTGTGCATCCAGTGCTCGACCAGCTCCACATCGAGCGGCTCGGCGGCCGCACACTCGGCCTCCACGACCGACCACATCCCGTCCACGACCGCCGGGTCGCCCTCGTCCAGGACCAGCAGCACGTTGCGGTCGGTGCCGACGTGGTAGTTCCGGTCGGACTCGGTGCCGTCGTACAGGCGCAGGACCGCCGGGGTGGCGCCCCGGCGGAGGATCCGCCGGCAGGCGTCGAGTCCCTCGGCGAACGAGGTGAAGGACCAGGCGCCGCGACGCTCGTGCGTGGGCAGCGGATGGGCGGCCAACCGGGCGCCGGTGATGATCCCGAGGGTGCCCTCGGTGCCGACGAACAGCTGCGTGAGGTCCGGTCCGGTCGCCTGCCGGGGCTGGCCGCCGGTGTGCAGGGTGGAGCCGTCGGCGAGCACGACGTCGAGGCCGACGACGATGTCCTCGATCTTCCCGTACCGGGTCGAGAGCTGCCCGGCACCCCGACAGGCGAGCCAGCCGCCGACCGTGGACAGCGTCATGGACTGCGGCCAGTGCCCACAGGTGAGGGACCACCGGTCGCGTAGCTCGGCCTCGAAGCGGTCGCCGAACGTGCCCGGGAGCACGTCGACGAGGAGGGACTCGTCGTCGACGTCCCGGATGCCGTCCAGGCCGCACAGGTCGAGCACCACGCCGCCGTGGACGGGAACCGACGACCCGCACACCCCGGACCGGCCGGCCGCGACCGTGAGGGGGACGCGGGCCTCGTGGCAGATCGCCGCGACCGCAGCGACCTCCTCGTGGGTCGCCGGGGCCGCCACCACTGCGGCCCGACCGGCGAGTTGCCCCTCGAGGGCCCAGGTCATGGCGAGCGGCCACCAGTCCTGGCTGGCCGCGCCCGTGACCGCCGGGTCGACCGACACCGACGCACAGGCGCCGCGGAGCCGGTCGAGCACAACGTCGTCGACCTCGACCCGCCTCGCTGGAATGCGCGCCGTGGCGCCGGCCAACCCGCCCTCGACGGCGATCGGTGGGGTGGGTGCTCCGGGTCCGGTCTCCATGGCGCAGCACGCTATCGTTCCCTCCGCGGCGGCACGTCAGTGACCCGCTGGAGACGAGGTGGAACGTGAGCGACGATCCGAACGAGCCGACCCAGCCGCCGATGGCGCCGCCGCCCGGTCCACCGATGGCGCCGCCGCCCGGTCCGCCGGCTGCGCCCGTGCCCGGTGTCCCTGCGCCTCCTCCTCCGGGCGCGGCCCCGCCGCCCGGCTCGTTCGCCCCGCCGCCCGG
>SXGS01093319.1_pt1 | contig 11307 bp, 12 predicted proteins | sample 3174681 | NCBI WGS metagenome assembly SXGS01 (sample SAMN11356861, study PRJNA531348) | freshwater metagenome | isolation source: freshwater sample F1-80 | place: China: Fuxian Lake, Yuxi | collected 2017-12-25 | reverse complement strand
CTGCGCCCAGGGAATTGAACCCAATCCCTCGGCGATCGACGGGCACCTGCGGCGATCTCTGATGTTGGTGACCGCGCTGAATCCGCACATCGGGTCTGACAACGCCGCCAAGGTTGCGAAAAAGGCCCATCAGGAGGGCCTCACGCTCAAGGAGTCGGCCGTTGCGTTGGGCCTACTGTCTGGCGAGGACTTCGATCGGTTGGTTCGGCCCGAGGCGATGATCGCCCCAAGCGCCTGATGGTTCCGAAGGGGAGCGCTGCTTCGTCCGTGGCGCTCCTTCTCGGCTCGAGAATGAACCCGCCGGCTGGAGTGCAGGTCCCGAACGGCTTGCTTTTGATCGCTGCCCCACGATTTGACACCCCCTCTGGTGCGGCACGGGACGCAGGGGCGCCGCCGCGCGTCTCTCCCGGCGGGGAGCCCGCGGGGTCGCGGGATATAACTTTGGTGTTCCCTCGTCGCCCCGGTTTAGCGTGTCGGGAGCGAGCGTGATGGGTTCAAGAGGTCTCGGTATGGCGGTCGCGGAAGCGCCTCCCCAAAAGGTGGAGCTCATTCGGGCAGAACTGGCTCGTGTTGAGAGCCTGCTCGCGGATTCCGCCGTTTCCAGCGTGGAGATCCTTCAGGAAGCCGCCCTTCACATCCTTTCTTCCGGCGGCAAGCGACTGCGTCCGCAGTTGGTGCTGCTGGTCTCACAGCTTCTGGCGGGAGATCCCGAGCGCGCCGTTCCGGTTGCCGCAGCATGCGAGTTGGTCCACACCGCTACCCTGGTTCACGACGACATCGTGGACGAAAGCGACAGTCGACGCGGGAAACGCGCCGTTCGCTTCTTCTTCGGTAACTCCGCCGCTGTTTTGATGGGGGACTACCTCGTCGTACAGGCGTTCAAGCTCCTTGCCCGGGATCCGGATCGCCGGCTCTGGCCACTCCTGGCGGATGTGATCGCCCAGATGTGCGAGGGCGAGGTGCTTCAGATCGCCGTCCGAGGGGACACTTCCATTCCGCTGCCGACGTACGAGTTGATTATCTCGTCCAAGACAGCCCGTTTGATGTCGCTCTGTTGTCGCTTTGGCGCGCTGGTTGCCGGCGCCGACGGCGTGCGGGCGCAGGCTGCCGCCGACTTTGGGTATCACCTGGGCATGGCGTTTCAAGTCCAGGACGACGTTCTCGACTATCTGGGCGTGGAGCCCGAACTCGGAAAGCCGGTGGGGACGGATCTTCGTGAGCGAAAGGTGACCCTACCGGTGCTGCTGGCGCTCCGAGATTCTCCACTCGTGGTTCGAGAGGAGTTGGCGGCGTACTTTTCCGGGAGCGAATCGCTCCGCGCCGGAGATGTCGGGCGAGTGGTGGAATTGATTCAGGCCGCCGGTGGATTTGCGAAGGCCCGGGCCCATGCCCAGGAGCATCTCGCGTTCGCCGAACGGGCGATCGGATTGCTGCCGACTGGTCCCGCTCGGGTGACGCTGGAGGCGCTCGCGGACAGCGCCGTCAACCGCACTCGATGATGGAAGATCCGCGTCTCACCCATGTCGATGCCACGGGCACGGCCCGGATGGTGGACGTGTCGGAGAAGCCGGACACCCTCCGCATCGCCGAAGCCGCCGGCTCCGTGCGGATGTTGGCCGAAACCGTGCGGCTCATTCGTGAGGCGAGTATTGCCAAGGGAGATGTGCTCACGGTGGCTCGAGTCGCGGGTGTGCTCGCCGCGAAGCAGACCGCACATCTCATACCGCTTTGCCATCCGCTGCTGCCGACCGATATTCAGGTGGATCTCACGCTCGAGTCTCACGGGGTTGAGATCCGGAGCCGCATCACGGTGATCGGCAAAACCGGCGCTGAAATGGAGGCGCTCGTTGCGGTGAGCGCTGCCGCGCTGACGGTCTATGACATGTGTAAGGCGGTGGATCGGGGCATGGTCCTGGGGGAGATACGGGTATTGAGGAAGCAAGGCGGAAAGTCTGACTGGACGGCCGCCGGGGCGCGAGAAGGGGCTGGCTAACCGTGGCCGCGGAGAGTCCTGTTCCGCTGCCGGCGCTGGAGCGCCTCTCCACATATATACGCTGCCTGATGCAGTTGGAGCGCGACGGTGTAGCGTCGGTCAGCTCTCAGGATATGGAGAAGCACACCGGCGTGTCCGCGGCGCAGTTCAGGAAAGACCTCTCTTACTTCGGCGAGTTTGGAAAGCGCGGAATCGGATACCGGGTGGTGGACCTCAAGGAGCGCATCGCCTCGCTGCTCGAGATTGACCGGGAGCAGTCGGTGGTCATCGTCGGCGCGGGTCATCTCGGCAGCGCTCTCATCGCGTACCCCGGTTGGCGTTCGTATCGATTCAAGATTGCGGCGGTGTTTGATCGCGAGCCTGCCGTTATTGGCAAGCGGATCCGACAGTATACGGTTCAGGACATCACCGAGCTGGAAGATCAGACCGCGAGACTCGGCGCCCGGATCGGGATCATCGCTGTCCCCGCCTGGGAGGCGCAAGGCGTCGCAGATCGGCTGGTAGCCGCCGGTATCGTGGGAATTGTCAACTTTGCGCCCATGAAGCTTCAGACACCGGAACACGTGGTGGTGCGTGAGGTTTGCTTCATTTGCGAGCTTGCAATGCTTTCCTACCTGGTGAACCATCCTGCTGGAGGGTCCGAGCCGGCCCACTCCGACGACCCCTGATCCGCCCGTTTGGACTCATGGAGGGCGCCATGCGCGACTGGCTGGATCGGCAGTTTGAGATATCGACCCGAGGTTCCACCCTCTCCCGAGAACTCCGGGGAGGCTTTGCAACCTACCTGACGATGGCTTACATCTTGATTGCCAATCCGGCCATCCTCAAAGCCGCCGGGGTTCCCGTTGAGCCCGCGGTCGCCGGCACCGCCATCGCGGCCGGCATCGCCTGCCTGGTGATGGGGGTTTGGGCCAACTTCCCGGTGGCGCTTGCCAGCGGAATGGGTTTGAATGCCATAGTGGCATTTCAGATTGCGGGCGCCCTGGGCTCCTGGCAGAAGGCCATGGGATTGGTGGTCATCGACGGTCTGTTGATTCTAGCCCTGGTACTGCTCGGCGTACGCGAGCGCGTATTCGCCGCTATCCCGGATGATCTGAAGCGGGCCATCGCCGCCGGGATCGGACTTTTCATCGCCTTCATTGGCCTGGTGAACGTGCGATTGGTTGTGGTTCCGCCGGGAACGCTCGCCGGTCTTGCGGCGGAACCCAGGGCCCACCTGCCGCCAGTGGGTTTCGGCGTGCTGACCGAACCCGGACCGATGATCGCAGCCGTCGGGCTCGTGCTGATCGCGGTGCTGCACGTGAAGCGAGTGCCGGGCGCCCTGATCCTGGGGGTTGCCGCCTGCAGCGTACTCGGGGGCGTGTTCGGACTCACTCGCTTGCCGACTCAGCTCCCGACGGTGGACGTTGGATCGCTCTTCCAGGCGGATATCCTGGGGGCGGCGCAGGTCAGGTGGCGTCCCCTGCTCCTGTCGCTCGTCCTGGTCGACTTCTTCGACACGCTCGGCACCGTCTCCGCGCTCGCGGATCAGTCCGGACTCCGGGACGAATCGGGCCGGCCGAAAGGGCTGCGGCGGATCCTGATGGTCGACTCCGCCGCGGCGGCGCTGGGCGGACTCTTCGGCGTCAGCTCGGTCACCTCGTACATCGAGTCGGCGGCAGGTATCGCGGAGGGCGCTCGTACCGGGCTGCACACGGTGATCGTTGGCGTGCTCTTTCTCGCGTCGGCCGTACTGGCGCCCGTGGCTGGGATGGTTCCCGCTGCCGCAACGGCGCCGGTGCTGATCTTCGTCGGCTTCCTGATGTTGAGCCAGATACGCGACATGGATCTGACCCACGTTGAGACGTCGCTGCCCGCCTTCGTTACCCTGATCACGATCCCCTTGACCTATTCAATCTCCCACGGCATCGGTTACGGCTTCCTGAGCTACACCTTGATTCAGATCCTCGTCGGAAAGGGGCGCCGGGTGTCGCCGTTGATGTACGGGGTGGCCGGGATCTTCGCGGTTTTCTTCATCTGGGGAGCGTGAGTGGGTGAGGGCCTCGGACGCCTGGCCCCGGCATCTGGATCCACCGTCTGGTTTGTGGAACCTGCTCCTGCGTGCACCCGGGCGGCTGACCCCGGGTGGGCGGCGGCCCAGCGGAGGTCTGAAGACCGCTTGGTGAGCATCGGCTCAAAACTCGATGACGGAAGAACAACTGGCGGAATTGATCCGATCGCACGAGGCTGATCGGATTGGATTTACGGTTTCCACGAGGGACACGGACAAGTTTGCCGAGGCCGTGTGCTCCTTCGCCAATGATCTGCCTGACCATCGTCAGCCTGGCCATCTGATCATCGGCATCGACAATGCCGGAAGATTCGCCGGCATTTCGGTGACCGACGAACTCTTGCGTAATCTCGGTGGCCTTCGCGACGACGGCAGTATCCAACCACTGCCGGCAATCACCGCTTGAACTGCTCTGGAGACGACGGCGTGAGGTGCGCTGAGATGAGGCAGGGCTGCTCAGGGCGGTCGGTCTAATCTAGGGGCATGTCCACTGAAGTAGCCCTCCATCCTGCCGTCGCGCTCACTCAACAACTGGTTCGCCTGGATACCCGAAACCCACCCGGCGCCGAGGCGCCGGCCATCGATCTCCTGGAAGCTCGTCTGATCGCGGCGGGGTTTTCGACCACGGTTGTGCCGTATCTCAACGACCCGTCTCGACGGCACGTCGTGGCTCGGCTGAGCGGAAAGGGCAGCCGCCCCGGTGTGCTCTTCTCGGGTCACGTTGACGTTGTTCCGCCTGGAGACAACCCCTGGTCGTTCTCTCCGTTTAGTGGGGAGTTGCAGGACGGGCGTGTTCTCGGTCGAGGCGCCTGCGACATGAAATCGGGTGTGGCCGCGCTGGTCATCGCCGCCGAGCAGATCGCCCGCATGAAGGTCGACCTGGAGGGCGACCTGGTAGTCGCGCTGACCGCCGACGAGGAGCGCAACTGCCTCGGCGCGGAGCAACTGGTGAAGGAGCCGCTGTTCGATGGGCTCGGGTATGCGCTCGTTGCGGAGCCCACCTCGCTGGAACTGGTTATCGCAGAGAAGGGCGCTCTCTGGGTTGAGGTGAGCTTCCTGGGCAAGACCGCGCATGGCTCCATGCCTCAGTCCGGCGCAAACGCCATCTCCGCCGCCGCTCAGTTCATGGTTCGCTGGGAGTCGCGCTATGACGCTCTCTCGGCGACTCACCCGTTTTTGGGTCGGGCCACTCTCAACCCTGGCGTCATCCGTGGGGGTGTCAAAGTCAACGTGGTGGCCGACCGCTGCACAATCGAACTCGACATGCGCACCGTGCCACCCATGGCACACACCGACCTGGTGGATGAAATCCGTGCCCTCGCGGCGGGAATCGCGGACTCTCGCGCGGGAATCTCGTTCGCGATGGCGCTTGCATCCGACCGGCCGAGCGTGTTTTGCGATCCGGAAAGCGGACTGGCCTGTGCGCTGTCGGCCTCATTTCGGGCCCTGGATGGCCGCAATCGTGTGTGCGGAGGAGTGCCTTACTGCACTGAGGCCTGCATCTGGACGCCGTCACTGGGGGTTGAGTCGGTGATCTGTGGTCCGGGGCGGCCCGACATGGCGCATCAGCCCGACGAGTACGTGGACGCTGCGGAGATCGTGGTGGCCACAGACGCATTCCGTGCAGCCGCCCTTGAACTCCTCTCCGCAGGGCCTACACTATAGGGGTGTGTCTCTTCCTCTCCCGCGGAGAAGTGTGCCTCGTTGAAGTGCCCGCACTGTTCGGTTCCCGTGGCTCGAACGGATTGGTTTTGCGCCAACTGCAAGCGATCAGTGGCGCGTGAGGAACTGGACTTCCGTGACACGCGGAAGGACGGTCGCGTGCGGCTGGTTGGGATGGCCGCCGTCGGCGCAGTGCTGTCCGGTCTCCTGATGTGGAGATCCACGATGACGCCGCAGTTGCCGCCACCGACTGCGACCATCGAAGAGGTTGCTCCGGAAATCCGTATCGTCGATGCCCCAGCGCCAAACGCCCCTCGGGTCAGCGCAACAGCCGTCTCTGAGGTTGTCGTTGCACCGGTCAAAGAGAGCATCCCTGGGGCGTCCGCCGCTGTAACAGATGAGCAGCCCGAGGCCGAGCCGCCGGCGAATGAAGGCACTCTGACTATTCTGGTGGAGTGTAAGAGTCCAACATTCGTCTACGCCGACGGCGGAAAACTGCTCGGCCAGGCGCCGCTCAGAGAAGTGGCGTTGTCGGCCGGCGAGCACCAACTGCTGTTCTGGACACCACGAATCGGCGCCCGACTCACCCGCCGGGTGGTGGTGGAGACGGGCAAGTCACTCGTGGTTGAACAGCGGGTCCTCCCCCCGGAGGACCCGCTAAAGAGCCTGATGTCGACGGCGCCTCCCTAGACCTGGGGAAACCGGGTTCGGTTCTATTCGAAGACGAGCGCGTCCAACTCAAAGCCGGCGGGCCCGAGTTCCAGCTTTGCAAGCCCACTCGCGTCGAACACGGTGATCTCGACGATCTGGGCGGCATCCAGATGACCGTTTTCGTCTTTGGAATCGCCCTCGAGTTTTGGATCCGTGGCGAGGTTGATGCTGCGAGTCTGCCATCCGGTACTTTCGCCGGGCTGCACCGCAAACTGGTAGCTCGATCCATCCTTCTCCTTGAGTTGAAGAACCAGGAAGGATGGCTTGCTGCAGTTGGTGGCGAGACGGAAGCGACTCATCCCGCTGAGCGGCAGACCGTTGAGCTTGCGATGGACACCCCAGATCTCCTGTGCACCTCGGGTATAGGTGTATCGAAGCCCCTTTCCCCCTGCTTCGTCGGGAGTTCGGGCCATTCCGGGACCGGCTGCGGCCGCAATCGCCTCCAGCTTGCTTCCGGGCGGTAGGATCGAGAAGCTAGGCCCCTGGGCTCCCAGGATCATCTTCACCGGCGTCCAGCGCAGCAGCCCCGAGTCGAAATTGTCGAGGATGGCCAGCTTCTTTCCCGAAACCTCTGCCAGGCCATGCGAGAGCGGCTCGGCCACTACCGGGAATCGAACATCGTCCAGCCAGAGCCGGCGGCGACCCAGCAGGTCCGGGATTGCGGGTCCGACGCCCGCGGGTGCGTTTGCCAGCAGGACGGCAAAGTCCGAGACACCGATGCTGCCGACCTGATCGAGATCAAGCTTGCCATTGTCATCAAGCGAGTTCTCATCCGGCTCGAAGTCGGCAAAGTTCGCGGTGATCTCTTGCCACTCGTTCGCAGGTACGCAGCACATCAACTGGTAGGCCGAACCATCGTTCTCTCGAAGCGAGAACATAAGCTGAGAAGCCCGGTCGTTCCGCACCCACGCGTGAAAGCCCCTGGCGCCGGCCGGGACTTTGGCGGGGGCATAAAGCCCACGGATACTCTGCGGCTGCACGTCGTAGTGGTAGGTGAGAGCGGAGACGCCCTGCTTGAAGAAGCCCGCATCGCGCGAAAGTCCGATCTCGGACTTTTCATCGGCGGCAACGGCACTCTTGTCGATCCGCACTGCAACGAACCCGTTGACATCGGCTTCGAAGTCGAACGACGACCGGCCCTCCTGGGCCGCCAGTGGCGCGAGACCGGCCAGCAGCATCACCGCCGGCGAACCATCTCATGAGCATCGTGCGTCCTCCCAACAGTTCGGAAGAGTGGGCTCGAAAGCCTAGCCGTTAAAGAGTCTATCCATCCACAGATCGAGAATCTGCTCCACCAGATCCGGTTCATCGAGCACACGGTCCTGGTCGAGAAACAACACGGGCTGAAGCGGAGCGTCCCCCTCGACGAGCGCCGCCACCTGGAAGCCTCGCTGCCGCATCATCGGGACGCCGCTTCTCCCGCCGGTGGACCGCACTCCAAACCGGATCTCAAACCGGGGAACAACCGGCAATCCGGCGGACCCGAGGACTGTTCTTCCCAGCACGGTTCGCCGGACTAACTCGTCCAACGCTTCCTGCGCTCGGTGCAGGTCTTCCTCACGTACCCCCGGTTGCTCAGTGAATGTCAGCTCCACGCTACCCTCGGTTGCCGAAGAGGCCCGGGATGGGTGCGTCCTGGGCGACAATTCCTGCATCTCGGAGCGCCAGACCTGTGTCGAGTCCGAGGTGCTGGTACACGCTCATCAACATATTTCGAGTGTGAAAACCCACCGTTTCCGGATAGGCGCCCTGCGCGTCGGACTCGCCGATGACTCGACCGCCTTCAACCCCGGCGCCCGCAAACATCACGGTGTAGCAGTTCGGCCAATGGTCGCGGCCCCCCCACTTGTTGATCTTTGGACTGCGTCCGAACTCCGTTGCCAGAATGACCAGAGTATTCTCCAGCAATCCACGCGCCTCGAGGTCGTCGAGCAGGGCGGGAACCGACTGATCGAACGCAGGAAACTGCTTCTTCGGGTAGTCCGTCAGGAATCCGCCGAAGTTACCGTGAACATCCCAGCCCTCCAGGCCATCCGCACCCGGATGGCGGCTCCAGTTTACTTGCACGTATCGAACTCCGTGCTCCACGAGGCGCCGTGCCGCCATGCAACTCTGCCCGAAAAAGCTCATGCCGTACCTGGCTCGGAGTGACTCGGGTTCCTGCGAGAGATCAAAAGCCTGTTTCACCCCTGCCGAAGTCAGCAGATTGAGAGCCTTCTGAACACTCTCGTCATAGGAGCGAAGGTCTCGGTTCTGAACATGCTGGTCGAAGTGATCGAGTTGCCCCCTGACCAGGTTTCGGCGGCCGAGCCGTTCGGGCGTGACACCGGCCGGGAGCTGGATGGATGGCAGCCGATCCACGCCCTGCCGCGGATCGTCCACGCGGAAGGGACCGTAGGCGCCGCCGAGGAACCCCCCGTATTGACCGGGCACCCGGGCCCCGTTGTCCCAGAGCTCGCGTCCCAACACCACATACTGAGGCAGATTGGACTTGGGCTTGCCGAACTTCGAGACGACCGATCCGATGTGCGGACCTTCCTTGTCAGGTTTGCCGGGAATGAACTTGAACCCGGAGAGCGCAATCGCGGCGCCCTCAGGATGGTCGGGCGCCTCATTGAACATCGTCCGCACCTGGGTGATGCGTTTTATCTGTTTGGCGAAGCGGGGAAGGTGTTCACAGACCTCCATCCCCGGTACGCCAGTTGAAATCGGCTTCCACATACCGCGAATCTCTTCGCTCTGGTCCGGCTTCATGTCCCACGTATCGACGTGGGATGGGGCGCCCCAGAGCCAGAGAAGTATGCAGTTGAGATCTTTGTCGCGACCCGACGCCCGCGCGGCGAAGTGATCGGACAGGCCAAACCCCAGGGCGCCGATGGATCCTGCCTGGATCAGGGCCCGTCTCGGCACCCGATCACAGAGTCGGACCCCGGGTCCGGCGATTTCGATCATCCCAGTCTCTCCAAACGCAAACGAATCCCCGGCCTCACCTGAGTTTCCCCCGAGCGGCCACCGGCCAGCAATCCACGACCTCGCCGCCGCGATGAACCCAGAGCTCGTCTTGCATGTTAACGGTGACGCAAACGTGGTTGGGAATCACATGGAGGCGGTCGCCAATCCGATGGCGCGGGCTCTCGGAACCCAGCCGCACATATCCATGTTCCTCATTCATCTTATGCAGCAGTAGGCTCGGATCTTCGACGAACCGCCCAAACCCGGGCCACGCCGCAGTGGAGTCACTCGTGAATGTCTTCGATCCGCCATCAACGACGATCTGATCGGGCACCGCGTCGCTGACCACGGTCACGGCGATCCGAAGGGCGCAGTCGTCCCAGGAGGCTGCCTCGGCGCCCGCCATGTTGCGATCGTTGAAGATGTAGGTACCACAGCGGTTCTCGGTGATGCTGGGTGCAAAATGGGAGGAGTAGAGGCTGGGTGACGAGCCTCCGCTCACGACCTCACACGCCAACCCCAGGTCGTTGAGATGCCCCACGGTTTCTGCGACCCGCGAGTCCTCTGAGCGCCATGCCGCCTCTTTCTCGGCTTCGGTCCCGGCGATCCAACCCTGGTAGGTCATCAGTCCCGCAAACTCGAGCCCAGGAGAGTCGGCCACGCGACGGCAGAGATCGTACAGTTGGGGTCCGGGTGCCACTCCGCACCGTTTCATTCCCGTATCGACTTCAACGAGGCAGCGAATCCGGACGCCGGCCGACTCGGCCGCTCTCGAGAGACCCTCTGCGACTTCGGGGGAGTCGAACACCGACGTGAATCGCACCCGGTCCACCAGTCGCACGAGGCGCGCCAGCTTGGATTCACCGAGGATCGGGTAGGCGACCATCAGGTCTTCAAATCCGGCGTCGGCCATCACCTCAGCTTCGCCCAGTTTTGCACACGTTAATCCAACAGCTCCCGCGGTCACCTGGATGCGTCCGATCTGGGGGCACTTGTGCGTCTTCATGTGTGGCCGGAACCGAATGCCGTGGCGATCGAAGTACGCCTGGGCTCGGTAGATGTTGGCTTCCAGGACATCGAGGTCCACAACGAGGGCCGGAGTGTCGATCTCGGAGATGTGCATGGCAGGTTCGGTGAGCGTTTTGGTCGAGCGGTCCGTGGCGGGTCCGGAGGGCATTTCCAGCCCAACCGTGGGGAGTTCCTGCCTGAAGTCGCCGTCACGGCGATTGACCTGCGTCGTGACAGAGGATAATCTGCGCGACGAGTGCTCAGGAGACGAGATGCCGTACGTTGAGATGCACGCAGTGGAGGCCGTCGGTGAGTTCAGCCGCGGGGCCCTGCTGGTGCTGGATGTAAGAACGATAGGGGAGTGGCACTCCGGGCACATCCCCGGAGCGATCCACATACCGCTGCATGAACTGCAGGCCCGCTATGACGAACTGGACCCCGACGAACGCTTCCTGGTTGTGTGTGCGCACGGCATCCGCAGTGCGGCCGCCGGGCAGTTTCTTGCAAGTCAGGGCTTTGTTGAGGTAATCAACCTCCGGCACGGAATGTGCGCGTGGGCGGGTCCCGTGGTGACCGGCCCGTAGCCCCGGGCGGCCGAGGCCCCTCCGCCCGCCCGGACGGCGGGGAGCATCAGGTCAGGCGCTGCCGGACTCGTTCCGCCCCCGATTAGCCAAACGGTTCCCGAACTGTCAGCCGGGCCAAACCCGCTGCGACCGTTCCTGGAGGCGACTCCCACCCATTAGGTGAACGGCATAGCGGGAAGCGAGGGCCGGTTTGATGCGATTTGAGCAGCTAGTGGTCTGTCAGGCATCTAATGAGGGGTAGAGGCGAGCGAGGCGATTTCGCGCCTTGGCAGTTGTGAAGCGCCATCTCATTGGGCACAGCGCTTGGTTGCGTTCGGCTTTCCAAGCGCTGACCTCTTTGTCCAGTT
>SXGS01063018.1_pt1 | contig 11307 bp, 9 predicted proteins | sample 3174681 | NCBI WGS metagenome assembly SXGS01 (sample SAMN11356861, study PRJNA531348) | freshwater metagenome | isolation source: freshwater sample F1-80 | place: China: Fuxian Lake, Yuxi | collected 2017-12-25 | reverse complement strand
CTCGTCCATCCGCACGGACAATTGCCGATACTTTCTCCTGACCTGGGCGATGATGATCTTGAGCCGGATCCTTCGAGCTTATCTCTCGATCCGTTTCAAAAGCCAGCCTATTTGCTCAAGTTATTATTGCGCTCGCCCTAAGCTCTCTCGCCTTCAGCCCGGATGGGCGCACGCTGGCATCTGTGGGTGAAGGTGGCGGGCTGAAGCTATGGCACGTGGCCTCACGCCAGTTGGTCCTTCCTCTGAAGGGTCATGTGGGCGCGGTCAAAGGGATCGCCTTCTCGCGGGACGGCAACCTCATGGCAAGCAGCGGCAATGACGGCACCGTGCGGCTCTGGCCTGCCGCGACTCTTGCAGAAGACGACGCGCCCTCAAAAACGAAAAACCCATGAAACCAACACTGCTCCTGGTAGCCGGTTTAATCGGGCTCGCTGTCCCCATGGTCGGCCTGGCTCAACCCACCATCACCACTCAACCCAAGAGCCAGTCCGTCAGCCTGGGTGCGAAAGTGACATTCACCGTCCGTGCCAGCGGCACATCGCCTTTTGGCTATCAATGGCTGTACAACAATGCCGCAATCTCGAATGCGACTGCCATTTCACTGGTTCTGACGAACACCGAATCGGCGAACGCTGGCGCTTATACTGCCGTGGTCACCGATGCACAGGGCTTGTCGGCCACGAGCCAGTCAGCCAACTTAACCGTCGATTCCACCTTTACAAAAATCACCGTCGCCGATCCGGTCAACGAGGCCCGCGAGTTTTGGGGTTGCGACTGGATTGACTTTGACAACGACGGCTTCGCCGACCTGTACGTCACCACCCGAAACTTAAATTCAGCAACTCGTAATTATCTATACCGAAATAACCGCAACGGATCGTTTACCAAAGTGATCACAGGAATCATTGCGACTGACACAGGAACATCGCGCGAAGCGACATGGGGTGATTTTGATAATGATGGCTTTCCGGATGTGGTGGTGGGCCGGCAACCAGGTGTGGTTTTCTATCGAAACAACGGTGACCGCACATTCATAAAGATTGCGAATCCCTTTTCAGGAACGGCAGGCGTCCGTTCCTTTGGGCCTGAATGCGCTGACTATGACCGCGATGGATTCCTGGACTTGTTCGTACCCAATCAAGACGGCAACAGCTTGCTATACCGCAACAAGGGCGATGGCACCTTTGACCGGATCGCTGGCCAACCGATTGCGAGTGACCAAGCTGGTGGTACGGCGTCCTGGGCTGATTACGACAATGATGGCTGGCCTGACCTTTTCGCAACGGGCGACCTCAATCGCCTTTGGCGAAATGCGGCCAACGGGCGGTTCGACAGAATTCGCACCGGTCCGGTCGTAACCCAGGCTGCGGTCAATTGGGCCAGGGGCTCGTGGGGGGATTACAACAATGATGGGTTGCTTGACCTTTTCGCCTCCGCGGGCGGTCACCTTGCCGCAGAGACCAATGCTTTATACCTGAATTCTGCCAACGGCTTCACCGCCATCACTACAGGCGCGATCGTTACAGAGGCCAGGCCATTCCACGGATCTGCGTGGGGTGATTACGATAATGATGGGTTCCTGGATTTGTTCGTGGTCAATATCGCGGAATCGGGAAACAACTTCCTTTATCACAACAACGGCGACGGCACCTTTGAAAAAGTAGTCGAGGGCAGTCTTGTGAATGAAAGCGGCTTCTCCATGGGCCGTGCCTGGGGCGATTATGACAACGACGGCTTTCTGGACCTGTTTGTAGCGAACGGAGGGATAGACGGACAGATAAAAAATTTTCTGTATCGGAATAATGGAAACGGGAATTCCTGGATGAAAGTTCGGTGCGTCGGCACCGTCTCCAATCGCTCCGCCATCGGCGCCAAGGTGAGGGTGCGCGCCACCATTGGCGGGAAGATTTTCTGGCAACTGCGAGAGATCTCAGGTGGTTCTGGCCTCATCGCCCATTTTGGATTGGCGAACGCCACAAACATTGAAGCGCTGCGCATCGAATGGCCTTCGGGCATAGTGCAGGAGTTCCACAATGTCCCGCCCAAGCAGTTCCTGACATTCACCGAGCCGGCGCGGCTCCAAACGCTGCGAGCAGGTACCCTTCGCATCCAATCGTGGAAAGGGATGGCCTTCGAAGTGCAGGCGTCCACCGATCTGGATCAGTGGTCGCCCCTGACCACCGCGACCAATTTGACCGGCACGCTGGAGTTCACGGATCCCGACGCGGCGAACTCGTTGCGGCGTTTCTACAGAACGGTTCTGCGGTAACACCCTGCGTTCGATGGGGACGACGTTTTCGCATGTTGCCTGCACGGCGATTGGAGCTGGGATAGCTTCCCAGATGTTCGTTACCAGGACGCCGCCAACCTGCCGTTCGCGGTTGGTCGCGTGGCCCCCTTGAAATGGCTGGAGCCCAGCACGCTCAAGAGCTCAAAGGTAAAGGGCTCCGCTTTTGGAGCTGGGTGGGGCGGTGTCAAACTGGGAGATCGTGACTCGAGACGATTGCAGGAGTGCATTGCGAAGCAACTTGCGACTTTCACGGTGCACAGCACAAAATCGAAATCTGTCTGCGACCCGCACGCCCCATGAGCCGTCAGCCATCCGGGTTGGAACGTCCGATTGGCTTGGCTCAGTCCTGATCGTAAATCGAATCACTCGGCGCATAGCCATCAAGAAACTGCGTCGCGGTCAGGCGGGACCATTCGTTGTCTGCGTTGCCGAAAATGGGAAAGAGCAAAATAGCGCGGACTTTTTGTGAGCGCGGCAGGCCCGCCACCATTTCGTTGGGGATGCGCAGCTCGCACTCCGCATTGACGGTGGATTCAAATTCTACTGCTTGCAGGAGCCGAAGGCAACGCTTCCACAGTGCCGACGCAGGCCGCGCATCCACAAGCCGTGGCTGGCAGCCTGGAGCGCGGTTGTGTGCGCAGCACCAGCCGCAGCAGGTTTGGCGTGAGGGCGAGCCATCGGTACTGCTGCGACTGGCTTTCAGCACAGTCGCGCTCCACCGACAACTTGTGGATGCACCGGACGCTGGACGCTAAGACTTCCCACCCTTGCGCCGCCCGTCCAATCATGCGATACACACACCTGTCAAATTCAACGCATGACGCCGAGCCTTCAGGATCAGTACGACGACGCGATGTTTGAATTCAGCCTCGGGAACACCGATGCTGCGATTCAAATGTTGCAATCCATTCTCGCGGCCGATCCGGTAAACTTCGATGCCCAGCTCGCGCTCGGCGGCGCTTATTTCGCCAAGGGTGACTATCCCCGGGCCATCGACGAAGGCCACAAAGCCGAGAAGCTCCGGCCTCACGATCAGCTCGCGCACACCAATCTTTCCCGCGCTTACATGAAAGCGGGCGACAAGACCACCGCCGAGCACCACGGCCTGCAATCGCGCATTGCCTCGTGGCGCGGCGACATGTCCAGGCCCGATCCCAATGCAAAGCCCGGCGATGATGAACTCAAAATGGCGCAGCCTCCCGCGCCCCCGCCGGTCAAGCTGCCAACGCAGTTCCCAGACATGCCTTGGAAGAAGAAACCTCCCGTTGGGGGCAGCCATTCTCATTGAGTGGCACCGCGTTTCCAGTCCGTGGCCAGGGCCGCCGATCTCCCGGAATCAAGTCCGGTCACAGTGCAGGTGGACTCAAGGCAGATTGCGCTGTTCAAGACCGGCGGCGACGTATTTGCCATGGACAATGCGTGCCCGCACAAGGGAGCACCGTTGGGGCAGGGGACTGTGGAGGGTGGGAAGATATTCTGTCCAATGCATGGCTGGGAGTTCGACATCCGCACAGGAATCTGCGCTGATCGGCCGGATCGACCGGCGAAGTGCATTCCTGTAAGGGTCGTTGATGGGCAGGTGCAGATTCAATTGTAACTTGTCCAACGACCAAGACACATCCGCTCCAGAGAGACATTGTAACTGACTGATGAATTTATGAAATCCGCCTACGAACTCGCGATGGAACGGCTGGGCAAACAGGCGCCGACCGTCAAATTGACACCTGAACAAAAGAAAGACCTGGCAGAGCTGGATTCGATCTACGCCGCAAAAATCGCCGAGCGGGAACTCTTCCTCAAGGAGCAGATCTACAAGGCGACTTCCGCCGGAGAATTCGAAGCCATCGAGCAACTCGAAAAACAGATGGTGAGCGAACGCAAAGCGCTCAATGCCGAGATGGAAGAGAAGAAGGAGAAAGTTCGGAATCGTGCCGCGTGAAATGTTTCGTTACCGGCGCCGCGGGTTTCATCGGCGCAAATCTTGTCCACGAGCTGGTTCGGAATGGGCACGAGGTGAGGGCGCTTGTCCGGCGGGGCGGCAACCTGCGCGGGCTTGAAGGCGGAAGTTGCGAGCTTGTGCAAGGCGACCTGCTTGATCTGCGATCATTGGAGTCCGGGTTGAAGGGTTGCGATTGGTGCTTTCACGTGGCAGCCAGTTATCATCTCTGGCTCCGAGATTATGCACCGATGTACGCCACAAATGTACAAGGCACTCGCAATGTGATCGAAACTGCGGCTGCGGCAGGTTGCTCGAAGATTGTCTATACGAGCACCGTTGGCTGCATCGGCTTGCCGAAGGAAACGGATGGCGTCGTACAACCGACAGATGAAGCGACGCCGGTCTCCGCCGCTCAGATGTCCAACCACTACAAGCTCTCAAAGTGGCAGGCTGAAGTAGTCGCCAGGGAGCTCGCAGCCAGGGGAATGCCCGTGATCATCGTAAACCCAAGCGCTCCGGTCGGGCCGCGAGATGTCAAGCCGACTCCCACGGGACAGGTCATTGTTGATTTTCTCAACCGTCAGATGCCCGCGTATCTGGACACGGGGCTCAACTGGGTTCATGTCCGTGATGTTGCCGCCGGCCACATCCTGGCGGCGGAACGCGGGCGGATTGGTGAACGCTACATTCTCGGCAACGCCGGCGGCAATTGGTCGATGAAACAAATGTTCGATGTTCTGGCAGAGATCACCGGTTTGCCAGCGCCCAGGTTTTGTGCGCCTTACAAGCTCGCGCTGGCTGCGGCTCACGCCAGTGAGTGGGTCGCACGTGTCACCGGACGGCCGCCCAAGGCACCGTTGGCAGGAGTTCGCATGGCGAAATACAAGATGTACTTCAACCCGGCAAAAGCCATCCGGGAACTCGGACTGCCGCAAACTCCGCCTGAACAGGCGTTGCGCGACGCCGTGGAATGGTTTCGCAAGAACGGCTATGCGAAGGGTGGCTGAAGTTCGAGGCGAGAAAAACTATCACCTTGTTCCGGCTTGCTGGAAACCGCCTCAAGCACTAGCTTCCGCCGAAGCGTGAGGTAAGTTGCAATCAAAGATTCCCATGATGCAGAAAAGATTAACTCCGATGAATTGCTGTGATTTTAGGAAATGCCTGACAAAGGCTGGTCGCCTGACGTGGCTTGGATTTCTGATGGCCGTCCTAAGTGTGGCGGCGCTGGCTCAGAACCAGGTCCAGATCGCTCCGGCTGGAAACAAGGTCCAATTGACGCTCTCCACTCCCGCTTCCGAGAAGGAGTATCTGCTCGAATCCCAGGCCAGGCTCGTCGAGGGGGAGGAATGGGCGCCGCTCCTGCGCTTTCGCGCGTCGAAAACACCCCGGCCATATCTGGACAGTATTTGCGGCAACGCGGATTCCCGGTTCTTTCGCCTGCGTCAGCTCCTCGACGCGCCTGCGCCAGAAGTCAGCAACTTTCGATTGATCGATGCCGAGGGAAAAGCTCATGAGCTGTACTATCAGAAGCCGGCGATGGGAGTTCTGCTCGTGCTGGCGGGTGTAAATCTCGAAAGCGCAGTGCCATTCAGCCCGGAGCTGGATCGCGTGCGCAAGCTGGTTGGTCCCGACAATCTTCCGACCTGGATTATTTCCGCAACACAGACCAGCGAGCGCGATTCCATCGCCGGGTTGTCGAAAGTTTTCCCGTCCGGGGTTCCTGTCCTGCAAGATCCGTCACAAGCCGTGCATCGCACGCTGGGGAGTGGCAGCGCGGCTGAAGCGGTGCTCATTTCGACTGTTGATTGGTCGGTGGCATATCGCGGTCCAATCGAGGAGATCATCAACACGGGTTTGAGTGTTGTGCACACCCGCCCCTTGGCTGACGCGGTTTCCGACCTTGCCGGCAACAAGCCGATCTCCCTGTCCCGGGTCGCGATGGATTGCGGCACCGCCGGGATTCAACCCGTGGAGCCCGCCGGATACGCGACGGTGGTTGCCCCGATGCTCTTGAAGTCGTGCATGCCTTGTCACAGTCCCGGCAACATCGCGCCCTGGGCAATGACAAGCCACTCGGTCATTCTGGAGTTTTCAAAACTCATCAAGTCCTCCGTGCTTGCCGGCGAAATGCCGCCGTGGCATGCGGATTCAAAATACCAGCATTTTTCAAATTCGAAGGCGCTCGCACCCGCGGAAATCGCGTCGCTCGTGGATTGGATCGACAGGGGCAGCCCGCGCGGAGACGGTCCTGATCCATTGGCGCTGACTCAGCAACCACCGCTGCCTGACTGGCCGCTGGGCAAGCCCGACGCCGTGGTTAACATCGATCCGCAGGAGATTCCCGCCTCGGGCGAGATCCCCTATACATACCTTTTTGCGAAGAGCCCGTTCCCCAGTGATGTGTGGCTGCGAGCGGTGTCGGTCAAGCCTGGCGACCGCTCGGTGGTGCATCATTGTTTGGTGTTCAAAGGCGGCACCCTCGCCGAGTTGCTCGCATTGCAGGGAGGATTGAGCGGTTACTTCGCGGGCTACGTCCCGGGCATGGATGATGTTCAGTTTCCAGAGGGCACGGGCAAGCTGCTCAAGACGACTGACACGATTGTCTTCCAGATGCACTACACAGCCTCGGGAAAAGTGACGACGGATCAAACTCAGATCGGATTCTACCTGGCGCCGTCAAAACCCGCGAGCGAACTGGTCACCACCGCAGCCTACAACAGGAAGTTCAGCATTCCTCCCATGACCGCCGACTCGAAGGTGGATGCCTCTCGGACTTTCACCAAAAAATCGAAGATTTACGAACTGAGTCCGCACATGCATTTCCGGGGCTCGAGGGCGCGATTTACCCTCGAGTATCCTGATGGCACCAGCGAGGTGCTGCTGAATGTTCCCAGTTATTTCTTCAACTGGCAGGCGCTCTATCGGTTGGCGACTCCGAAAGAAGTCCCCGCCGGCACGAGGCTGATTTGCGAAGGTGCCTTCGATAACTCGCCTCAAAACCGATTCAATCCCGACCCTTCGGCGACGGTGACATTCGGTGAACAATCCTGGCAGGAGATGTTCATTGGGTACGTGAATTACTCCGTAGTGCAATAGCATCTACAGAGCGGACTGGGAGCTGATTATCGGAACGCCAGGCAAACGCATTGTCCTACGTGCTCAACGTCTGCTTTTGCGTCTCCCGCACTCCACCGGGTTCAAACGATTTGCTGGATTACATTTCCTTCGACAAAGGTGAGCCGCTCATTCCGGCCGAGGTGAGGATACGTCAAACGACTTTGATCCAGGCCGAGCTGGTGAAGGATGGTGGTGTGGAGATCGCGGAAATGCACGGGGCTTTCAACGGCGCGCAATCCGATGTCGTCCGTGGCTCCCACCACTTGTCCCCCCTTGATTCCTCCGCCGGCCATCCACGTCGTGAAGCCGAGATTATGGTGGTCGCGGCCCTTGCCTGATTCCGCTTCGGGTGACCGGCCAAATTCGCCACCCCACACGACCAGCGTGCTGTCGAGCAGACCGCGTCGTTCGAGATCCTGGAGAAGTCCGGCGACGGGCTGGTCCGTCTCGGCGGCTTTGCGCAGGTGATTTTCCTCGATGTCATTGTGCGCGTCCCATTGCAGGTTGCCGGGACCGCCGCCCGCCACCACGCAGACAAAGCGCACGCCGTTTTCCACAAGCTTTCGCGCCATCAGGCAACGCCGCCCATAGTCATTTGTAGGCTGCCTGCCGACTCCGTATAGATCCAATGTCTCCGGGGATTCCCTGGTCAGATCGAACAGTTTTGGCGATTCGGTCTGCATCTTGAACGCCAGGTCGTAGGCGTTGATGCGCGCATTGAACTCCTGGTCCTCCGGGCTCAAACCAGTTCGATTCAGGTTTCGGATAAGGTCAAGTGTTCGGCGGCGCTGCGCCAGCGTGACTCCCTGAGGGAGTTCGAGGTTCAATACCGGACGGTCTCCCGGACGAAACATCGTTGGCTGAAATATGGCCGGCAGAAAACCGTTTGCATACATGGGTTGTCCCGCCTCAAGAGCGCCCTTCGGGTCCGGCATGACAACGTAGGATGGGAGTGAATCGCTCTCGGAACCGAGGCCATACGTGATCCATGAACCCATGCTCGGATAGCCGGGAACCACCCGGCCGGTGAACAGTTCGTACTGCGCCGCCGAATGAACAACCATGTCCCCGTGACAGGAACGAATCACCGCCAGGCGATCCACCCACTTCGCAGTGTGCGGAAACAGATCGGAAACTTCGATCCCGCTCTGCCCGTGCTTTTTGAAAGTGCGTTTCGTGCCCAGCAGTTTCGCGCCACTTTTGACGAACTGATACTTGGCCTCGCCAAACTCCTTTGGCCTGGGCTGGCCATGGAGTTGATTGAGCAACGGCTTTGGGTCGAATGTTTCCAGATGGCTCGGCCCGCCGGCCATGAAGAGGAAGATCACCGATTTCGCTTTAGGCGCGCCGTGCGAAGGCCGCGGAGAAAGTGGATTGATTCCAGTGGCACGCGCTTCCTGCTCATGCAGGAGAGATGCGAGCGCGAGCGATCCGAATCCGCAGAACGCATCGCGGACAAATTCCCGCCGGGTGCGGGTGACGAGAACGTGCTCTGGATGGTTACTGAACATACATGAATGCGTTGAGGTTGAACAACGCCAGCGCGAATTCATTGAGTGGCTGTTCCTGCAAAAAGGCGCTCGCGAGTGCGCGTTCACTGCTTGATGGTTCTCGGCCGACCGCAAGCCAGTAGGCACGGTCGATGATCTTGCGGCGGCTCCCGCCCGTTTCGCGCTCCAATCTCTCGGCAAACGCTGCTGCAAGTTCGTTGGAGAGTCTTCCGTTCAGCATCTCCAGGGCCTGCGGCGCGTGAGTGCTGGATTCACGGCGGCCGCAGCTTGTCAGCAACGCTGGCTGATCGAACGCTTCCATGAAAGGCAGGCGCAGGTTGCGCTTTGCGATGAGATAAATCGAACGCCGGTGGTGCTCGTCAGCGCTGCGGGCGACCTCCCACTGGGCCGGTTTGTAGAGCAGCCCAACCAATTCCTTGTCCACCGGCACCATGACGCTGGGGCCGCTGATCCGCGGATTGAGTTTGCCGGAAACGGCGAGCATGGCATCGCGAATTTCCTCGGCGGAAAGGCGTCGCTGCCCGAAGCGCCACAAGAGTCGATTCTCAGGGTCAAGCTTCAAAGCTGTTTCAACAATCGGCGACCGGGTTGACTGCCGGTAGGTGCTGCTCGACAGAATCAACCGATGAATCGGCTTCAGTTGCCAGCCATTCTTCACCAGTTCATTGGCGAGCCAGTCGAGCAACTCGGGATGACTGGGCCTGTCGCCATGGTTCCCGAAATCGTTTGGGGTCTTCACCAGGCCGAATCCAAAATGGTGCTGCCACAGACGGTTCACGATGACTCGCGCCGTGAGCGGATTTTTTGGATCAGCCAGCCATTTCGCCAGGTGCGTCCTTGGGTTGGTGGTTTCCGCCGGCAATTCTGGAAAGGTTTCGTTCACCAACACGCTTGGGGGACGTGGAGCGACGACGTCGCCTTTTCTCTCCCAATCGCCGCGCTTTAATACGTGTATTTCCGTTCGCTGCGCGGGGTCGTTGCGGGTGCTGGGAATGGTGGGCGGAGGCGGAGGCATTTTAGATTCCAACGACTCGATCTGTTCATTGAGTTTGATTCGCTCGTCGCCTTCCGCCTTGTCCGCGGCTTTGCGAAGCTTGCGCAGTTCATCGTTGAGCACCCTGGTCTTTTCCTCCCAGTCCTTTTTCTGGTCAGCGGGGACGAGAAGAATGTTATTCTCATGTGTTCCGGCCAAGTAAGCCTGAAGCCGGTAATAATCCTTCTGCAGGATGGGATCCAATTTATGATCGTGGCAGCGTGCGCATCCGACCGTCAGGCCGAGAAACGCCGCGCCGATCACATCGGTCCGCTCGGTGAGGACTTCGTTGCGGCTCAGGGCAATCTCCGGGTTGCCGGCGTTGCGCCGCACCGGGCCCAGCCGGTGGAAAATGGCCGCGATGGAACCTTCATTGTCCGCGGACGCCAGTTCGTCACCTGCGACCTGCTCGGTCAGAAACCGGTCGAATGGTTTGTCATTCTGAAACGAGTTGATGACGTAGTCTCGAAATCGCCAGGCATCTGGCAGATGACGGTCGTATTCGAACCCTTCGGTTTCCGCGTAGCGGACAACATCCAGCCAGTGCTGCGCCCAGCGTTCTCCAAAATGCGGGCTGTCGAGCAAACGATTCACCACGCGCTCGTATGCATCCGGTGAACGATCGTTCACAAACAATCGGACTTCTTCCGGTGAGGGCGGCAAGCCTGTAAGATCGAAAGTGACCCGGCGGATCAACTCCGACTTCGTCGCGGGCGGGGCAGCGGAGAGACCATTCCTTTCCAGGCGTGAGAAAACAAACGCATCAATCGGATTTTGGATTTTGGATTTTAAGCTTCGTACGCCGGGAACCGGGGGCGGTTTCACCGGCTGAAATGCCCAAAACTCGCGAGCCTTCTTGAAATCCAACCCAGAGGACACTGCTTCCGCCGCCCTGCCTACGACAGTTTCGCCAGCATAAACTGGTGAGGTAGCGAGGGTGCAAAGCGCGAAACTAATCAACATTGCGGCGCGAAGTTGCGAACGCCATTTCATGGTTGATAGCACAGTGCCCGGATCGCATGAGGGCGACAATGCTATTTTCAGAATGCAGGAAGTCTTTTGAAGAGTTCTGGAGATGCCCACAGCCCCAGCTCCTTATTGTCCACTCAAGGGCAAAAAGAGTGAAGGTATTTGAGTAAAGGGGGCGGGATGCGTTGCCGATTGCTTGGGTTGACGGGCGTGAACTGGTTGGACACCACTCGTTGTCCGGGCAATTCAGGCGCCTCGCAACAACTGATTTATGAATCCTAGTCGCATCATCCCCACCGGTCGCGAAGCACTTTTCGCGGAGGACGAGATCATCGTGAGCAAGACTGACCTGCGCGGTGTGATCACATACGCGAACGATGTCTTCTTTCGCGTGGCAGGCTACACGGAAGCCGAGTTGATTGGCCAGCCGCACAACATCATCCGCCAT
>SXGS01185187.1_pt1 | contig 11308 bp, 11 predicted proteins | sample 3174681 | NCBI WGS metagenome assembly SXGS01 (sample SAMN11356861, study PRJNA531348) | freshwater metagenome | isolation source: freshwater sample F1-80 | place: China: Fuxian Lake, Yuxi | collected 2017-12-25 | reverse complement strand
TTCGCCTCGGTCGTCAGTGGTCTGCCGTTCGGCTACTACGCCATCTGGCTCGAGGAGGGCTGGCTGCCCTTCACGCTGCTGCTCATCATGAGCATCGGCATCGTCATCGCCGTGGTGCGAGTGGAGTTGGCGCAACGGCGCATCCCTGTGCAGTTCGCGAAGCGCGTGGTGGGCCGGCGCATGTACGGCGGCCAGAGCACCTACATCCCGTTGAAGGTGAACCAGAGCGGCGTGGTGCCGATCATCTTCGCGAGCTCGATCCTGCTCCTGCCCGTGCTGCTCAGCAACCTCCTCGGGAGTTCCTCCGAGGGTTCGTGGCGGTACAAGATCCAGCAGTGGGTCGACACCTACCTGGTGAACAGCCAGAACTGGGTGTACATCACGCTGTTCTCGCTGATGATCGTGGCGTTCGCCTACTTCTACAACAGCATCGCGTTCGACCCCATCCGTCAGGCCGACCAGATCCGCCGCCAGGGTGGGTTCATCCCGGGTGTGCGTCCCGGCCCGCAGACCGAGCGGTACCTGGCCAAGGCCGTCAACCGCATCACGCTGCCGGGCGCGGTGTTCGTGGCGGTCATCGCCATCCTGCCGTACATCCTGCTGTGGGCGTTCGGCGTGCAGAACTTCCCGTTCGCCGGTACCACCGTGCTCATCGCCGTGGGTGTGGCGCTCGAGTTGATGCGCCAGATCGACAGCCAGTTGATGCTGCGCAACTACGAGGGCTTCCTGAAGTGATCCCGGGCGCCCGGCTGATCCTGCTCGGGCGCCAAGGCGCTGGCAAGGGCACACAGTGCGTGCGACTGTCGCGCCACTTCGTCGTCCCTCACATCAGCACCGGTGACACGTTGCGTGCCGCGGTGCGTGAGGGCACCGAGCTCGGCGCGATGGCGAAGCGGGTGATGGACGAAGGCGGGCTGGTCTCCGACGAGATCATGGTCGGCATCGTCCGTGAACGGCTGCTGCAGCCCGATGCGCTCGGGCGCGGGTACATCCTCGACGGGTTTCCGCGCACGGTGGCGCAGGCCGAGGCGCTCGACACCATCACGTCCGAGTTGCCCCTCGACGTGGTGCTCGACCTCGACGTGCCGCGCGAGTTGGTGCTCGAGCGGCTGTCGGCGCGTCGTGTGTGCCGCGACTGCGGTACCAACTACGTGGCGCGTGGCGGCGAGAAGCTGCCGTGGATCTGCGAGGTCTGCGGTGGCGACGTGATGCAGCGCGACGACGACACCCCTGAGGCCATCGACCATCGACTCGACCTGTACGAGCAGCAGACGTCGCCGCTCATCGAGTACTACAGCCGCAACGGGCGACTGGTCGTGATCGACGGTGTCGGCCACCCGGACGAGGTGTTCCGGCGCCTCACGCAAGCGGTCGACGCAGCTCGCCGAGTGATCTGATGGCTCGCTTCGGTCGCAGTGGCATCCCGCGGCGCACCGCCGAGGAGTTGCGCCACATGCGGGCAGCGGGCCGGGTGGTGGCGGAGATGCATGCCGTGCTGCGCGACGCGGCGCGTCCCGGTGTCACCACGTTGCAGCTCGACCGGATGGCCCGCGACGTCATCGAACGGCGCAACGCGACCTCGAACTTCTTCGGCTACCACGGTTTCCCGGCGGTCATCTGCACCTCGGTGAACGACGAGGTGGTGCACGGCATCCCTTCCGACCGTGTGTTGCTCGAGGGCGACGTGCTGTCGGTCGACTGTGGCGCCATCGTGCACGGCTGGCACGGCGACGCCGCGTTCACCATGGGCGTGGGCAGCATCTCCGTCGAGGCACAAAGGCTCATCGACACCGCCGAGGCCGCGCTGGCCGCCGCCATCGAGGAGATGCGGCCGCAGCGCACGCTCGGCGACCTCGGTCATGCCATCCAGACCGTCGTGTCGAAGGCCGGGTACGGCAGCCCGCGCGACTTCTGCGGTCACGGCATCGGCACTGCGATGCACGAGGATCCCGACGTCGAGAACCGCGGTCGGCCCGGCAAGGGGCTGGTGCTGCAGCAGGGTGTGGTGTTGGCCATCGAGCCGATGCTCATCGCCGGTGGCGGCGACGGCGTGCGGCAGTTGCGCGACGGTTGGACCGTCGTCACCGCCGACGGCTCACTCGCCGCGCACGCCGAACACACCGTGCTCGTCGGCGAGCACGGCCCCGAGATCCTCACCGTCCCCTGACGGCATCTGGGCGTCATCCGTCCCAGATCGGCATCTGGGCGTGATCCGTCCCGGAAACCGGGACGGATCAGCGCCAGAACGTTGCCGGCTCAGCGGGTGGCGACGCCGTCGCGCACCACCGCAGTGCCGCCGAACACCGTGTGGCGCACTCTGCCCGTGACGGTGCGGCCGGCGTACGGGGTGTTGCGGCTCTTGCTGGCCAGGTTGGCCGGCACCACGGTCCACTCGGCGGCAGGGTCGAACACCGCGAGGTTGGCCGGCTCGCCGGCCTGCACCGGACGGCCGTGGCGGTCGGCGACCCCGGCGATGGCGGCCGGATTCCAGCTCAGCAACGCGAGCACCCGCTGGATGGGCAGACCGAGCTCACCGACCGCCAACGCCAGCGCGGTCTCGAGGCCGAGCATGCCGGGTGGCGCTTGGTCGAGCGGCGCCTCCTTGGTGTGCGGTGCGTGGGGCGCATGGTCGGTGGCGATGGCGTCGATGGTGCCGTCGGCGAGCCCGATCTTCAGTGCGGCGATGTCGTCGGCGGTGCGCAGTGGCGGGTTCACCTTGTACACCGCGTCGTAGCTCTCGAGCAGTTCGTCGGTGAGCGTGAAGTGGTGCGGCGTCGCCTCAGCGGTGACGGGCAGGCCCTCGGCCTTGGCCTGGCGCACCAGCTCGACGGAGCGGGCGGTGCTGAGGTGCAGGAAGTGCATCGGCACACCGGTGAGCCGTACGAGCTCGATGTCGCGGAACAGCATCAACTCCTCCGCGAGCGCCGGCCAGCCGGGCAGGCCGAGGCGGCTGCAGCACGAACCCTCGTGCATCACGGCACCCTTGGTGAGTGATGTGACTTCGCAGTGTTGTGCCAACACGATGCCGAGCGGCTTCGCGTACTCCAGTGCTCGACGCATCAACTGCGGGTCCTGCACGCCGTTGCCGTCGTCGGTGAAGAGGTGCACGCCTGCCGCTGCCAGCTCGCCGTAGGGCGCCAACTGCTCGCCGTTGCGGCCGACGGTGATGCACCCTGACGGCAGCACCTCGCACAACCCGGCGCGGCGGCCCTGCTCGCGCACGAACTCCACCACCGCGACGCTGTCCTGCGCAGGGTCGGTGTTCGGCATCGCCACCACCGCGGTGAAGCCGCCCAGCGCGGCCGCGCGGCTGCCGGTCTCGATGGTCTCGGCTTCCTCCTTGCCGGGCTCGCGCAGATGCGTGTGCAGGTCGACGAAGCCGGGGCTGACGATGCAGCCGGTGGCGTCGAGCACGTCGTCGCCGGCGAGGTCGGGACCGACCTCCACGATCTGGCCGTCCTGCACGGCCACGTCGGCACGACGCTCGCCCTGCTGGTCGACGACGGTGCCGCCGGTGATGACGAGGCGGGTCATTGCGAATCTCCGATCGAGGCGGCGCTGCCCGAACCGAGCAGCGTGAAGAGGACGGCCATGCGCACGGCGACGCCGTTCGTGACCTGTTGCAGGATGACCGAGCCGGGCAGCTCGGACGGGTCGACCACCATCTCCACCCCGCGGTTCATCGGACCGGGGTGCATCACCAGCGCGTGCGGTGCGAGCCGTGCCGCCCGTGCGGGCGTGAGGCCGTAGAGCGCTGAGTACTCCTCCAGCGACGGCAGCAGCGCGTCGTCCATGCGTTCGCGTTGCACGCGGAGCAGGTACAGCACGTCGACGTCGGCGATCAGCGAGTCGAGGTCGTGGCTCACGTCGACGGGCCACCCGTCGAGCGACGGCGGCAGCAGTGTGGGCGGTGCCACCAGCGTGACGTGCGCACCGAGCTTCGTGAACGCCTGCACGTCGCTGCGGGCCACGCGGCTGTGCTTGATGTCGCCGACGATGGCGATGTGCAGTCCCTCGAAGCCGTCACGGCGGTTCAGCCCGGTGCGGATGGTGTAGCTGTCGAGCAGCGCCTGCGTGGGGTGTTGGTGCCAACCGTCGCCGGCGTTGACGATGCTCGCGTTGGTCCAGCGGGTGATCATCTGTGGTGCACCGCTGCTCTTGTGGCGCACCACGAACGCGTCGACACCCATTGCGCTGATGGTCTCGATGGTGTCGCGCAGGCTTTCGCCCTTGTTGACGCTGCTGCTCGACACGGCGAAGTTCATCGTGTCGGCGCTCAGGCGTTTGGCGGCGGTGTCGAAGCTGGTGCGAGTGCGCGTGGAGTCCTCGAAGAACAGGCTCACCACGTTCTTGCCGCGCAGTGCGGGCACCTTGGGGATCGGGCGGCTGCTCACCTCGACCATGTGATCGGTGAGCTCCAGCAGGCGGTGGATGTCGTCGGCGTCGAGGTCTTCGATGGAGAGCAGGTGCTTCATGCGATGGTCACCCCTTCGGCCGTGGCGCTCACGTTCTCGTCACGAGCCGTCGGCAGGTTCTTGCCCACGTAATCGGGGCGGATCGGCAGCTCGCGGTGCCCGCGGTCGACGATCACCGCGAGTTGCACGGCTCGCGGTCGGCCGTACTCGTTCAGCGCCTCGAGCGCGGCGCGCACGGTGCGGCCCGTGAACAGCACGTCGTCCGTGAGCACCACGGTGGTGCCGTCGAGCGACATCGGGATGTCGGTCACGCTGCCCGGCACGATGGGGCGCAGGCCCACGTCGTCGCGGTGGAAGCTCACGTCGAGCGAGCCGATGGCGACCGGGCGTGCCGGGTCGATGCCGTGCAGCACCTCGCCCAGCGCTTCGGCCACCCACACGCCACCGCGTTGGAGCCCGACCAGCACCACCCCCTCGAGGCCGTGGTTGCGCTCGACGATCTCGTGAGCGATACGGGTGAGCGCGCGGCGTACGTCGTCGGCGCTCAGCACGGTGCGGTGCGTCATGGCTTCCTTTCACGTATGGGCCTCACAGGACCCATTTCACGTTCGCCCTCGATGCTAACCGAACCAGGTCGGGTGTTTCCGTGCGTTGCCGCGCCGCACGCGAACACCCAACGGACAGTGCCGAGTGGACAGTTGAACGTTCGGTGACCGACGGCTGAACACTCGACGGGGTCCGTTCACCTGGGTCACCGACGCGTGGATACTCTCCCGCATGACGGCGATCAACATCTTTCGCAATGCCCCCGATCTGCGCACCGTGGCCCCGGGCGAGGTGCTGTTCAGCGAGGGTGACACCGGCGACGTGATGTACGCCGTGGTGGAAGGCACGCTGCACCTCAGTGCCAATGGACGCGTCGTCGACGAGATCGGCGAGGGCCAGATCGTCGGTGAGATGGCGCTCATCGACCAGTCGCCGCGCAGCGCCACGGTCATCGCGGCCACCGACGCCGTGGTCGCGCCGGTCGACCGCAAGCGCTTCGTCTATCTGGTGCAGGAGCACCCCACGTTCGCCCTCCAGGTGATGGAGTTGATGGCAGCCCGTCTGCGCAAGGCGAACGCCGCCCTCGACTGAACCGGAGGCCCGCTCACGGCAGCGGGCTGAGTCGACCCTCGTCGAGGCGGAACACCTGATCGGCCCGCTCGAACGCGACCGCGCGGTGACTCACGGCCAACACGGTCATCCCCGCGTCGGCGAGGTTGGTCCACAACTGCAGTTCGGTCTCCACGTCGAGCGCGCTCGACAGGTCGTCGAGCACCACCATTTCCGGCGAGTGCACGAGCGCCCGGGCAGTGGCGACACGCTGCCGTTGGCCACCCGACAGGCGCAGGCCGCGTGGGCCGATGAGCGTGTTGGCACCCTCGGGCATCTCGTCGATGTCGGCGCGTACGGCCGCCAGTTCCAGTGCGAACTCCAGCGACTCGACCGGCACTTCGCCGAGCGCGATGTTGTCGGCCACCGAGTCGCTGATGAGTTGCGGCACCTGTGGCAGGAACGCCGCGTTGGGGGGCACGAAGAACGCCGCGGCGTCGGTGATCTCCATTCCGTTCCACCGAATCGTGCCGCGCACGTCGGCGTCGTGGGCGAGACCCAACAGTGCGCGCAGCAGCGTGGTCTTGCCGCTGCCGATGGGGCCGGTGATCACGGTGAACGTGCCGCGGCGGATGACGAGGTCGACGTCGCTGACACCGCCACCCGTCGCGTAGGTGGCGCCGAACCCGATCACCTCGAGGCGGTCGAGCGGCACCCGGTCGGGGCGCACGGGGGAGAGCCGGTGGTTGGTCTCGCCGCGAGCAATGGGCAGGTCGCGGTCGTGCACCACGTTGCGCACGTCGGTGTCGGCGACCAGGCCGCGCATCCGGTCGAACGCCACGCCGGCCTGCTTGCGACGCGCCAACAGTCGGCCGATCATGCGTGGCAGGAAGCTGAGCCATCCCATGTAGGCGGTGAACACGGCCAGCGAGCCGACGTCGAACGCCCCCGATGCCAGCGCACCCGCGGTGGTGAGCAGTACCAGCCCGAGGCCCACGTCGGCGGCGCCCTGCGCGAAGGCCTGCACGCCGTCGTCGAGCACGCGGTCGCGCACTGCGGTGTGGCGACGTGCGTCGACGAGCGTGGTGAGGTGGTCGAGCGCAGGGTCGACGGCGTCGTTCACCTTCACCGTCGTGGCGGCCGCCATCACATCGCCGACGAACCCGCTCACGGCCCCGGCCGCGGCGCGGTCGGCCGCGCGGTAGCGCTTGATGCGCGTGTCGAGCGCCCTGGTGCCGATGGCGACGGCCGTCAGCGGAATGGCCAGGATGGCGGCGGCAGCGGGGTCGATGCTGCCGAGCACGAAGCCGGCGAAGGCGGTGAAGATGATGCCGGCGCTCACATCGACGATGCCGTCGACGAACTGCGTCACGTCCTCGACGTCGTCGCGGAAGTGGGTGATGGCCTCGCCGGCGGACCCGACGGGCTGCCCGGCTTCGGGACCGCCACTCGCCAACTGCGCGGCCAGCAGGTTGGCTCGGATGAACGACTGCATGTGCACCCACGCCTTCGTCCAGGTGAGCGCGCCCCAGTGGATGCTCGTCATGCGCAGCACGTCGACCACCAGCACCGCGCCGGCGAACCAGTAGACCTGCGCGGTGTCGCCCTGGTCGAGTGCACGGAAGGCCCGTCCGAGCAGATAGCCGGTGAGCACCGGGAAGGTGAAGAACAGCACGAAAAGGCCCCAACCGATCCAGAAGGCGGCGGGCCGGTGCTGGGTGACGCGCCACGAGAGGCGCCACACGCCGGGGGAGCGGCTCATGACAACAGCTCCAGGTCGTCGTCGACGACATCGTCGGCCCGGTGCGGCTCGAGCGCGATCTCCAACAGATGATGGAAGCGGCTCGTCTCGTCGGCGGCCAACTCGTCGCGGTCGCCGTGTTCGAGCACACGACCGTGATCGAGCACCAGGATCTCGTCGACGTGGCGCAGGGTGCTGAGGCGGTGGGCGATCACCAGGGTGGTGCGACCTTCCATCAACGCGGTGACCGCCGCGTCGAGGCGCGCCTCGGTCTCGGGGTCGACGCGTGCCGTCGCCTCGTCGAGCACCACCAGGTCGGGGTCGCGCAGCCACACCCGGGCGAGTGCCAGCAGTTGTGCCTCGCCGGCCGACAACCCGGCGCCACCCGCGCCGAGTTCGCGATGGATGCCGCCGGCGACCAGCGCGCCGAGGCCGGCCTGCTCGAGTGCCCGCTCGACCGCCGCGTCGGTCGGACGCGGGTCGAACAGCGTGACGTTGTCGCGGAGCGTGCCCGAGAACAGCTCCACCTCCTGGGGGATCATGGCCACGCGTCGGCGCAGTTCGGCCATCGGGATCTCGGCGATCGGCACGCCGTTCAGACGAAGCTGGCCGCCGGTGGCCTCCACCAGCCGTAGCACCAGTCGCGAGAGCGTGGTCTTGCCGCTGCCGGTGCGGCCCACGATGCCCATCGACCGGCCCGCCGCGAGCGTGAGGTGCACGTCGTCGAGCACCGACTCACCGTCGCCGTAGTCGAACGACAGGTGATCGAACGCCACCGACAGCGGACCGGCGGCGGGCAGCGTGGTGCCCTCGTCGACGACGGCCGGCTCGACGGCCAACAGATCGATGACGCGCACCATCGCACCGTTCGCCTTCTGGATGGTCTCGAGTTCGTGCACCACGTCCTCGAGCGGCCGCTCCAGCAGCAGCACGTACTGGAACAGGAGGAACGCGGTGCCGACGGTGATGGATCCGGCCGACACCAACGCGGTGCCCGCCACCAGTGCCGCCACCGAACCGACCGACAGCGAGGCCTGCACGGCCCACCACAGTCGGAGGAACGCGCTCTCTCGACGCACCGCGCTGCGCATCGCCCGGCCGCTCTCGTCGATGAACCGCCACATCGCGTGCCGGCCGGCCCCGTTGGCCCGCAGGTCTTCGGAGGCCGTGAGGCGCTCCTCGATGCCGCCGTACAGGGCGGCGTACGCGCCCATCTCGTCGCTCGACTCGCCGACCGCGCGGTGTCGCCCGCGCACCACCACCGCGCCTGCCGCTGCCACGTACAACGCAGCCCCGACCGCCAGTCGCCAGTCGATCACGGCCAGCACGCCCACCATGCCCACCACCACGGCGGCCGCGCCGGTGAGCTTGGGCACCACGCGGCCGAGGAAGTCGCTCACCGACGTGACGTCGCCGTCGACGCGCTGGATGAGCTCGCCCGGCGTGTGCGTGCGGTGGAACTCGTGATCGAGACCCAGGACATGCCGGGCCATGGTGAGGCGGATGGTGTTGGTGGTGCGCCAGGCCGTCACCGTGGCGAACCACGCCACCGACACCATGATCAACTGCGTCACCACGGCGATCGCGAGGAACAGCAGCGCGGCACGGGTGATGCGCGACGCTGCGTCGTCGCCGCCCTCGGTGGCGATGTCGACGATGCGTCGCACCACCAGGGGGCCGGCGAGCGACAACGCCGACGACACGCCCACGAGCACGCCGAGGCAGGCCCAACGCCGGGCGTCGGGCCGCAGCAGCGCCGCGAGGGCGCGCCAACGTGAGGTGGGTGTGGTCATCCGGCCCAGTCTTCACGCCGGATCGCCGGATCGGAGCATCATTTTCGCGGCGTCGGTCGTGGTGGAACGAGCGATCCGTCGGGATGCCTCCATCGGGCCGGCCGGGGCGGCTACGGTGCACCGGAGAAATCGCGCGAAGAGGGGCTTGGTGTTCTGCTCCCCGGGCGATAGCATTGCTCCCCGGCCCTCATGCGCCATGCCCGCCTCGGCGTGCACTGACACATGGTCCGTCCGTTTGGGACTGACATTTGGAGGGCGGCTTCGACATCGTGAACGCCGCGTTTCTCTCTGGGTCCGTATTTTTCCCCACCGATCGAGGAGGCAGTTCTGCCGAAGCCCAAGGACGACGCAATCGTGCTGGAAGGCACGATCCTCGAGTCCCTCCCGAACGCCATGTTCCGGGTGGAACTCGAGAACGGCCACAAGGTGTTGGCGCACATCTCCGGCAAGATGCGGATGCACTACATCCGCATCCTTCCCGGCGACAAGGTGCAGGTGGAACTCACTCCGTACGACCTCACCCGAGGTCGCATCACGTATCGCTACAAGTAATCCCTCAGGTTCACTAGGTCTCGAGAAAGCACGTCACCCATGAAGGTTCGACCGAGCGTCAAGAAAATTTGCGAGAAGTGCAAGGTCATCCGCCGCCATGGCAGCGTGCGCGTGATCTGCGAGAACCCCCGTCACAAGCAGCGCCAGGGCTGAAAGAGAAGATCGCACGATGGCACGTATTTCCGGCGTCGACATCCCCCGCGAAAAGCGGCTGGAGATTTCGCTCACCTACATCTTCGGTATCGGCAAGCCCACGGCGCAGCGCATCTGTGCCGACACCGGGCTGAACCCGAACGAGCGAGTCCGCAACCTCACCGAGGACGAGATCAACAAGATCCGTGCCTGGGTCGATGCCAACATCACGGTCGAGGGCGATCTTCGCCGCGACGTGGCGCAGGACATCAAGCGCAAGATCGAGATCGGGTGCCTGCAGGGCGTGCGTCACCGCAAGGGCCTGCCCGTGCGTGGTCAGCGCACCCACACCAACGCCCGTACGCGTAAGGGTCCGAAGAAGACCGTCGCCAACAAGAAGAAGGCTGTGAGGAAGTAATGGCGAAGCCGAAGCCGGGCGGTCGCCGCCCCCGCAAGCGCGAGCGCAAGAACGTCACCAACGGCGTCGTTCACATCAAGAGCTCGTTCAACAACACCATCGTGTCCATCACCGACACCGAGGGCAACGTCATCAGCTGGGCTTCGTCCGGCGGTGTCGGTTTCAAGGGCTCGCGCACGAGCACGCCCTTCGCCGCACAGATGGCCGCCGAGAAGGCTGCCCGCGCCGCGATGGAGCACGGTCTCCGCCGCGTCGAGGTGCAGGTGAAGGGCCCCGGCTCGGGCCGCGACACCGCCGTCCGCAGCATCCAGAACACCGGCATCGAGGTCACCTCGATCAAGGATGTCACCCCCGTCCCCCACAACGGCTGCCGTCAGCCCAAGCGTCGCAGGACCTGATCCCATGGCTCGTTACACCGGACCGAAGGTGCGCGTCTCGCGCCGCCTCGGCATCAACATCTACGAGAACGAGAAGGGCCGCAAGGCGCTCGATCGCCGCCCCTTCCCGCCCGGCGCCCACGGCCGTACCCGCCGCCGCAACGCCGGCAGCGAGTACCTCGCCCAGCTGCAGGAGAAGCAGAAGGCGAAGTACATCTACTGCGTCCTCGAGCGTCAGTTCCGCAACACCTACGAAGAGGCCGTGCGTCTGCAGGGCCCGACGGGTGAGAACCTGCTCCGTCTGCTCGAGCAGCGTCTCGACAACATCGTGTACCGCGCCGGCTGGGCCTCCACCCGTCCGCAGGCCGGTCAGTTCGTCAGCCACGGCCTCATCCAGGTCAACGGCAAGCGGGTCGACATCCGCAGCTACCGCGTGAAGAAGGGCGACGTCATCTCGTTGTCCCCGAAGGCGCAGGCGATGATCGTCATCCAGCACAACCTCGACGTCCTCGACCGCTCGGTCGTGGGTTGGCTCGAGGTCGGCGATGGTGGGAAGCAGGTCACGGTTCGCGACCTTCCCCAGCGCGAGCACATCGACGTGCCCGTGCGTGAATCGCTCATCGTCGAGTTGTACTCGAAGTAATCCGGCCACCTTCCCCGTCCCAGAGGCAGACCTCATGCTCGTCATTCAGCGTCCCACCGTCGAGGCCCTCGGCGAAGACCACCCCAGCCGCCAGCGGTTCGCCGTCGGCCCGCTCGAGCCCGGCTTCGGCCACACCATCGGC
>SXGS01568395.1_pt1 | contig 11317 bp, 11 predicted proteins | sample 3174681 | NCBI WGS metagenome assembly SXGS01 (sample SAMN11356861, study PRJNA531348) | freshwater metagenome | isolation source: freshwater sample F1-80 | place: China: Fuxian Lake, Yuxi | collected 2017-12-25 | reverse complement strand
CGGAGGCTGGCGGATAACGCCGCAGGGCGCCGCCCTATAGAGCCGTCGGCATGAAACCTTTCCATGCCCTGCTCGGCGCCGCCGCCGGGACCCACGCCGCCGACCAGCTGGCGCTCGCCACCCTGCCCCTGACCGCCACGCTGGTCCTGGGCGCCGGACCCGACGTGCTGGGCCTTCTGGTCGCGGCCCAGAGTCTGGCCTGGCTGCTGGTCTCGCTGCCGGCCGGCGCCTGGGTCGATCGCCGACCGCGCCGCCAGCTTCTGATCGCAGCGCTGGGGCTCGGCCTGCTGGCATCCATCGTGGCCGTCGTGGCCGCCGCCCTGGAAGCCGCGAGCCTTTTGGGCATCGCCGCGTTCGCGGGCGCCGCGGGAACCGTCGTCTATGTGCTGACCTCGGTATCGCTGCTGCCCAGCCTCGTGCCGGCGGCCGATCTGTCGCGGGCCAACGCGCGCCTGGAACTGGTGCGCGCCGTCGTGAGCCTCGCCGCCCCCTTCGTGGCGGGCCTGCTGGCCCAGCATCTGTCGCCGACCTGGGGCTATGCGCTGGCAGCCCTGGGCGCCGCGCTGGCGGTCGCCTGTGTCCTTGCGCTTCCCCATGTGCCGGCGCCTACAACCAGCACGGCGCGGCCCTCGTTCGTCGATGCCGTCCGCGCCGGCGCACGGTTCGTCGTCCATCACGAGCTGCTGCGCGGCATCAGCCTGTGTGCGATCTTCTGGAACTTCGCCTTCTTCGCCCTGCTCGCGATCTGGGCGCCGCTGGCGCTGGGACCGCTCGGCCTCGATCCGGCGCGCATGGGCCTCGCCCAGTCGGCCTACGGCGCCGGCCTGATCCTGGGCGCGCTGGTGGCGCCGGTCTCCTCGCGCCGCCTGCCGCCGCTGGTCACGCTCGTCTTCGGGCCTGCAGTGTCGGTGCTGGCCGCCGGCCTTTTCCTCGCCGCCCCGTTCCTCGTCGCCGCATCGGGCCACGGTGCCAGCCTCGCCGCCGCCGGCTTCTTCCTGGTGGGCTTCGGGCCGATGCTGTGGCTGATCTGCCAGACGACCGTGCGCCAGCTCGTGACGCCGCTGCCCCTGATGGGCCGGGTCAATGCCACGGTCCAGACCGCGATCTACGGTGTCCGCCCGCTGGGTGCCCTGGCCGGCGGGCTGGTGGCCGCGCACGCGGGCCTTCAGAGTGCCCTCCTCCTGGTCGCCGCGGCCTTCGTGCTCTCGACGCTCGTCATCGTGTTGTCGCCGCTGGCGCGTCTGCGGGCGATGCCGGTGCCCGCCGCCGCCGGCTGATCGGAGGCCCCTGCGCCCCCCGAGGCCGAGCGCGTGTCGCTTGACCGGCCGGCGCTGGCGTCGGAATTTGGCGCCGGAGGTCGTCGCATGAACAAGTTTTTGGTTGCCGCTTTCCTGGCCCTGTCCGTCACGGCCTGCGCCTCCGGCCAGGGCGGAAACACGGAATGGATGAGGTCCTACGGCAAGACCTTTTACGAGCCGAACCAGGGCATGGCCGCCGTCTACATCGTCCGCGACGACCCTGGCGGCCAGGACGCCACGCCGCTCAGCCTGGTCATGAGCCAGCGACCCGTGGGCAGCCTCTCCGGCCTCACCTGGATGCGCCTCGATCTGCAGCCGGCGCTCTACGACCTCAGGGCCTTCGGGACCCAGGGCAACACCGAGCTCATCATTACCGTCAATGCCGGGCAGAGCCGCTTCCTGCTGATCGAGCCCAAACCGCCCGGCAATGCCGATCTCCGGGAAATCTCCCAGGCCGAAGGCCGCCGCCTGGTCCGCAAGGGCCAGGCCGTCGCCAGCAGTCTCTGAACCGACGACCGAGGCTCCCCGCACGCCGGAGAGCCTTCGTCTTGAACGAATGTCACAACCCCGTGTCACACCAAGTTGAGACAAATGTTGTGACATTCATAAGCCCGGAGTCCGGGCCGAGCTTGGTTTTGCAGGCTTTTTGAGCCCTGCGACGACGTCGTTTCGTCTTCCGTTGTCACAAGCCCGGCGCGCCTCCACAGGCAGCGCCATGTGTCCGTTCCGAGGCTTATGCGTGCTCGGTGGGGACGGGCCAAACGGACGCGTGCGGCCTGGCGTGACGTACCATCCGCGTGAGCTGCACCCTCGCCCTCGAGCGTCTGCCCGCGGCGTGCGCGGGAGGGTCTTGCCCTTCTAGCAAGGCTGGGGCGGTCCAACCGCCAGCCCCCTTTCGTCTACTCCGTGGCCGCCTCGTCGAGCGGCCGGCGACTCGGGCAAACTCCCTGCCCGAGTCCTCGCCCAAGTCCCACGGGCTTTTTCACGGCCGCTAGGCCGTTCGATGCCGTGTTTAAAAGGCTCTCTCACATTGTTTCTGGACGCCTGAATGTAACGCGTTCTGTCCAGAGTCCTGTCCAGAATCGCGCCGCAAACCGGTCGCCCGGGCCGACGTTCGCCGTCGGTTTTGTTTGCTGTTTGGGTCTCGTTCTCGCAGTCGACGGCAGGGTCAGGACCCTGCCAGGCGCAGCGCTCTCTGAAGAGCTTTTGGGGCACGCCGGGGGGAGTCCCGGTGGCACGGACGCCTTTGGGAAGAGGGAAGATGGCGAGGTCCTGGTGGGGCGTGACTTCCCTCAACTTACCAGAAAAATCTATCAGAACCTGCTGAACCTGTCCAATTTTCTTCGAAAATTCTTCAGTGCTGGCATTTTGCCAGCACTGCGTTGCCTGAAGGGCTAGCCGTTTGCCGGGTCTGAGGGAGGAAAGCCGAAAGTCGGGGGGCGAGTGGAGGATGGCCCGTGATCCAAGCAGCAGGTGCTCAAACGCTACATGAATATGTCGGACAGTCACATTCAATCGCGTGGCGGCAAAGACCATCACCCGCAAACCGCGTCAATCTCCGGCTAATCCCGCTGCTGAGGCATATGGGTCAGCGTCGCAAAGAAACTGCACGAACGCCGACACCTTGCTGCTGACCAGCCGCCGCGATGTGTGCATGACCCAGAGAGCTACCGACATGTCGGGTACGACGCCCCAGCATACAAGGCGTCCGGCGGCCATGTCTTCGCGGACAAAGTCCCGCGCCAAAATGGCAGCCCCCACGCCCGTCAGAGCCGCATCGCGTATCATAAGGGGGGCCGGCAGTCTCAGGACTGCCTTGCGCATGAAACTCAACTCGGATGCTTCGTCTCGGACTGCCCACCTGTCCACATCGCGTGCGGCAAGTCCCACGATCGCCGGAACCGGTACTGTGCCCTTCAGGTTCATCGGCATCGAGGGCCGCGGCAGCGAAGGTGCTGCGACCACCAGCAGATCGTCGCGGTGGAAGCATCGTCCTACAAGATCGTTGTTCGGAAGCGGGTTGACCCGAATGACGACGTCATATCCCTCTTCGATTAGATCAACGAGCCGATCCTCGATGGTCACCTCGACTTGAACCTCGGGATAACGTCGGGCGAAATTGGCGGCGATGCGCCCCATCTTCATTTGACCGAACGTCACCGGCGAACTTACCCGTAACCTGCCGCGCGGCGTGCTTTGGCCCTCCGCAACTTCGCGGCCGACTTCGGAGATTTCGAGCAGCAAGCCTTCCGTGCGGGCGTGAAGCGCTCTGCCTTCTTCGGTCAATTTGAAGGCCCGGCCGGCGCGCTCGATCAAGCGAACGCCGAGATGCTCCTCAAGATCGGCGACATGGCGCGACATCGTGGCCTTGGGCCGGCCGCTGGCTCGGCTCGCACGTCCGAAGCCGCCGTGCGCGGCAACCAGATTGAAATTCGTCAAAGCGGTGAGATCCACGGTTTGGCCCATATCTGGAACATATCGTTCCAAATGATAGTGTTTCATCTGTTTTTTGGAACTGTTATCTGCGAGGCAAGCGAAGGCTGGAAACAGGGAGCAAGTCCGATGCAGACGAACAGAGCGTGGCGAATCCATCGCTTTGGCGGTCCGGACGTCTTGCAGCTCGACCAGATTCCGGTGCCCGCGCCCGGCGTAGGGCAGGTGCTGATCAAGGTGGCTGCGGCCGGCGTCAACGGTATCGACTGGAGATATCGGTCCGGCCTAATGCAAAAAATCTATCCCGTGCAGTTGCCCGCTGGGCTCGGCGCAGAAATGGCGGGGACAGTGATCGCGCTCGGTGCCGAGGCGTCGCAGTTCAAGCCGGGCGACCGCGTCATGGGCGCGGTGGGGAGAGGGGCTTATGCCGACCTGATCGCCGTCGATCAACAGAGTCTTTGTCAAATACCCAATGCCCTGAGCGACGTCGATGCCGCTTCTTTGCCGGTGGCATCGCAGACGGCGTGGAGTGTGTTGCATGCTGCGGGCGAATTGCGCCCGGGCCAAAGAATTCTAATTCACGGTGCGGCGGGCGGCGTTGGCGGATTCGCGGTGCAATTCGCGAAGGCCGCCGGCGCCACTGTCGTTGCGACCGGTTCGGCGAGCAGCCGCGACTATGCGCTCGAACTCGGCGCCGACCGGGTGATCGACCGTCACAGCGAACAGTTCGAGCAAGAGGTCGACGAGATAGATCTTGTGCTTGATCTGGTGGGAGGCGATTTGCCCGCCCGCTCCTGGCAAGTGCTGGCGCCCGGCGGCGCGCTCGTCAGTATCGCGTCCCCGGACATCGTTGCGCGTACACCGGCAGGTCGTCGCGGCCTGTTTTGTTCGATGAAGACGGACCTCAATCGGTTGCGCCAAATCGCCGATTCCGTCGTGACGGGACAGATCAAGTCCAAAATCGCCGAGGTCGTCGCCCTGTCCGACTATCCCGCGGCGTCCGAGCGCAACCGCACCGGGCATGCGCCCGGCAAGATCATCGTCGACTTCACGCTCTAAAACCACCGATCGCCAATCGAGGAAGAGAGTTCCATGACTGTTCTCGTAACAGGAAGTACCGGAGCGATTGGATCGCGCGTCGTGGCGGGGCTCGTCGCCGCCAGTGCAAGCGTTCACGCACTGGCGCGCACGCCGGACAAAGCAAATTTGCCCGGCGCCAAGATCATCAAAGGCGATTTCGATCAGCCCGAGACCCTCGTTCGGGCACTCGACGGCGTAACGAGTGTGTTCCTCTTGACCCCACCGCATCCGGATGACTACGCCATGGTCAAGCGCTTCCTTGACGCTGCGGTGAACAGGCGGTTGAAGCCGCGCATTGTTCGCCTCAGCGCGATCAAGGCGACAGAGGGAGGGCCGTCGGAAGGTTTGCGCAGTCATGGACGCGCAGACCGCGCACTTCTGGAATCCGGGCTCCCCTATGCGATCCTGCGCCCCAACTACTTCATGCAGAACATCTTCGGTTCAACCGACTCGATCCTGAAGAGTGGCACGATATTCAATTCGACGGGCGATGGGCGGATCGGCTTCATCGACGCGCGCGACATCGCAGACGTCGCGACCGCCGTGCTCCTAGATCATGGCTGGGACCGCGGACTCTATGACCTGACCGGGCCAGCGTCGTTGTCATTCCACGACGTGGCACATGAGCTGAGCAGCGCGCTAGGCCGCAAGGTGACTTGCGCGGACATCACGCCAGAACAGGCCCGCGCGGCGGTTCTGGAGCAAGGCGGAGGCGATTGGTTCGCGGGACTCATCGCGGACTACTCGGTGGCGTACGCACAGGGCTGGGGTGACTTCACAACATCCTTCGTCGAAAAGATCACCGGGCGCGCACCTCGCAGCATCGCGGACTTCGCGCGCGAGGTGTTCGCTCCCGCGCTGACGCGCTGATGGATGCGGGTCGTCGCGCTCCATTGCCTGGTCCCTATGCGCAGGCCGCGCCGGCCGGTGAAGCACCGGTCAACTCAGACGTAGGGCGGTGTGGAAGAGCCCAGCGCTTGTCCCAAGGAGACTCATATGAACCTCGAAGGCATGCTTCTGAAGGAGACGGTTTCGCCGGACCCACGGGCTCCGTCCGTCGTTGTATTCGGCAAGACTGCCGGCCGCATGGACGAGGTCATCCGCCTTCTCCGCGCCATAGGCGGCGTCAGTGCCCACGGCGCCTTTACCGAGGCGGAAGCGCTCCAGCGCATTGCCACGGCGCCGCGACTGGGCGCCGTGCTCCTCGGCGGTGCCATTGAAGAGGATTCGCGCCGCCGTATCCGCGCCGAGCTCGCGCGGAACCACCCGGGCGTCCTCACGAGCGAGCCCGGGCAGCAGTACCCCTACTCCGACGAGAACATCGTCGCAGACGTCCGGGTGAAGCTTGGGGCGCAAGGCAGGTAGCCGGCCGATCACGAGGCCTCTCCGGTAGGATCGGGGCGGCGGGGGCAGGTTCGGTGAGTTAGCAACATGCACGCGGTTTGGGCGCCCAACAATTCGTTCAAGCGGACAGGCGCTGACGAGCCTGCCGCTTACTCTACCAGCGGCACGGCTTCGAGATCGTAAGCCGCGGTCCGCCCGACCACGGGCTCGACTCTATATGCCAGGGTCTACAGGGTGAAGTCGTTTTAGCGCGTTTTCCGGCGGTGACTGCCGAGGGGGGCCATCGACTGCGACGAGGAGGGAGGGAATGCATTCCTCGAGATGTGTCGGCACCGACACCGGTCCTCGAGTGCCGCGAACCGTCAATGGGCGACGAGTACCGGTAGACGCAGATCGGCGAATGTCTCTTTCGTCGCGCCTCCGAGGACGAAGTCGCGGACCCGGGAATGGCCGAAGCCGCCCATCGCCAGAACCTGTGCCCCCACCGTCAAGGCCGTGTCCTGCAATGCACCGGCGATCGTCCTCCCGAGGAGCGGGATCGCGACGGGGGTCGCGTTGAGGCCCCGCTTTCCCAGGGAGGATGCCAGGATGCCGGCGAGATCCAGCCCGCCCAGAGGCTTCTCGTCCTGAACGGTCAATACGGAGAGGCGACCGCCCTCGGCCAGAAACTGCAGAGCATCGCCCAGCGCGCGTGCGGCGACCCGGCTCGCGTCCCAGGCGATCGCGATGTGGTCGAGGGTACCGGCCCGGGCCGTGGGCGGGACCAGAAAGGTCGGTCGACCCGACCCGAAGACGACCGCTTCCGCCACGTCCTGGGCAACCATCGTGTCCGAGGACCAGGGAAGCACGGCTGCGTCGAAATACCGGGCCGCGGCCGCGGCGGCATCGAACATGCCACCCAGCACGACCTCCCGGCTCGTGCAGACCAAATCGGGACGCACACCCGCCGCTCCTTGCACGAGGCTCTGCAGGCGAAGGCACTCGGCCTTGCTCTTCTCCTCGGCGGTGCGGACGAGTCCCGGGATGTCGATGAGCATGCCGGCGAGCGGCGAGGGCACACGCGGAATATCGACCGAGAATGTCTCGACCTCGAGCGCGCATTCCAGCGAAGACGCGAAGCCTGCGGCTGCCAGCACCGACTCGTCCGCGACCGACTCGGGATAGGTGGGCAGCGGCATGTAGGCCGTTCGCTTCCGTAACATACCGCATCTCCGAGTTGCTCCGACCGGGTCAGAAGGAACGCCGCCTTGCGAGAGCTTTACTGGCTGTCTAGCAAAGGAGTGCGGAATTTCATTTGATGTGAATCAACTGATGGCCGAGGACATTGCCATCCGCAGCTGCATGAAGCCGGAGCTTTGCGTCATGGATAGGTCATGCCACTGGCGGTGGTGTAGCAAGCCGGAGCAACACCTTCACCAAGCTGCTGATCGATGCGGGCCTCGCCTGCGCCCGCTTCCATGACGAGTCGGTGCACAAGTTTCAGCCGACCCGGCTCGAGTGCGATGTGATTTGGTCGTTCTGCCATGCCAAGCAGAAGAACGTCGCGAAGGCCTGGGCCGCGCCGGATCGGGATTGCGCGCCAGCCCGGACTCGACTTCCATCTCTGTGATCGCCGAGACGGCCAGTTGCGGCGGCGCTTTCCGACGGAGTCGCAGCACGACGGCCCGGTCCCCGCGCGAAGTCGCTCAGCACATTGGTGCCGAAAAGGTACCTCACGAATCCGGATGGATGTTTGACGGCGACTGCGGTTCAAGCGGGGCCGGATCCTTAACCGGCACGGGCCGGCGTCAGCGGCCGTGGCGCAGGACGGCGCCGGCGCGGGTGCCGGTGAAGGCGCCGTCGAGCAGGTTGATCTCGCCGTTGACCAGCGTCGCCTTGTAGCCCGTCGACTTCTGGATGAAGCGGGCAGCGCCGCCAGGGAAGTCGGCGACCAGCTCGGGCTGCAGCTCGCACACCCGGCCGGCGTCGAAGACATTTATGTCGGCGCGCATGCCTGGAGCCAGGATGCCGCGGTCGCGGAGGCCCATCACGCGCGCGGGGACCGAGGTGATGCGGCGCACGGCGTCGCCCATGTTGAAGAAGCCGGTCTCGCGCACCCAGTGCGACAGCACGAAGGTCGCCCAACCGGCATCCATGACCTGGGTAACGTGGGCGCCCGCGTCGCCCAGGCTCGGGAAGCAGTTCTCGCTGCGGAACATGTGCGCGAGCGCGTCCATGTCGGCGTTGAACATGCGCAGCGTGAACAGCGCCTTGCCGTCGGTCTCGCGGGCCAGCCGGAGGAAGGTCTCGGCCCAGTGCTCGCCGCGCGCGCGCGCCATCGACACCAGGCACATCTCGTCGCCCGCGGTGTAGGCGGGCGTCGGCCCGTCGCCGAGATAGAACACCTTTTCGACCGGCGTCCCGAGGTTCTCTTTGAAGCCGTTCGCCCGCGCCTCGGTCATCAGCTGGGCATGGAACTCCGGATCCTTCAGCGCCGCGACCCGCTCGGCCAGCGTCGGCAGGCGGCGCAGGCGCGACCATGTGGCGCCGCGCACCGGCAGGCCGGCCTGCAGGCCGTAGATCATGCCCGAGGCGCGGACCGGGGTGATGGCGGTCATGTCGCGGCCGGCGCACAGCTCCTCCAGCGCCCGGCGCCGTTCGCGCGCCAGCGCGAGATCGCCGCCGCCCGAGCCGTAGCTGAACAGCACGCGGCTGCGACCGGCGTCGGCGATGGTGCGCAGCACCTCCATGTCGGCACCGACCGCCTGCATGAGCGCGCCGCGCGGGGCGACCGCCTGGGCGATCTCCACCAGCTCGATCGGATCGGCGAAGGTGCCTGGGATCGAGCGGCCGTCCGGTAGCTTGTGCGGAGCGAAGCGGTTGGTCGAGAAGCCGGCAGCGCCGCGGTCGATCGAGCTCGCCACGACGTCGGCCATGCGCCGGCGCTCGTCGGGCGTGGCCTGTTCCTCCACGGCGCGTTCGCCCATGACGTAGAAGCGCACCGCGCTATGGCCGACCAGGCCCGCGATGTTGATGCCCGGCCGCAGCTTCTCGATGGCATCGAGATAGCCGCCGTAGTCTTCCCAGCTCCACGGCAGGCCGGAGAGGATGGCGTGGCGCGGAATGTCCTCGACCGTCTCCATCATGCCGGCCAGCAGTTCCTTGTCGTCGGGCCGGCAGGGCGCGAAGGTGACGCCACAGTTGCCGAGCAGCGCCGTGGTGACGCCGTGCCAGCTCACCGGCGTGCAGTCCGGATCCCAGCCGATCTGAGCGTCGAGGTGGGTGTGGATGTCGATGAAGCCCGGCGTCACCGTGAGGCCGTCGGCGTCGATCTCGCGGGCGCCGCGGCCCTCGACCTTGCCGAGGGCGGCGATGCGGCCGTCGGCGATCGCGACGTCGCCGGTAATGCCCTCGCGGCCGGTGCCGTCGACGATGCTGCCGCCACGTATGACGATATCGTAGGCCATGGTCTTCTTCCTCCCGAAAGCGGCGGCCGGCGCCGAACTCTTTGGCGGGAGCTTGTCGGCATCGATGCGCCTTCGCAAGCGCGCGCACGATTCCTTTGCAGCCGGCCGGTCCGTCCGACATGCTGCGGCGAAACCGCATGCCGAAAAGGGGCGTGGTTTTGCCGTCCGCACTTGCCGAGATCGCCCGCGCCCTGCGCAGCCCGCTCGTCCGGGAAGAGAGCCTGCCCCGCGAGAACCGCTTCCTGCTCGAGGCGATGCGGCAGGAGAAACTCCAGGGTCAGCGCATTGCGGCCTGGGCCCGCACGGTGGCGCTGGCGGCCAGCGGCGTCCTGATCGCCTTCCAGACCTCGATCTGGAACGCGCTCTTCTTCAATGCGCTGCTGCTGGTCTTCATCGCCATCGGCTGGGCGCGGGTGCGCTATGCCAAGGTCGGCCAGTCGCGTGCCGAGCTGGCGCTGATCACGGCCGACCTCGTGCTGCTGGCCTTCACGCTCACCGTGCCGAGCCCGTTCGGCTGGGGGAGGCGCCCACGGCGATGGTCTACCGCTTCGAGACGTCTCCCTACTTTTTCATCATCCTGGTACTGGCGACGCTCGCCTATTCATGGCGAGCCATCCTCACCAAGTGGGTGGTGGTTGCGGCGATCTGGTTCCTGGCCACGCTCGGCGTCGCCTTCGCGGCCCTGCCGGGCTCGGCGACATCGTCGATCCGAACTCGGTGGTCTGGTCGATCCGCGTCCAGGAAATCGTCATATTCTTCATATTCTTCCTGGTGTCGGCGATCCTGGCGCCTAGGGTCCAGCGCTCGAATGCGCCGATGGCACGCCAGGCCGAGATCGCGGCAGAGCGCGCCAACCTCTCGCGCTATTTCCCGCCGACCCTGGTCTACGAGCTGGCCTTTGCCCAAGGCGACATCGGCGCCGAGCGGTCGCAGGATGTGGCGGTGCTGTTCGCCGACATCGTGGGCTTTACCGAGCTCGCCGAGCGCGAGACGCCGCAGATGGTGATGGAGTTGCTGCGCGTCTCGCCCAGCTTCTTCAAGGACGGGCTCGCGAAATCGGCGCGCGGGAAAAGACCGTCACACGAGCGCCACTATCCGCACGCCAGCATCCAGCTGGCCGAGGAGGGCCTCCATAGCCGTTCTCGGTGGCCCCACGCCTCGCACCCAACCTGCGGAAGGAGTTCGCCATGGATATCGGCCACAGCGTTCTTGCTATCGCACTCGGCGTTCAGCTCTACGGTCTGGGCACGATCTGGCTGGTTCAGCTCGTCGTCTACCCGCTGTTCGGCAAGGTCGGGGCCGACGAATACACGACATACCATCGCTTCTACACGTCCCGGATCCCGCTTCCGGTCATCGTGCCGGGCTTCCTGTCGTTCTTCCTCCCGGTGGCCGTCCTTGCCTTCCTGCCCGACAGCGTGCCGGTCTGGCTGGCGGTGGCGAACGTCATCATGGGGCTGGTCGGATTGGCGGTGACCGTCGGTCTGGAGATTCCGCGCCACGGGAAACTGGAGCGGGACGGCAAGAACGACAAACTGATCGCCGAGTTGATCGCGTTCAACTGGCCGAGGACCGCGTCCATCACGGCGTCGGCGGCCCTGACGGTCGCCATGGCGATGAAGGCCTTTGTGCCGGGGTAGGGGGCTCGTTGCGATGGACCCGGGGTTCTTCGCCGGGAACGCGCCACTCACAGGCGCAAACCATACTACAACCTCT
>SXGS01230445.1_pt1 | contig 11317 bp, 11 predicted proteins | sample 3174681 | NCBI WGS metagenome assembly SXGS01 (sample SAMN11356861, study PRJNA531348) | freshwater metagenome | isolation source: freshwater sample F1-80 | place: China: Fuxian Lake, Yuxi | collected 2017-12-25 | reverse complement strand
TCCGTATTCCACGGATTACGCGTCTTCTGGAAAGCCGAATTTTCCGTGCTCGAGCCCATAGCGAACTCGTCCAGGTTGAGCTTGCCCAGCATGACGGCGCCGTCGCGGAACAGGTTGGCCGAGACGGTGGATTCATAGGTCGGGACGAAGTCGCCGAGGATCTTGGAACAGGCGGTCGAACGCACGCCCTCGGTGCAGAACAGGTCCTTGATCCCCAGCGGCGCGCCGTCCAGCCGCCCGGCCTCGCCCCGGGCGCGGCGGGAATCGGAGGCGCGGGCCATCTCCAGCGCCTTCTCCGGCGTCTCCAGCACGAAGGCGTTCAGCGGCCGAGCCGCCTCGACGGCCTCGACATGGGCCTGGGTCAGCTCGACGGCCGAGAACGCGCCGGACGCCAGACCGTCCAGCGCCCCCTTGAGGGTGAGCGAGGTCAGGGACGCCATTATTCAACCACCTTGGGCACGACGAAGAAGTTGCTGACGCTCTTGGGCGCGTTGGCCAGGACGCGGGACGGATCGCCGCCGTCGGTGACGACGTCGTCGCGCATCGGCAGCGACACCGCCACCGCCGAGGTCATCGGCTCGACGCCGTCGGTATCGACCTCGTTCAGCTGCTCGATCCACTGCAGGATGCCGGACAGCTCCTGGGCCAGCGGCTCCAGCCGTTCCTCGGGCTCCTGGATGCGGGCTAGTCTGGCGACCTTGCGCACGGTCGCCGCGTCGATGGCCATGGGGCCTTCCTCGATAGTTGCGTCTTCGCAGGTAATGCGTAGTCGCAGGGGTTACTCGCCCCAGGCTCTCTTTGACAAGGTTCGTTGCGCCTACGCCCCCAGAATCGTCATCCCGCCGAGGCGCGGCGCAGGGCCTGGGTGAGTTTTCGTCGCCCGCTTCGCTTCGGCCGGGATCGCGGCTATGGGAGACGCATGGCCGTCCTCGATCTTCTCGACCTCTTCGCCGTCCTGCCGGCCCGCTCGCCCGTCGTCGGCCTCGACCTGGGCGAAAAAACCATCGGCGTCGCGGTCTCCGACGCTACGCGGATGATCGCCAGCCCCCTGGAGCTGATCCGCAAGTCCAAGTTCACCGAGGACGCGGCGGCGCTCTTCAAGCTGATGGAGAGCCGACAGGCGGGCGGGATCGTCATCGGCCTGCCGGTCAATATGGACGGCACCGAGGGACCGCGTTGCCAGTCCAGCCGGGCTTTCGCCCGCAACCTCTTGCGCCTGCGCGACATTCCCATCGCCTTTTGGGACGAACGCTGGTCCAGCGCCGCCGTCAACCGCATGCTGGTCGGCGAGTTCGACGTCACCCGCGCCCGCCGCGCCGAACTGGTCGACAAGATGGCCGCGACCTACATCTTGCAAGGCGCCCTGGACCGCCTGCGGCAAGCCGAGGGATAGCCGCGTTCGGCGAATCCCGGCGAACTCCGTCCCTGGACAAGAAGAAGACTCCAGGGATGAAGCCGATGCGCCTCGCCGCAGCCATGTTCGCCGCCGCCGTCGGGTTCGCGCCGCTGACCGCTTCGGCGGCTCTCGCCGCGATCCCGGCCGCCGTCATCGCCGACCCGGCGCCGGACAAGGCCCATCCCGCCGACATGCAGTACGCCGGCGTTCCCAGCCACGGCGTCGTCATCAACGGCGTCATCTATCTGGCCGCCGGGGCCGGGCCCCACCCGACCCTGCTGCTGCTGCACGGCCTGCCCGGACTGGAGCAGAACCTCGACCTCGCCCAGGCCGCCCGCCGCGCCGGCTGGAACGTGCTGACCCTGCACTATCGCGGCGCCTGGGGCAGCCCGGGGACGTTCAGCTTCACCAGTTCGGCCGAAGACTGCCTGGCCGCCCTCGCCTGGCTGCGCGACCCGGCGGTCGCGGCCAAATACCGGATCGACGCCGGCCGCATCGCGGTCGCGGGGCACAGCATGGGCGGCTACATGACCGCCGCGACGCTCGCCGCCGACAAGAAGGTGCTGGGCGGCGCCCTGTTCGCGCCGGGCGACATCGGCGCGATGGGCCTTCAGGTGATCGCCTCCGGCGCGCCCGATCCCCGCGCCATCGGCGCCAAGGCGTTGAACGACAACGGCCTGCAAGGACTGAACACCACGGCCGAGGCCCTGGCGGACGACCTGCTCGCCCATGCGAAGACCGAGAACTTCGTCGCCTTCACCCCGGCCCTGGCCGACCGCCCGCTGTTGCTGGTCACGGCCGACGACGGGTTCCGCGGCTTCGCCGACGGTCTCGCCGAACGGACCCGGAAGCTGGGTAACAGGCGGGTGACGCAGATCCACTTCGCCGACGACCACGCCTTCGACGCCCACCGCGTCGCCCTGGCCGGCGCCCTGGTCGACTGGCTGAACCAACTGGTCCCGCCCGCACGGCCTTGAGCGCGGTCGGAATCCTCCGTATAGGGTGCCCCCCATGCAGGGCGCGGCCGACATCGAAGATCTGATCCGACAGCGCGCCTTCCCTTTTCCCCACAAGCATTTGCTTTCCGTCGCCGGCCTGAATCGGCTGGAGGCGACGGCGTTGCTGGACCTCGGCGACGCCTTCGTCGGACTGAACCGGCAGCGCGACAAGAAGTCGGCGCTCCTGCGCGGCCGCACCCTGGTCAACCTGTTCTTCGAGAACTCGACGCGGACGCAGAGTTCGTTCGAATTGGCGGGCAAGCGGCTGGGCGCGGACGTGGTCAATATGAGCCCGCGCACCTCGTCGATCGCCAAGGGCGAGACCCTGCTCGACACGGCGGTGACGCTGAACGCCATGCAGCCCGACCTGCTGGTGGTCCGCCACGCCTCGTCCGGCGCCGGCACCCTGCTTTCCCAGAAGGTCGACTGCAGCGTCATCAACGCCGGCGACGGCCAGCACGAGCACCCGACCCAGGCCCTGCTCGACGCCTACACCCTGCAGCGCCGGCTCGGGTCGCTCGAGGGACGCCACGTCGCGATCATCGGCGACCTCACCCACAGCCGGGTCTTCCGGTCCAACGTGCAGTGCCTGAGCAAGCTCGGTGCGCGTGTCACGGTCGTGGCCCCGCCGACGCTCATGCCCAGCGGCATCGGGGCGTGGTCGGCGGCGGCGGGCTTCGAGACGTCGTACGACGTCGACGCCGTGCTGCCGGAGGCGGACGCGGTGATGATGCTGCGGGTCCAGCGTGAGCGGATGTCGGGCGCGTTCTTCCCGAGTGCGCGGGAGTACACCGTCGGCTACGGACTCACCCGCAACCGGCTCGCGCTGCTCGGGCCGGACGTCCCGATCTGCCACCCCGGTCCGATGAACCGCGGCCTCGAGATCGCCGCCGACGCCGCCGACGCGGCCCAGTCGGCCGTGCTGGAGCAGGTCTCCAGCGGCCTGGCGATCCGGATGGCCGTGCTCTACCACCTGCTCGCAGGAGAGTCCGAAGGAGGCATTGCCTGATGTCGCTGGTGATCAAGGGAGCCTCGCTGCTCGGCGAGCAGACCACGGACCTCTACGTCGACGACGCGGGCGTCCTCGTCGACTCCGCGCCGGACGGCGCCGAGGTGATCGACGCCGACGGCCTGGTCGCGCTGCCCGGGCTCGTCGACCTCCACACCCACCTCCGCGAACCCGGACGCGAGGACGCCGAGACGATCCTCACCGGCTCGCAGGCGGCAGCGCTGGGCGGCTACACCGCCGTCTTGGCGATGGCCAACACCTCCCCGGTGACCGACACCGCGGAGGCTGCCAGCCGGGTCTGGGAGCTCGGCCGCGAGGCCGGTCTCGTCCACGTGCAGCCCGTCGGCGCGGTGACGCGCGGACTGGCCGGCGAGGAGCTCGCGGAGCTGGGCCTCATGCACCGATCGCGCGCCGGCGTCACCGTCTTCTCCGACGACGGGAAGTGCGTCCACGACGCCCGCGTGATGCGGCGGGCGCTGGAGTACGTCAAGGCGTTCGGCGGCGTCGTGTCGCAGCACTCGCAGGACCCGGCCCTTGCCGGACCGGCCGCGTGCTGCCACGAGGGCGAGCTGTCCGGCCGCCTCGGGCTGCCGGGCTGGCCCGGGATCGCCGAGGAGGTCATCGTGGCCCGCGACGTGATGCTCGCGCGCCACACCGGCTCGCGCGTCCACGTCGCGCACGTCTCGACGGCCGGCTCCGTCGAGGTGCTCCGCTGGGCGAAGGCCCAGGGCATCTCGGTGACCGCCGAGGTCACGCCCCACCACCTGCTGCTGACCACCGACCTGCTCGCCGGCTACGACCCGACCTTCAAGGTCAACCCGCCGCTGCGCCCGCACGAGGACGTCGAGGCGCTCCGCGCGGCGCTGGCCGACGGCACGATCGATGCGGTCGCCACCGACCACGCGCCGCACGCGCGCCACGACAAGGAGCACGCCTTCGTGGACGCCGCCTTCGGCATGGTGGGCCTCGAGACGGCGCTGGCGGTCGTGCGCACCGCCATGCCGGACCTCTCGTGGGCCGACGTCGCGCGGGTCATGTCGACCACGCCGGCACGGATCGCCGGCCTGGCCGACCAGGGCCGGACGCTGGCGGCGGGGGCTCCGGCACACGTGGTGCTCGTCGAGCCCGACGCCGAGGTCACCGTCGACCGCGATGCCTCGGCGTCGCTGTCGCGCAACAACCCGTGGCACGGGCGCCGCCTGACGTCACGCGTGGTGCACACCGTCTACGGCGGTCGGGTCACCGTCCGCGACGGCGCTCTGGCCTGACGTCAGCGACGTCGCCGCGGGCGCAGGTCGAGGACGTTGTCCTCGCCGCGGTCGCGCAGCGTCGTACGCCCGCGTGCGACGGTGACCGCGTTGCGGTCCCCGGTGAGGACGAGCCGGTCGGACCGTGTCAGGCGCAGCACGTTGTCCGACCCGGTGATGCGGGTGCGGAAGGCCTTGCGTGCGCTCACCGTGTCCGACCCGCGCAGGCGGAGGACGTTGATGGTGTCCGCGGAGAGGACCGTCGAGGTGCCCGTCAGCTCGGCGTGCTCGACCAGGCCGGCCACCTCGATGCTCGACCCGGTCCCGGACGCGGTCAGGTTCTGCACGCTGGGCGTGGTGACCGTGGTGCCTGACCCGACGACCTCGACGTCCGCCAGCGGCTTGGCGATGACGGCGTTGCCGGCGCCCTCGACGACCAGACGGGTGGCAGACGGCATGGTGACCGTGGCGCCGTCAGCGGTGACGCGTACGACGCCGCAGGTGCCGCGGAGGTCGTAGGCGACGTCGTCCCAGGCCAGCACCGTCTCCTCACCGAGCTCGCACTGCACCGGGAGCGCGAGGCCGTCGGCCTGCGCGGGTGCGGCGGCGAGGGGCGGCGCGAGGAGGAGCGGGGCCAGGAGCAGGAGGCGCAGGGCGCTGGTTCGGGTCACGGGTGTCCTCGTCCGGGTCGGGGTAGTACAAACGAGAGTTACATACCAAGGGTACGCACGACGAGACCCCGGGGCGTGCGTCGGGTCACACCCGTGGCCGGACCGCCCCGGTCGCGGGATCACGGTCGGTGAGGCAGTAGACCTGCCCTCCCGGGGCTCGGAGCACCGTCCACCAGTCGTGGACGGCGACGACGAGCGCGCCGAGCGCCACGTGCCGGTCGGTGTCACCGGGCCGGTCGGCGGTGGCGAGGTCGGGGTGCGCGCGCACGGGGCCCTGGGTCTCGTCGAGGCGCTCGAGCAGGATGCGGAGCCTGCCGTCCCCGTCGAGGAACGCGAACTCGGGTCGACCCCCCTGCTCGAGCCGACGACCGGTCAGCTCGCTCCAGAAGGACGTCTCGGCGTCCCAGTGCTCGGCGGGGATGTCGAGGCAGACCTGGTCGAGGATCGTGGCGCCGTCGCGTGCCAGCTCCGGCTCGCCCTGCACCAGCGTCTGGCAGAAGACGAACCCGCCGGGGGAGCGCATCACCTCGACGTCGTGGTAGGTCCAGGCCGGGGTCGCGCCGAGGTCGCGAGCCCGTTCGATGGCCGCCGGTCGGTCGTGCGTGTCGAGGTCGAGGTGGACCCCCGCGGGTCGGTCGACGGCCTGCAGCTTGACGTACGCCGCCCCGGCCCGCGGGAGCAGCGTGAGGAACTGCCCGTCCTCGCCGCGCCGCTCGGATGGCTGCCAGCCGGTGGCGGCCGACCAGAAGTCCACCGCTTCCTCGAAGGAGGCTGCCGGGGTGTCGAGGAAGACCTGGATCCACGGGACCATGCACTGATCCTCACACGTCGTACAGTCGCGAGATGAATGACGTCCCACGCCTGCTCCACACGGTCCTCGACGCGGTCGACGTGCGTGCGGAGGCGGAGTTCTGGCGCGAGCTGCTGGGGCTCACCTACCGCCGCGGCGACGAGGTGCCCGACGGCAGCGACGACGCCGACTGGCTGGTGCTGCTCGACGCCGTCGGCGGCCGCGGTCTGGCGATCCAGGAGGTCGAGGCCCTGACACCCACCCGATGGCCGCAGCCCGGGCACCCGTCAGTGGCCCACCTCGACACGACCGTGGCGACGCGCGAGGAGCTCGACGCCGCCCACGAGCGGGTCCTGGCGCTGGGCGGCGACCTCCGGTTCGACCGCACCGACGACCCCGACGAGCCGTTGCGGGCCTACGCCAGCCCCGCCGGCCACGTCTTCTGCGTCTTCGTGGCGCCGCCCACGGACGAGCCGCACCGCAGGCTCACGGGGACGTGCGCGTTCCGGCTGATGCCCACCGACGACCTCGCCGCCGCGCCCTCCACCCTCTCCGTCGACGCCGCGGCAGACGGTGCACAGCTGCTGACCTACACCTGGCTGCATCCCGAGGACGGCGAGCAGGCCGGCAGCCTGCTGCTCGGAACGCCCTCCGCGGACGGTGGCGTCACCGCCGCATGGACCGACACCTGGCACCAGCGCGACCTGACCCTGCTGACGGGGGAGACGCGTGGCCCGGTGGCCACCGTCGGCTACGACTACGCACCCGGGTGGCGCTGGGAGATCGACCTGGACCTCGCCGCTGCCGTCGCGATGGTCATGCGCAACGTCGTCCCGGAGGGCGAGGAGGGGCCGACCGGTCCGTACGACGTGATGCGCGCCCGCTGGACCTGAGCCTCAGGCCAGGCCAAGCTCGCGCGCCTCCTCCCAGAGGTCGTCGCGCACGCTCGGGTGCGCGGCGTGCTCGATGAGGTTGTGGGCCTGCTCACGCTCGTCGCGGCCCCACATCCACGCGACGCCCTGCTCGGTGACGACCGCTCCGTGCTGGAAGGAGGTCACCGGCTCGTCGACGAGCGGGACGATCGTCGAGACGTCGGCGCGCGGGTGCCAGCTCCGCAGCGCCATGAACGCGCGTCCGCCCGGCGAGTGGCTGGCGCCCACCGTGAAGTCGGTCTGCCCGCCGAAGCCGCTGTAGATGCGCGCACCGATGCGCGAGGCGTTCGCCTGGTCGAAGAGGTCCACCTGCAGGGCGGTGTTGATCGACGTCATCGCGGGCTGCTTGGCGATCTCGGCGGGGGAGTTCGTGACCTCCGTGCGCAGCATCCGCACCCGCGGATTGTCGTCGACCCAGTCGTAGAGCTCCTGGCTGCCGAAGACGAAGGAGGTCCGGACCGGGGTGCCCCGGTCGAGGGCGCCGGCCCGCTCGAGGGTCAGCACGCCGTCGCTGAACATCTCGGTCCACACCTTCAGCCCGCGCCGCTCCAGCACGCCCGCGATGGTGGCGTCGGGGACCTCGCCGATGCCGGCCTGCAGGGTCGCGCCGTCACCGATCTCGGCGGCGACCCGCGACCCGATGAGGCGTGCGTCGTCGCCGGGCACGCGGGCGGTGTGGGTGGTGAGGGGTGCGTCGACCTCGACGCCGAGGTCGATGTCGTCGAGGGACACCTCGGCGTCACCGAAGGTCCACGGCATCCGCGGGTTGAGCTGGGCGACGACCAGGGCGCCGCGGGCGCGTGCGGCCTCGATCGCGGCCGGTAGCACGTTGACCTCGAGGCCGAGCGACACCGCGCCGTCGCGCGGCGTGGAGGTGTGCACGACGACCACGTCCGGCGCCAGCGGCCCGTGGAAGAGACGCGGCACCATCGACAGCCGGCAGGGGACGTACGACAGGCGCGGGTGCCGCCTGAACCCGGGACCGACGAACGCCGTCTCCGGCACGACACCGTCGTGCAGCGGCAGGCCGGGTTGTGCGTTGAGCGCGTGCAGGCGGACCTCGGCCAGCTCCGGCAGCAGGGCCTCGAGCAGGGTGACCGGGGAGGCGAAGTTGCCGCTGGCCACGACGCGGGGGACGCCGTCGACGGCGGCGCAGTGCTGGCGTACGGCCTCAGCGGCCCGGACGAGGTCGACGACGCGCATGCGGACAGGGTGCCAGCCCCGGCCGCACGCGGCGCCACCGACTCCCGGTGCTCAGGCGCGCTTCTTGACCCGGACGACGTTGTTGGCGCCGCGGACGGAGACCTTGGTCCTGCCCTTCTTCACGATCGCCTTGTTGTTGCTGCCGACGATCTTGAGGACGGGCAGCGCGGACAGCCGGACCGCGTTGTTGGCGCCCTTGATGACGAGCTCGGGCGCCTTGTCTGCCCGGAGGCTGGAGTTGCTGCCCTTGATCGTCGTCGAGCCGAGGGTGCCCGCGCGGACGGTCTGGTTGCCGCCCTTGGCCAGCAGGCGGGTGGCCGAGTCCACCGTGAGGGTGTTGTTGCCGCCGAGGAGGGTCGCCCGCTCGACCGCCCCGGCGAACGTCGCCTCGTTGTTGCCGCCGCCCACCTCGACGTCGCCGGCGCTCGGGGCGGCGAGGGAGTTGTTGGCGCCGCCCTGGACCACGGTGCCGACCGGTCCCGACGAGGTGATCTCGAGGTTGGCGCCCGTGATCGTGAGCGACGTCGTCCCCGGCAGGGCGACGGTGATGTTGGACGCCTCGATGCGCACGTCGGTGCACACGCCGGTGAGGGTCACGTCGTCGATGGTCGAGGCGATCGTCACGGGTCCGCCGGCGCAGTCCTGCACGACCGTGTCGGCGTGGGCCGGTGCGGTCACGGCGACCAGGGCGGTCGAGGCGGCGAGCGTGGTGACGGCCGCGGTGGCGGCCCGGGACAGGACGGACGTCGTGGAGGTCATGCCCGCTCTCTGCCCAGCCCCCGGCCCCGCGAAACGAGCAGGCACGAAAATCGCTTGGAGCCGGCCCGGGCGTCTCCTAGGGTGGTCGCACCATGTGGATCCAGGACTGACCCGACTCGCGTCCGCGGCGGCGCCCCACTGCGCCCATCTGGCCCGGCGAGTCCCCCCTGATCCTCGAGGACCCTCGCATGCCACGACCCGTCTCCCCGACCGCGCACACCCCCACTGCGCTCACCCCGCTGGTGGTCACCGGGTTGTCGGTGACCTACCCCGACCGCACGGTCCTGGGCGGCGTCGACCTGCTCGCCCAGCCCGGGCGCCGGATCGGACTGGTCGGGGAGAACGGCGCGGGGAAGTCGACCCTGCTCCGCGCCGTGGCTGGCCGTCTGCCGTCCCGCGCCCGCGTCTCCGGCACCGTCACCGCACCCGTCGACCTCGTCCTCCTCGGCCAGGAGCCGCCGTTCCGCGACGCTGCGACCGTGCGGCAGGTGCTCGTGACGACTCTCGCGCCGCTGCGCACGGCGGTCGCCGACGTCGAGCGGCTCGCCGCCCACGTGGGCACCGCGGACGGGGACGCGGCGTACGAGCAGGCGCTGGAGACTGCGCTCACCCATGACGCGTGGGACGCCGATCGTCGCGCGTCACTCGCCGCCGCGCGGCTCGGTCTCGACGACCTCGACCCCGACCGGGTGGTCGGGACCCTGTCGGGTGGCCAACGCACCCGGCTCGCGCTCGCGACCATCATGACCACGCGTCCGACGGGCCTGCTCCTCGACGAGCCGACGAACCACCTCGACGACGACGCGATCGACGTCCTGACTGGTTTCCTGCGCGAGCTGCCGGGGGTGGTCGTGCTCGCCAGCCACGACCGGGTGCTGCTCGACGACGTCTGCACCGACCTCGTCGACCTCGACGCCGGCGAGCTCGGGACCGACGGCTCGGGAGGGCGCCGCTTCGGGGGCGGCTGGAGCGCCTACGAGGAGGCCCGCGCCGGCGCACGGCGGCGGTGGGAGGAGACGTACGCCGCGCAGCAGGACGAGATCGCGCGGCTGCGGGAGGCGACGCGGATCGGGACCGGAGCGGTCGCTCACGGTCGCGGCCCGAGCGACGGCGACAAGTTCCTCCACGCCTTCAAGGGCGCCCGGGTCGAGCAGACCCTCGCCCGGCGCAAGAAGGACGCCCAGCGACGGCTCGAAGTCGCCGAGCGCGAGCAGGTGCCGAAACCCCCGCCGCCGCTGGTGTTCCGTGGCGACCTGACGGCCCCGGCGTCCGGCACGCTCGTCCGGGTCCGCGACCTCGAGGTCTCGGACCGGCTGCGCCTCGACCGGCTGGACGTGGCGGCGGGGGAGCACCTCCTCCTCACCGGCGCCAACGGCTCGGGCAAGTCCACGCTGCTCGGCGTCCTGTCGGGGCGTCTGGCGCCGACTCGCGGCAGCGTCGCCGTGAGTGCGCGGACGGTGCGCGAGCTCACCCAGGACCCGGCGCCCACCGACCCGCGTCGTTCGGCCCTGGCGACGTACGACGACGCGGTGCGCGACCTGCCCCGACCCCCCGCGCTGCGCGACCTCGGCCTGCTGCACCCGCGCGAGCACCGCACTCCGGTCGGCAGCCTGTCCGTCGGCCAGCGCAGGCGCCTCGGGCTCGCCGTCGCGATCGCGGCGGCGCCAGACCTCCTGCTGCTGGACGAGCCCACCAACCACGTCTCGCTGGCGCTCGCCGGCGAGCTCGAGGAGGCCCTGGCGACCGCGCCCGGCGGGGTCGTCCTCGCTTCGCACGACCGGTGGCTGCGGCGGCGCTGGGACGGGCCGGTGCTCCGGCTCGCGGGGTGAACACGATTGCGTCGTGACGTCGTCCCGCTGGTAGGGTCGGCGGCGGCTCGAACATCCTTTAACGATCCGTCCCGTGAGGCGGAGAAGGAGGTACGGCATGGCTCTGCCTGCCAAGAATCAGCACAGGAACCAGACCGCAGCGCTCCTGGTCCTCGAGGACGGGCGCACCTTCCGCGGTGAGTCCTTCGGTGCCGAGGGCGAGACCTTCGGCGAAGCGGTCTTCTCCACCGGCTTGACCGGCTACCAGGCGACGCTCACCGACCCCCGCTACCACCGGCAGGTCGTCGTCATGCCGGCCCCGCACGTCGGCAACACCGGGATGAACGACGAGGACCGGGAGTCCTCGCGCATCTGGGTCGCCGGCGACGTCGTCCGTGACCCCGCCCGCGTGCCGTCGAACTGGCGCAGCCAGCGCACCCTCGACGACGACCTGCGCGACCAGGGTGTGGTCGGCATCAGCGGCGTCGACACCCGTGCGCTCAC
>SXGS01629812.1_pt1 | contig 11318 bp, 4 predicted proteins | sample 3174681 | NCBI WGS metagenome assembly SXGS01 (sample SAMN11356861, study PRJNA531348) | freshwater metagenome | isolation source: freshwater sample F1-80 | place: China: Fuxian Lake, Yuxi | collected 2017-12-25 | reverse complement strand
GGCCCGGGTGCCGGAAGCGGCGCAGGCCCTCTTTGCCGCGCCCCCGCCGGCGCTGCCGCGCGGGCCGGCTCTCGGCTCGGCGCAGCTGATGGACGCCGTCGCGATCGCGATCGGCGAGAGCGACCTCGTGCGGAGCTCGGCGGCCGAGCGGGCCGCGGCGGAGACGCGGGTCGGCCGCGCCTGGGCCGCCTTCGCGCCGACGATCTCGGGCACGGCCTGGATCGGCAGCGATCCCGTCGCGGCGCCCTCGATCCACGATCCGGGCAAGTCCGCCGGCCTCTCGGTCGCCCTGCCGCTCCTCGACGGCGGGACGCGCCTGTTCACCGAGCGGAGCGCGGAGAGCGCGGCGCGCGCCGCCGCCGCGGATGTCCGCCGCGTCACCGAGAGCGTGGCGCTCGAGACCATCAACGCCGCCGTTGAGCTGAACTTCGCGGTGCGCCAGTCCAAGGTGCTCGAGGACAACCTCCGGGACCTCGTCCGCCTGCAGAAGGCGGTGCGCGGGCGGGTCGCGGCGGGCCACGCGAGCCAGGGCGACGTTGCCGATCTCGAGGCGGAGCTGAACGACGTCGCCCGGGGCCTCGTCGGCGCGCAGGCCTCCGCCCAGAAGTCGCAGACCGTGCTCGCCGCCCAGCTGCGGCAGGCGGCCCCGGGCCGCGTCGTGCTGCCCGACCTCGAGGCCGTGCCGCGGCACGGGCTCGACCGTCTCGCCGCGCTCACCCGGGCGCGCAATTCCGGGGTCCAGGCCGGCTGGCACCGCTACGAGGCCGCGGCCGAGGCGCGCAAGGCGGCCGCCGGGCGCTACCTGCCGCGGCTCGACCTGAGGGCCGATTACAGGGCCGTCCAGAACTACCGCAGCGTCAGCTCGCCCGCGGGTCTCACCGTCGGGCTTCAGCTCAACGTCCCGCTGGTCGAGCTGACCACGCTGGCCGACATCCGCGAGGCGGGCGAACTCGCCGACGCGGCCATGCACCGGGCGATGGCCGAGGACCGCCGGGCCGTCACGCAGCTCCGGATCGACTGGGTCGAGTTCCAGTCGGCCGGCGAGCGGGGGACGTTCGCGCGCCGCAAGGCGGCAGCCCTCCGGGCGGCCTACGCCGCCAAGGTCGATCAGTACGAGATCGGCCTGCTGCCGATCGACGACGTGCTGCTGACCCGCCGCCGCCTCGTCCTGGCGACGCTGGAGGAGCTGGAGGCCGGCAACGCCCGGTTCACGGCGATCGCCCGGCTGGCGCTCACCGCGGGCCTTCTGGGCGAGATCGTCGGCGCCCCGACCGCCGAGGCCTCCCTCGGGTCGTCCCTGAACCAGCGCGTCCGGCGGGGCGACGTCCGGTCTCGATAGTCCGAACGAGAGCGCTCTGCGCCGGAGCGGATGCCGGTTCGGCGAAAGAGAGCGCGTCGAAGCAGCGGCCGAGAGCCGCTCCGGATCGCAACGCGATCGGGAGCGGCTCCGGGCGGTGTCCCGTCCCCGGGGCCGGGGCGACGGTCAGCCCGAGAGGTGATCCACCGTCACCGTCTCCCCGGAGCCGTGGAAGTACACGGCCTCGACATCGTGCAGGACGTCGCGGCCCTCGGCGGCGCTCGTGACGTGGAGCGTCCCGTCCGCGTCCTTGAGGAAGGTGTAGTCCGACGCCTTGCCGGCGAACTCGGCCACGTCCCGGCCGGCACCCCCCTCGATGGCGTCGTCGCCCTTGCCGCCGACGAAGCGGTCGTCGCCGGCACCGCCCCGCATCACGTCGGCGCCGTCGGTGCCGACGATGAAGTCGTCCTTCTCCGTCCCGACGAACAGCGTGCCCGCGGCCGTGGGCTGCCCGACGATCCCGCTCTTGACCGCGGCGACGCTCGCCACGCTTCCGATATGCCCGTCGCCCGGATCGGCCGCCAGGACCCCGGCGGGCTCGACCGTCGCTCTGGCCGTCTCGAAACCGGTGTAGTTCACCCCCTGCCACGTCAGCGCCTTGCCCAGGGTGTTCCAGCCGCCGTCCGCGAGCGGCGACCAGCCCGCGGCCTTCGCGGCGGCGTCGAAGGCCGTCTTCTGCGCGCCGGTCACGACGATCTCGAGGCTGTCGGTTCCGGCGCCGCCGTTGATGGTGCCGGAGGTGTCGCGGGTGGTGGTGCCGATCTTCAGCCGGTCGTTGCCTCCGCCGAGGTTCACCGTGCCGTCGATCTGCCAGTCGCGGCCGATCTCGACCGTCTCGCTGCCGGAATTCGCCCCCGCGAAGCCGCCCTTCAGCGTCAGCCCGTCGCCGATCCGCACCGCCGTCGTGTTGTTGGCCCCCTGCAGGCTCAGGCCGCCGTTGACGGTCACGCCGCTGCCCAGCGTCACCGTCTTCGCGGCGTTCGAGCCGTCGGCGTAGATCGCCCCGCCGATCACCGAGCCGGCGCCGATTGTCAGCGCCAGTTCCATCGCGTCCGCGGCCGTGCCCGAGCCGTTCATCGTGATCACGTAGTCGGTCGTGACCTTCTCGCCGAGCGTCAGGCTCTGGGCGGCCCCCGCCCCGCCCCCGTTCATCGCGACGTAGCTGAGCTTGCCCCCGTCGCCGACGCTCACGCTGTTGGCGACGCCGTTGGCGCCCATGTAGATGTCGCCGCCGTTGAGGTTGGCGCCCTTGCCGAGGCTCAGGCTCGCGGGCCCGCTGCTCGCGTTGAAGTCCAGGTTGCCGCCCTGCAGCGTGAACCCGTCCCCCGCGCTCAGGCTGTTCGCGCCCCCGCCGAAGCCCGGGCCGTTCCTGAGCGTGACGTCGGAGCCCAGGATGAAGGCATCGTCCCCGGCCGAGGCCTGGAGAGTCTCGATCAGCGTCTTCTGCGGAACGCCCGAGGATCCGGCCGCGAGGGTCGTCCTGGCGCTCTCGAAGTTCGCGTAGGTCTGGCCCTGCCAGGAGAGGGAGCGGCCCTGGGTGTCCCATGAGCCGTCCGCCGTCCGGACCCAGCGGGCCGCCGAGGCGGCGCTCTCGAAGGAGGCGCGCTGGTCGGCCGTGAGGACGACCTCGAGATCGTCCTTGCCGGCCCCGGCATTGATGGTGCCGGAGGTGTCGCGGGCGGTGGTGCCGATCTTCAGCCGGTCGTTGCCCCCGCCGAGATCCAGCGTGCCGTCGATCTGCCAGTCGCGGCCGATCTCGACCGTCTCGCTGCCGGAATTCGCCCCCGCGAAGCCGCCCTTCAGCGTAAGCCCGTCGCCGACGCTCACGCTGTTGGCGACGCCGTTGGCGCCCATGTAGATGTCGCCGCCGTTGAGGTTGGCGCCCTTGCCGAGGCTCAGGCTCGCGGGCCCGCTGCTGGCGTTGAAGTCCAGGTTGCCCCCCTGCAGGGTGAACCCGTCCCCCGCGCTCAGGCTGTTCGCGCCCGCACCGAAATTTCCGCCGTTGCGGAGCGTGACCGCGTCGCCCCAGACGATGGCGTCGTTGCCCGGCCCGGTCTGCAGCGCGCCGAAGGTGACGTGGCTCGGAGCGTCGTTGTCCTCCGCGCCGGTGATCGTGACGACCACCGTCTGCACGGCCTTGCCGCCCTTCCCGTCCGTGACGGCGACGTCGTAGGCCTGGGTGAGGACCGCACCCTTGCCGAGATGGTTGATCGCCGCGTCCTCGACCGAGAAGGTCCACCCGACCTGCCCGCCGGCCACGTCTCCGAGCTTGAAGCTGCCGAGGTATTTCTCGCCGCGCGGCGCGACGCTCGCGCCGTGCGTGTCGATGCGGTCGGCATCCGTGAAGGTGATCGCCCCGCCCGTCGTCAGCGTCGTCCTGTCCTCGCCCGGGGATTTGTCCGGCAGTTCGGTGACGCCGCCCGCGAGGACGGAGGTCTTGGTCACGATGACGGGCGCGTCGTTCGTGCCCGTCAGCGTGACAGTGACGGCCTGCGTGGTGCGTCCGCCCTCCCCGTCGGCGATGGTCACGTCGTAGACCTGGACCCGCTGCTCGCCGGCCGCGAGGCCGTTCACCGCGGCGTCCGCGACGGAGAAGGCCCAGCCGACCGAATCCGCGCCGACCGCGGCGATCTTCAGGGCGCCCACATAGCCCTCGCCCCGCGCGGCGACGCTGACGGTGGGCACGGCGCCCGCGGCGTCGGGATCGCGGAACCGGATGGAGCCGGTGCTGCTCAGCACCGCCGCGGGCTCGCCCGCGCCGCTCTCGGTCAGTTCCGTGACGGCGCCCGCCACCGTCGAGCCCTGCACGTCGACGATCGGCGCCTGATTGGCGTTCGGATCGTCGTAGGCGCCGCGGATCGTGACCGTCACGGTCTGGCTCGCCGTGCCGCCGTGCCCGTCGTCGATCGTCACGGCGTAGGACTGGGTCCGGACCTCGCCGGCCGCGAGGCCGTCGAGCGCGGCGTCGTCGACCTCAAAGGTCCAGGCGAGCTTGCCGCCCGCCGCGGTGCCGAGGCCGAACGTGCCGAGGTAGTCCTTGCCCCCGGCACTGTAGCTCGCCCGGTGCGTGTCGATGATGTCGGCGTCGGCGAACGCGATCGTCCCGCCCGCCTTGTGGGTGACTTGGTTCTCGTCCGCCGCGCCGTCCGCGAGTTCCGCGACCGCACCGGTCGCCGTCGAGGTCGCGGCCGCGATCACCGGGGCGTCATTGGAGCCCGTGATCGTCACCGTGATGGTCTCGGTGGCGCGCGCGCCCTTGCTGTCGGTGATCGCGACGTCGTAGCTCTGGGTGCGGACTTGGCCCTCCGCGAGCCAGTCGAGCGCGCCGCTGTTGACCGAGAACACCCAGGGCAGCAGGCCGAACTGCGCCGAGGTCGGCTGCTTGTACTCCATCGTGCCGAGGTAGCCGGCCTCTTTCGGGGTGATCGTCACGCTGTGGGTGTCGCCGACGTTCTTGTCGGTGAAGGCGATGGTGCCGTTGGTCTTCAGGATGGCGTTGTTCTCGCCCGCCAGACCGTCCGCGATCTCCCGGACCGACCCGGTCTTCGTCGTGCCGGAGCCGACGATCTCGGGCGCATCGTTCCGGCCCGCGACCGTCAGCTCCGCCCGCTCGAAGTTCGTGAAGGTCATGTTGCGCCAGGTCAGGTTGCCCCTGGCCGACCACGCGTCGTTGCCGAGCGCGGTCCAGCCGGCCGCCCTGGCGGCGGCCTCGAAGCTCGCGAGGTCGGCGGCGTCGATGCTCAGCGCGAGCGCGTCGGTTCCGCCGCCGCCGTCGAAGGTGGTGGTCGAGGTGTCGATGCTCGACAGGCCGAGGCTCAGCTTGTCGTCGCCGCCGCCGAGATCGACCCGCCCGTCGATGTTCCAGTTCTTGCCGAGCGTGACCGTGTCGACGCCGTTCGCGCTGCCGGAGAGGCCGCCCTTCAGGGTGAAGCCGTCGCCCGCCTTGACGGTGTTGACGTTCTGGTTGCCGTTCAGGTTCATCCCGCCGCCGACGGTGACGCCGGTGCCGAGCGTGAGGGTCTTGGCCGAATAGGCGCCGTTGGCATCGATGCCGCCGCCGAGGCTGACGCCGTCGCCGAGCCTCATCTGCATCTCGGCCGGGGCCTTCGCCGTGCCCGCGCCGTTCATGACGATCCCGGAATCGGATTTGGACCTGTCCCCGATGGTGACGGAATCGACGAGCCCCGCGCCGCTGCCGCTCATGCGGATCTGGCTGAAGGTGTTCTCCTCACCCAGCACGACCGTGTTCCGGACGTCGGCGCCGTCCATCAGGATGTCGCCGCCGTTGAACCGCGCGCCGAGTCCGGTCTTGACGGAGGCGGTGTGCAGGCTGTTGCCGAAATCGAGGTTGCCGTTCCTCAGCTCGAAGAAGTTGCCGGCCTCCAGGCTGTTCGAGCCGCCGCCGAAATCGCCGCCGTTCATCAGCCGGACGTTGTCGCCGAACACGACCGCGTCGTCGGCCTTCGTGGTCTTGAGGCCCGACACCACGGTGACCTGGCTGTCGGTCGGGAAGCCCGGATCGGCCGAGCCGCGCAGCGTCACCGTGAGGGTCTGGACCGCGACGCCGCCATGGCCGTCGTCGATGGTGACGGCGTAGGTCTGGACGACGGTCTGGCCCTCTTCGAGCTTGTCGAGGGCGGCGTCGTTGACCTTGAAGGTCCAGGCGATCGAGCCGGTCTTGGCGCCCACGCCCGTCGTCGGGTTCCCGAGGGTCAGGGTGCCCAGATAGTTCGCGCCCTTCGGCGTGAGGCTGACCGTGTGGGTCTCCGCGTCGGCATCCGCGAAGGCGATCAGGCCGCTCGTCGTCAGCTCGGCCTTGTTCTCGCCGGGCGTGGCGTTCTTGAGTTCGGTCACGTCGCCCGAGAGGGTCGAGTATGTCTCGAACACCTTCGGGGCGTCGTTGCCCGGCGTGTCGTCGACGTCGGGCACGAGGAGGCCGCAGAGGCAGACCGCCTCGCCCGTCGTCGCGCAGGGGCTCGAAGGGGCGGAGGGGTCGAGTTCGGCGAGGTTGCCGTAATTGGCGATCTTCAGGTCGCGCACGAGGCCGATCAGCGCGTGGTCGCCCGCGATGCTCGACTTGCCGATCAGGTAGTCGGCCCGCTCCACGTCGGCCGGGACGACGCCCTTGCCGGTCGCGATGACGGCCGCGTCCTTCGTGATGCGCATCGTTCCGTCGGGATCGACGCCGACGCGCCACGTCGCCGTCTCGCCCTCGACGATCGCGTCCTTGGCGACGAGGCGGTAGGTCTGACCGCCCTGCTTGATCACGAACGCGACGTCGCGGCCCTCGCCGACCTGACCGAAGGAGATGGTGTCGGCCGTGCCGTTGCCGAGGTCGAAGACCTTCTGGTTGCCGCCGCCGTTGAGGTCGTCGAAGCGGGCCGTCACGGCGAGCGCGAAGGCGCCGTCGATCTGCTCGTGGTCGATGTTGTAGGCGAGGGTGGGCCCGGATCCGAGGCTCCCGGTCTCCGCCAGGGGCACCATGTCGACGCCCACCATCTTGGCGACGGAGGGCACGCCCGCCTTGTCGACGGCGAACAGCATCCACACGCCGGGGGGCGCGACGTTCGCCTTCGGGATCGTCACCTCGATCGTGTTGCCGTCCACGACCTTGTAGGAGAGCTCGACGAAGCGCGCGTCCGCGTTGCGGGCATGCGTCGTGCCGCTGGTCTTCAGGAAGGTGATCTTGCCGATATCGGAGGTGTCGTCGACGGTGATGCGGACGGTCGAGCCGGAATCGACGTTCCTGGGCGCCGCCTCGATCTCGGGACGATCGGCGTTGACGACGCCGTTCTTGTAGAGATAGCCCGGCGTCAGGATCTGCGCGTTGGCGTTCTCCTGCGGCCCGGGCGAGCCGCTGCCGCCGGAATAGATCGTGCCGTCCGGCAGGAGCAACGCGGTGGAATGATACATCCGCGCGAGGTCCTGCGCCTCCGAATACGTGGTCTTGCCGGTCACCGGATCCCAGAACAGCACCGTGAGCTGCGCGTCGCCGAGCGAGTCGGCGAGCAGCCCCCCGCTCGACGAGCCGCCCACCATCGCGACCTTGCCGTCCGGCAGCATCACGAAGGTGCCGTTGGTGCGGGCGACGAGGTTGCCCGAGCCGTCCTCGTCCTTGATCGCGAAGGCGAGTTCCCACTTGATCGTCGGCTGCGACAGGTCGGCCTTCCAGACCTGCCCGGTGGTGGAGGCGACGAGCACCTTGTCGGGCTCGTACATGATCGAGCCCGTGAGGTTGCGGGTGTCGAAGGGCAGCTTGCCGATCTTGGCGACCGCGCCGTTGCCAGAGACGTCCATGCGGTAGACGTCGTGGCCGGAATTGCTCGACCCGCCCGCCTCGATCATGATGACCGAGCCGTTGCTGATCTGCCAGGCGTGCGGATAGTAGTAGGTCCCCGTCAGCGTCCCCTCGCCGTCGTGGAAGTCCTTCACTTCCGTACCGGTGAGCTGGCGCATCCCGGTCTTGGAATTGTAGATCTCCGCGTAGGTCGAGCCGACGTTCCTCTCGTCGCGGCCGCCGACGATCAGGATCTCGCCGTTGCTCAGCGTCACGGTCGTGCCGTACCAGCGGGCCTGATGCAGGGCGAAGTTCGAATCCGTCTCGGAGATGTTCCGGATGGTCTGCGTCTTGTAGTCGAACATCACCACGTCATGACGCCCGGACCACGTGCCGGCGCCCTGGCCGGTATTGTGGTTGTCGCCGCCCATGATGATGACGTTGCCCGTCTCGGGATCGACGGCCATGTTCGAGCAGAAGATGTTCGTGCCGGTGGTGTTGGGCAGGACCTTCAGTTCGTCGGTCGCGGGATCGTAGATCGAGTAGACGAAGCGCGCGTCGAAATCACCGCCGGTCCCGTCCGTGCCGAAGGCGAGGACCTTGCCGTCCGGCAGGACCATCGAATGGATCGGGATCAGGGCATCCTTGATGATCTTGCCCCACGCGCCGTTGCCGTCCGGATCCTTCGAGGCCGCATCGATCATAGGTCAACTCTGTTCTGCTTTGGGGTTCGGGTGGGTGCCGCGGCGCGAACCGATCGCGCGGCGTCAAGCCGGATGCGGACTCAGCGGGCGCCGCAGCCGTCGAGGTCCGGGAGCGAGGCGAACGGGCCGTGCGCACCGGCCCCCTTCAGGGCGGCGCCGAGCGCCGCGAGCAGGAGCAGGCCGCCGGTGAAGGCGACCGGGCATCCCCAGCAATGCAGGGAATCGGCCGCGATCAGTTCGACGACCGAGAGCTGTCCGGAGCCCCCGCACAGGGACGAAACCAACGCCCACGCATGCGTGGCGTGGCTTGCGATCTCTGCGACGCCGGCGCTCACGAGAGCGAGCCCGGTCGCCCCCAGGCCGACCACGGCGGCCCCGTACAGATTTCGGTCGCTGATGCTCATCCCTTGTCTCCACTTGCCGCTCGCGGAATTGCGCGAAAACTGCAGTCAGAGAGCCGATGTCGGCTTAAAAAACAATCAATCCCCGAATATCCGGGGTCCGTCTGACGCCGCATGGATAATGAATTCGAAACGAATATTCACACTTGAGAATTTCGTTGATCATTCGAAGAATTCAGCAGACTGTACCGCTTACATCCGCCGGTACCGGGGTCGTCTACCCTGCTATGGAGCAGCTGATGGGACGTGCCCCCTCTCTCTATGGGCAGGGCGATCGCATATGCCGAGCGAGCCTAACCCCGGTCAGGCGCGGGTCCCCTCTCCCATAGGGAGAGGTCTGCTTTCGCAGAAAGCCGGGTGAGGGGTATGAGGCTTCCAGGTAGTGCTCGATCTGAACGCGCGTCGATGGGGTGCTCAGATCTGAAAGGTCATACCCCTCACCCCAACCCTCTCCCTATGGGAGATGGGGCGCGGGGCGGTTCCAGTGGCGATCGAGGAGACGACCCCCGCCATATGCGATCGCCCTGCCCTATGCGAGAGGGGGACCCGCGCCTCGTTCCGAGACGATGCGTTGGACCGGACCCATCAACCGGAAACGGTATCACCGGCGGCCACCGCCGCGACGCCCTCCGGCGTACCGACCGAGCATCGGCGCCGACACCGCGCGGCATTCCGCGATGCAAGCACGCGCTTCGACGACCCGGGCATCGCCGCGCGTCTCGGGGTGCGATCTCCCCTGGGTTCATCCCCGAGCGCTTGTCAGCCTCCCGCGAATGCATCTATAATTATTGATGCGAAACGCGGCCGGCGCTCACGGTGCCGAGCCTATAAGAATCGTTACTCAGGGAGAGACCATGCGCCCGAAGTCGTGCAAGACGGCAGCCCTGGCGGCTGCCGCAGCGCTCGCCGTGGCAGCCCCGGCCGCGGCCGACTGGAAGCCGGAACGTCCCGTCGAGTTCGTCGCAGCCGCCGGTCCCGGCGGCGGGACGGACCTTTTCGCCCGCGTCGTGCAGTCGGCCCTGTCGAAGGAGAAGCTCCTCGATGTGCCGGTCATCGTCACCAACAAGGCCGGCGGTAGCGGGGCCGAGACCTTCATCTACGCCAAGACCTCGGGCGGCGATCCCTACAAGCTCTTCTTCGGCACACAGGACGCCTACGCCCTGCCGCTGGCCAACAAGCTGTCCTACAGCCTGAAGGACCTGGAGCCGGTCGCGGCGATGACCTTCGACCCGTTCATCCTGTGGGTGAACCCGAAGGCCTCCGGCATCGCGGACGTGAAGGGCTTCATCGAGAAGGCGAAGGCGGCACCCGGATCCATCAAGGTCGGCGGCGCCAAGGCCAAGGAAGCCGACGAGACCCTGATGACGCTCATCGAGAAGGCGGCCGGCATCGACCTCTCCTACATCCCGTACAAGAGCGGCAGCGAGGCCGCGGTGCAGGTCGCGGGCGGCCACATCCAGGCCAACGTCAACAATCCGAGCGAGAGCGTGGAGCAGTGGCGGGCGGGCGTGCAGAAGCCGCTCTGCGTGTTCGAGGAGGCCCGGTTGGCCGACACCACGGTCATCGCCGACGGCATGTCCTGGAACGCGATCCCGACCTGCATCGAGGCGGGCCTCGACATCAAGTCCTTCGCCCAGCCGCGCACCATCTGGGCGGCCAAGGGCCTCCCGCCGGAGGCGCTGGCCTACTACACCAACCTCCTCCGGAAGGTCGCGCAGACCGAGGAGTTCAAGGGCTACATGGCACGCGGCGCGCAGATCCCGCGCACGCTCACCGGCGACGAGCTGAAGGCCTTCATCGCCCAGCATCGGGCGACCTACGCCGAGTACTACAAGAACAACGGCTGGCTGAAGGGCGCCGTGGATTGAGGTGCGGCGGCGGCGCGCTCGGCGCCGCCGTCCATCCGGGACCGAAGCCATCACAGCTCACCACCCGCGCGGCATGCCGGGGCGGAACGGCAGGATCATGCCCATGGACATCTCACGCCGATCCAGCGAGATCGCGACGTCGGCCGCCACCGCGCTCATCGGCCTGACCGTCTGCTACGGCGCGCTGGAGAACGGCATCGCCTGGGAGGAATCCGGCCCGAGCTCCGGCTTCTTCCCCTTCTGCGTCGGCTGCCTGATCGTCCTCGGCAGCGCCGTCACCGGCGCGCAGGCGCTGCTGCGCCCGGTCGCGGGGGCGCCCCCCTTCCTGGACGCTGAGCGCGCCCGCGCCGCGATCCTGTTCTTCCTGCCGATCGTGGCCTTCGCCGCACTCTCGGCGTGGCTCGGCCTCTACATCGGGATGGCGATCTACATCTTCTACGCGATGTACGTGCCCGGAAAGCTGAGGCTCGCGAAAGCGATCGCGGCAAGTCTCGCAGTCGCACTCGTCAACTTCGTCATCTTCGAGAAGCTGTTCATGGTGCCCCTGCTGAAGGGGCCCGTGCTGAACGCCGTCGGCATCTATTGAGGCGCGGACCATGAGCAACATCAGCCTGCTTCTCGACGGCTTCGCCGTCGCGCTCAGCACCCATCACGTGCTCATCATGGTCGGCGGGGTCCTGCTCGGCCTCGTCGTCGGCGTCCTGCCGGGCC
>SXGS01180400.1_pt1 | contig 11320 bp, 12 predicted proteins | sample 3174681 | NCBI WGS metagenome assembly SXGS01 (sample SAMN11356861, study PRJNA531348) | freshwater metagenome | isolation source: freshwater sample F1-80 | place: China: Fuxian Lake, Yuxi | collected 2017-12-25 | reverse complement strand
GCTGCGTCTGTCGGAAGAAGCCAGCCGGCGCGATCCGCAGGCGCTGCTGCCCCTGATCCAGCAGGCCATCCTGCAGCAGCGCTACGCCAGGGATCTCGAACGCGCCTACGCGCTTTGGTCCCAGGTCGAGGAGCGCTCGGGAACCAGCCGAGACTTCAGCGCGGTGCTCGAACAACTGCGGGCGCGCGTGGAGCAGGAGCGGCTGGAGCGCGCCGTGAGGTCCCGCCCATGAGGACAGTCCCGTGAGGGCAACGTCGTGATCGCGGTGGTGCAACGCGTGAAGAGTGCGCGTGTCCGCGTCGGGGGCGAGTGCGTCGGCGAGATCGGGCGCGGGTTGCTGGTCCTGCTGGGCATCGCCCATGCGGATACGCCCGCTCTGGCGCGCGACATGGCTCACAAGCTGGCGCACCTGCGCTGCTTCGAAGACCAAGCCGGCAAGATGAACCTCTCGGCCCTGGACCTGTCCTGCGAGATCCTGCTGGTGAGCCAGTTCACCCTGTTGGGGGACACCCGGCGAGGCCGCCGCCCCTCGTTCGAAGCGGCCGCCCGGCCGGAGGTCGCCGAACCGCTCTACCAGGCCTGCCGTGCTGCGCTGGAGGAATCGGGTCTGCGGGTCGCCACCGGCCGGTTCCGGGCCGAGATGGAGGTCGAGCTGGTCAACGAGGGGCCCGTGACTCTGCTCGTGGAGCTGCCGCCTCGAATCGACGCAAGTTGAGGCTTGACGGACAGATACCGCGACTTGGATACTCGCGTGTCCACCGCCCCCCGAGCCCCACCCATGGCCGAAGAGCCGTTCACGATCACCAAGAAAGACCTCGTCAACCGGATCTCTGACAAGACCGGCACCACCAAGGTCGTCGTCAAGGACATCCTGCAGATGTTCCTCGACGAGATCATTGAGGAACTCGCCAAGGGCCACCGGCTGGAGTTCAGGGAGTTCGGCGTGTTCGAGGTGCGCTCACGCGCCGCGCGCCGGGCTCAGAACCCCCGCACGCTGGAGAAGGTCGCCGTGCCCGCCAAGCGGGTGGTCAAGTTCAAGATCGGGCGCACGATGCGTGAAAAGGTCTGCGAGGAGCCCGCACCGGCTCCCAAGCCGGAAAAGCCGGCCAAGCCGATGGCCCCGGCGCCGCGCGCCGAGCCCACGATCCAAAAGCCCAAGCCGCCGGCGCCGCCGCCCTCAAACTCACCGTTCTAGCGCTGGCTGCCTGCCTCGACGCGGCGGGCGCATTCGAGAGCCTGATTCACATCGTGGATCAGATCGTCGACATGCTCGATGCCCACGGACAGGCGCACGAGGCCGTCGGCAAGACCCTGCTCGCGGCGCACACTGGCGGGAATGCTGGCGTGGGTCATGCTGGCCGGCACTTCGCACAGCGATTCCACGCCGCCGAGCGATTCGGCCAGCGTGAAAATGCGCGTGCGCGAGGCGAATTCGTTGGCCGCTTCGACGCTGCCCTTCAGCTCGAAGGAGAGCATGCCGCCGGGGCCGGACATCTGCTGCTTCGCCAGCGCGTGCTGCGGATGCGAGGTCAGGCCCGGATAGATCACGCGCGCGACGAACGGATGGGCTTCCAGATGGCGCGCCAGTGCGAGCGCGTTGGAGCAGTGGCGCTCCATGCGCAGCGCGAGCGTCTTGGTGCCGCGCATCACGAGGAAGCAGTCCATCGGGCCAGGCGTGCCGCCGACCGCGTTCTGGAAGAAGGCCAGTTCCTTGCGCAGTTCCGGATCCTTGCCGATCAGCGCACCGCCGACCACATCGGAGTGACCGCCGAGGTACTTGGTGAGCGAATGCAGCACGATGTCTGCGCCGAGCTCCCGCGGGCGCTGCAGGAACGGCGTGGCGAAGGTGTTGTCGACGATCACGAGCTTGCCGCGCTCGTGCGCGATGCGCGCGGCGCGGGCGATGTCGGTGATGCGCAGCAGCGGATTGGTCGGAGTCTCCAGGTAGACATAGCGCGTGTTCTCGCGGATCGCGCCGCGCAGCGCCGACTCGTCGTTGGTGTCCACATAGGTGAACTCGATGCCGTAGCGCTGGAAGACCTTGGAGAAGATGCGGTAGGTGCCGCCGTACAGATCGTTGCCTGCCACGACATGGTCGCCGGGCACGAGCCGGTCGAGCAGCGCGTTGGTCGCGGCGAGGCCTGAGGAGAAGCACAGACCCCATTGGCCGCCCTCGAGGCTGGCGAGGTTGTGCTCCAGCGCCGTGCGGGTCGGGTTGGAGGTGCGCGAGTACTCGTAGCCCTGACGGGGGACCGCCGGCGCATCCTGCTTGTAGGTGCTGGTGAAGTAGACCGGGGTCATCACCGCTCCGTTGTTGGGGTCGGGCTCCTGTCCGGCGTGGATGGCGCGAGTCTCGAAACGGTCGGTGTTGGATTGATGGCTCATGTCGTGAGGTTGGGCACTTCGCTGCGAGGCCGCAAAGTCGTACCGTAGAGAACCGGATTGGACAATTCCACCACTGACCCCGCCGAGGCGCTGCGGCGCCGGACGGCTCTCCCACGCCTTGCCGCGCTGCTGGCCGGCGCGCTGCTGGCATTGATCGCTTTTCTGACGCTGCCCGACACGCGCGCGCACGGTTGGGATGAGGCCATGCATCTGGAATTGCCCGCGGCCCGCATGCTGGTGGCGCTGCAGCAGGGCGAGTGGGGCGCATTCGGGGATGCGTTCCTCGACTGCTCGCAGTATCCGCCCGGCTGGCCGCTGGTGCTGTCGCTGTGGCAGAGCGTGTGCGGCATCAGCGAGAGCTCCGCGCGCGCGCTCGGTTGCCTGTCGCTGGGGATGCTGGCCTTCGGCGTCTACCTCGTCGGTCTCGCGGCCGCGCGCAGTGCGCTGGTCGCATGGCTGGGCTTTGCGATCGTGGCGCTCTCGCCCCTGTGCTGGGCCTACGGCAGCAGCCTGTTCCTCGAAGTTCCCTTCGCCGCCGCGGCGGCCTTCACGCTGCACGCCTGGCTGGTGCGTGAGGAGCGGGCGCACGGGGCGCTGTGTGCGGGTGCGTGGTTCACCTGTGCATTCTTCATCAAGTTCAACTACGGCCTGATGCTGCTGGCGGGCCTCGGGGGCGCGTGGCTGCTGGAAGTGCTGCTGCGCCGACGGCGCGAAGCACTGCGCGATCTCTTCCAGCTCACGGCCGTGCCGCTGGTCGCGGGGCTGTTGTGGTTCGTGCTGCTGCGCGGTGCGGAGCATCGCGAGGCGCTGCTGGGCTTTCTGGGGGGCAATCGTGACTTTTCGCCGACGCCGGCGGGCGTGCGCAGCGTGCACGCGGGTCTGTTCCTGTTCCTGAGCCCGCGCGAGCTCCTGCTGGTGCTGGTGCTGGCGTTGCTGAGCCTGCGCAGGATCGCGGATGTGCGCGTGCAGGCCGTGTGGTGCGTGACGCTGGCGCTGAGTCTGCCTGCCTGGTTGCATCCTTTTCATCTCGATCGCTTCCTCGTGCCCCAGATCCTCGGGCCCGCTGCGCTGGCGGGCGTCGGACTGCTCGCACCCGCGCGCTCATCCGCTGCGTCGCCGGCTCGGCGCGCATGGCTCGCCGGGCTCGCGCTGCTGCTGTGCATCCCGGGCGACTTCGATCGGCTCGCGCTGGCACGCTCTGCCGGCATGCTCAGCGCGGAACCGCGCATCGCCGAGTACCAGCGCGGGATCTACGCGCGCTGGAATCAGTTGGGGATCGGGCGTGAACTGCCGACCAACGGTCTGGACCGCGGTGCTCACGCTGCCATCGCGGAAGCGCTGGCGCGCGAGGCCGGCCCGGACCTGCGCGTGGGCTGGATCGGCATGGCATCGCAGTTCCCGCCCGCAGCGCTGCATCTGGCGCGTCTGGAGCGCGGCATGGATCCGGCCGCATTCCTGCGCGAAAGCGATCGCAAGCTGGACCTGGACTATTTCGGCGGCGGCGAAGGTGTCGATGCGGCGCGGCTGGCGGAGTTCGCGCAGGGCTTCGATCGGATCTGCTTCACCCGTCCGCATGCCTGGCGCAACGACCCCGCGCGCGAGTCGATGGGGCGCTTCGTCGATGAGCTGCGGGCCTCCGGCTGGAAGGAGCGGGAAGTTCTGCGCTTCGAAATCGAGCGTCCGCTCGCACCTGCCTTGCCCGTGCAATTGTGGATCCTGGAACCATGAGCCTGTCATCTTCGGAACGCTCGGAATGTCTGCAACGCTATGAGCGCGGGCCGGCGCTGCTGCGCGCCGCGTTCGAGACCCTGCCTCGCGAGGCTCTCATGTGGCGTCCGGAGCCGGGGCGCTGGAGCGCGCTGGAAGTGCTGGCACACTGCGCCGATGCCGAGCTGCACGCGGCGATCCGCATCCGCGCGCTGCTGGCGGAGGAGCGCCCGCTGCTCGCCGGCTACGACGAAAACCGCTGGGCTGCGGCGCTCGACTACCACGGCGTCGATCCGGAGCAGGCCTTCGCCGCGATTCATGCCGCCAACCGGCTCACGGCGGCGCTGCTGAAGCAGCTGCCCGCCGGGGCCTTCGCCGTGCGCGGCACGCACACGCAGCGCGGCGAGTACTCCGCGGACGACTGGTTTCGCCTGTACGCCGAGCATCTGGAGGTCCACGCACGCCAGATCGAGCGCAACCTCGCGCAGTGGCACCGGCGACACGGATGAACGCGGCCACGTGGCAGGAGCTGCGCGGAAAGATCGCGCTGGCGCTGCTCGTGCGCTACGCGAGCTTCGCGGCGATGTGCGCGCTGGCGCTCTTCAACGAGACCTCGCGCGGGCCGACCCTGCGCGATCCGCTGCTGGAGGCGCTGCCCTACCTGCCGTGGGTGGACCGCATCAATTGGGTGCTGTGGCTTTGTCTCTATCTGCCGCTGGGACTGGCCTTCTTCTGGACCGACACCCGGCGCTGGATCCACTACATGTACACCGGCGCGCTGGTGAGTCTGGCGCGCGGTGTGTGCATCCTCGCCACGCAGCTCGGTCCGCCCAACCCCGAGCATGTAGGGCCCGGCATCGGCGACAAGAGCTTCGTTCAGGCTTGGCTGGAGCTGATCTCGCCGCTGCATGTGTTCGTCGACAGCTCGCAGGCGGCCTACCTGACGCAGGATCTGTTCTTCTCGGGCCATGCGGCGACGAGCTTCCTGCTCTGGCTCTACCTGCGCGAGCACCGCGTGCTGGGTTGGATCGCGCTGCTCGCACACATCCTGATCACATCCTCGGTGCTGTTCGCGCACCTGCACTACACGATCGACATTCTCGGCGCATGGGCCGTGACTTACAGCCTGTTCGCACTGCGCACGCGCGGCACAAGCCTCGCATTGCACCCGCGCGGCACGAGCGCGTAGGCTGATTCCCGGCCCACGATGGACAACAAGATGGACAAGCAGCCCGAAAGAAACGCCGAGCTCTTCGCGCTCAAGGCGCTCGACTTCGAGGATCTGCGCGCGGTGCTCGAGCGCCACGCCGGCAGCTCGCTGGGCCTTTCGGCCGTGCGCGCGCTGCTGCCGCGCAAGTACGCGGAGGCGCGCAGCGCGCTGGCCCGCAGCGCCGAGATGATCGCGATCGCGCGCCAGGGCCTCGCGCCCTCGACGGCCGGTCTGTTCGATCCGCGAACTGCCTTGAGCCATGCGCGCAGGGTCAACCGCCCGCTGAGCGAGACGGAGCTCGTGGAGCTGGTGGGTTTTCTGCAGGCCGCGGAGCGCCTGTGCGCCTGGCTGCAGGCCCGCAAGGAGGACTCACCGGCGCTGCATGCCCTGGGCGTGCAACTGCCCGATCCCCGGCCGCTTCGCGAGCGCGTGCTGAGCGTCGTCGACGAGGAAGGCCGCGTGCGCGACAGCGCTTCGCCGGCGCTGGCGCGCCTGCGCAAGCAGGAAGCGGAACTCGCCAAGGACATCGACCGCACGCTGCGGCTGATCCTCGCGCGCTCGGAAGTTCGCACGATTCTCTCGGACCCCAATCCGATGCGCCGCAGCGGACGCAGCGTGCTGGCGGTCAAGGCCAAGAACTCCGGGAGGATCCCGGGCATCATCCACGACCGCTCGCAGACCGGCGAGACGGTCTTCGTGGAGCCGCGCGAGATCGTCCTGGCGGGCAACCGCATCGCCGAGATCGAGGCCGACAGCCGCCGCGAGCTCGAGCGCGTGCTGCTGGAGCTTCTGCGCTGGATGCTCGGCGAGGAAGCGAGCTTTCGCCGCCTCGCGGAGGTGCTGGGAGAGCTGGAGCTTGCGCTCGTGGCCGCGCGGTGGGCCGCCGAATCCGGCGGGCGGATTCCGCTCCTGCCCGGCGACAAGGGCGCCGCCACGGGCCTCTTGCTGCGCGAGGCGCGCCATCCGCTGCTGGTTGAGGAGAAACGCCAGGGCCGGCTCGCCGACGTGGTCCCGATCGACATTCGGCTCGGCGGCGAGTTCGATGTGCTGATCGTCACGGGTCCCAACACCGGCGGCAAGACGCTGGCGCTCAAGACGGTCGGCCTGTTCGCGGTCTGCACGCGCATGGGGCTGCCCTTTCCCTGTGCGCAGGGCAGCACCGCGCCGCTGTACGACGGCATCGTGGCGGACATCGGCGACGAACAGGAGATCCGCCAGAGCCTCTCGACCTTCTCCTCGCACCTCAAGCGCATCCGCGAGGGTCTGGCGCGCGCCGGCGAAGCCACGCTGGTGCTGCTCGATGAGCTGGGCAGCGGCACGGATCCCGACGAGGGTGCGGCTCTGTCCGAGGCGCTGCTGGAGCAGTTCCTCAAGCGCCGCTCCCACACGCTGGTCAGCACTCACATCGGCAAGCTCAAGGAGTTCGCCTTCCGTCATCCGCGCGCCGAAAACGCCTGCGTGGCCTTCGACGCGCAGACGCTCGCGCCGCAGTATCAGGTGCAGATCGGCACGCCCGGCGAGAGCGGCGCGCTGGTGATCGCGCGCCGTCTGGGTCTCGATGCGGCCATCGTCGAGCGCGCGCGAGAGCGTCTTGTGCGGCGCGATGCGGAGCTGGCGCAGCTGATGAAGGACATGTCGCACGCGCGAAAACAAGCCGAAAAAGCGCGCAGCGAAGCCGAGGCGCGCCTCGTGGCGACCGAGCAGGCGCGCGAAGAAGTGGAACAGAAGAAGCGCGCGCTCGCGGAAAAAAGCGAGCAGCTCGAGATCGAGGCCCAGCGCTCGGTGGAAGACCGCGTGCGCGAAGCCATGCGCCTCGTGGAGCGTGGCCGCAACCTGCTGGAGCAGATGCCGGCCGACAAGCGCGGCGAGTTGAGCGAGGTGCTGCGCGCTCTGGAGGCGGAGCTGTCCGGCTCGGCGTTGTCCGATCGGCGCCAGGCCTTCCTCGACGGGCTCAAGAAAGGCAGCTTCGTGTACCTGCCGCGCTACAAGCAGCGCGTGCCGGTGCTCAAGGTCGATGCGGCCGACCGCGAGGTGCATGTGCAGCTCGGCGCGATGAAGATGCGGGTTTCATTCGACGAAATCAGCGCCTGGGAAGGCCGCTAGGGCTGGCTGCGGCAGCGTCATGAACGCGCTGACCCTCGGCATCCTCGCCTACCTCGCCCTGCAGCTCGCCTTCGGTCTGTATGCAGCGCGAGGTGTGCGCAGCGCGCAGGATTTCCTGCTGGCCGGCCGCAGCCTCTCACCGCTGCTCGCCAGCGTTTCGATCTTCGCCACCTGGTTCGGAGCCGAGACCTGCCTGGGAGCGGCTGGCAGCGCCTACCGCGAGGGCCTGCACTCCGGAAGCTCGGAGCCCTTCGCCTACGGGCTGTGCCTGATCCTGATGGGGCTGGTTTTCGCCGTCCCGCTGCACAGGGCTGGCCTGAGCACGCTGGCGGACCTGTTTCGCAGGCGCTTCGGTACCTCGGTCGAGCGTCTGGCGGCGCTGCTGATGATCCCGACCTCGCTCCTGTGGGCCGCAGCACAACTGCGCGGCTTCGCGCATGTGCTCGACAGCGCCAGCGGGTGGGGGCTCGCCACCTGTCTGCTTGTCGGGGGCGCTGTGGTGATCGCGTACTCCTTCGGCGGGGGACTGCGCGCGGACGTGGTCACCGACCTCGTGCAGGGCTTTGCCTTGGTCCTCGGGCTGGCGGTGCTGCTGGTCTGGGTGCTGTGGGGGCCCCTCGAGGACCAATGGCAGTTGGAGGCCCTCAGGGCCAGTGCGGCGCAGGCGCCCGGTCCGCGCGGCTGGGAGCTCGTGGAAACCTGGGCGATTCCGATCGGCGGCTCGGTGCTGGCGCAGGAACTGGTCGCGCGGGTGCTGGCCTCGCGCTCCCCGCAGGTGGCCCGCAATGCCAGCCTGGTGGGGGGCGTGCTGTACCTCGTGGTGGGTTTGATTCCGCTGTTTCTGGGGCTGGTCGGGGCGCAGCTCCTGCCAGGGCTAGAGGATCCGGAAGCGGTCCTGCCGGGCCTGGCAGCAGCCCATCTGCCGGTCTGGGCCTATGTGCTCTTCGCCGGCGCCCTGATCTCGGCGATTCTCTCTACGGTCGACAGCACGCTGCTGGTGTGCTGCTCGCTCTGGGCCCACAACCTGCGGCCACGGGCGCGCGATGAGAAAAGCGAACTCCAAAGCGCACGCCTGTCCTTGGTGGTTTTTGGCGGCATCGCGCTCCTGCTGGCGGCCAGCGCCGAAGGTGTCTTCGCCTTGGTGGAGGAGGCGAGCGCGCTCGGCAGCGCGGGCATTCTGGTGGCCGGCACTCTTGGTCTGTTCACCCCTTGGGGCGGGGCCCGGAGTGCGGCCTGGAGCCTGAGTCTGGGGCTTGCCGGGTATCTGGGAGCCAAGTGGGGAGGGCTGCCGACCCCCTTCCTGCTGTCTCTGGGAGCGGCCGCGCTGGGGTATGCGCTGGGGTACGCGCTGCCATTGGCAAAGAAGTTGCACCCGGACCATTGACGCGGGCTCCAGGGAAGGGTATCTTCCTCGCCCCTTTACCCCAAGGCCCCCGAACGTGGCACGGCAGCCAGCCGACTTGTCCGCGCGCAGGGTGAGACCTTGAGGGTGAAGCAGCATTCTCTCCCCACACACGCATCACACCCCCCAGCAGCAGCACATGAAGGACAAGATCCAGATCCGCATGGAGGCCTACGACCACGAGGCGCTCGATCAGTCGTGCCTCGAGATCGTGGAGACCGCCAAGCGCACGGGCGCCCGCGTGGCCGGCCCCATCCCGCTCCCGACGCGGGTTGAGCGCTATACGGTGCTGCGTTCTCCGTTCATCGACAAGAAGTCGCGTGAGCAGTTCGAGATCCGCACGCACAAGCGCCTGATCTACATCTCGGAGCCGACCTCGCAGACGGTCGACTCGCTCTCGAGCCTCAACATGCCGGCGGGTGTCGACATCCGCATCAAGGCCTGATCCCAAAACAACCACTACTCGTTCGTGCACCGGATCGGGCGCGAGCGGGCAGCACTCCCCACCGATCCAAGACAACTCGAAGTTCCCTCTCGATGCCGCGTGGCCAGGCGTTTACCGCACCTCACTGTGAGGCTGTGGCTGGTCGAACCGGCGCGGAACAAAGGTTCAAGGAATCATGACGCTGATCCTAGGACGAAAGCGCGGAATGACTCAGCTCTTCGCTGAGGACGGCACGGTCACGGGTGTGACCGTGGTCGAGGCCGGTCCGTGCGTGGTGACGCAAGTGCGCACCTGCGAGCGCGATGGCTACGATGCGGTGCAGCTTGGCTACGGCGACAAGGCCGACAAGCGCACGGCCAAGCCTCAGCTCGGCCATTTCAAGAAGAACGGTCTGGCTCCCAAGTCCTTCCTGCGTGAAGAGCGCCTCAGCGCGCCTGCCGCGTGCAAGGTGGGGGATACGGTCACCGCCGGAGCTTTCTCGGTCGGACAGTACGTTGACGTTGTCGGCACGATGAAGGGCCGCGGCTTCGCGGGCACCATCAAGCGCCACGGCTTCAGCCGCGGTCCGGAAACGCACGGGTGCATGAACGTGCGCGATCCCGGTTCGATGGCGTCCAAGCGCATCGGCAAGGTCATCCGCGGCAAGCGCCTCGGCGGCCACTACGGCGCCTCGCGGCACACATCCAAGAATCTGCTCGTCGTGCGCGTGGACGCCGAGCGCAACCTGCTCTTCCTCAAGGGCTCCGTTGCCGGTCCGAACAACGGCTACATCCAGATCTCGACGGCCAAGACGGCCCGCGTGAGGAAGGGCTGATCACTGCCATGAAGATCAAGAGCATTCAGGCCGGCAAGCTCGGAACCACCGAGTTCGATACGGCAGCCTTCGGTGACAAGGTCCTGTTCCGCACCCTCAAGGATGCGGCGGACATGTACGCCAGCAACCGCCGTCAGGGTACGGTCAAGACCAAGACCCGCAGCGAGATCGCGTATTCGCGCAAGAAGCTGTGGAAGCAGAAGCATACGGGCCGCGCGCGTTCGGGTGACCGCAAGAACCCGGTCTGGCGCGGCGGCGGCACGATCTTCGGACCGTTGCCCCGTGACTGGAGCTACGCGATGCCGCTCAAGGCGCGCCGTGTGGCCCTGCGCACCGCACTCTGCGGGAAGTTCCAGGACGGCGAAGTCGTCGTGATGGAAGCGCCCAAGCTCGCCAAGCCCAGTGCCAAGAGCGTGCGCAGCCTGCTCGCCGCGCTGGAGAACCCGCGCCGCGTCACGTTTGTGCTCGCCGCCGCCAACGAGAACTTCCTCAAGTCCGCGCGCAATTTCCCGGGTGTGACCGTGTGCACGGCCCAGGACCTCAACGCGATGCACGTGATGGAGGCAACTCTGATCGTCGCCGAAGAAGCGGCGCTCAAGACCGTCGCCAACCGCGTGCAGAAGACCAAGCGAGGTGTCGCATGACCGATACAAATCGCCTCTACACCGTGATCCAGGAGCCCCTGCTCACCGAGAAGGGCACCGATGATCGTGGCCGTCGCAACGCCTACCACTTCCGCGTGCCCATCGACGCGAACAAGGTGGAGATCCGTCAAGCGGTCGAGAAACTGTTCAACGTCAAGGTGCTGCGCGTCAACACGCTCCGCGCCCAGCAGAAGGTTCGTCGTCGCGGCTGGACAGCCGGCCTGACCCCCGCCTTCAAGAAGGCCATGGTCGTCCTCAAGGACGGCGACACCATCGAGGTCATCTGAGGCGAGGTCATCTGAGGCGCCACAACAGGAAACTCAGCAGGAAACCAACATGGGCATCAAGTTTTATCGTCCCACATCTCCCGGCCGCCGCGGCGGCAGCGTGCTCGACTACGCGGAGATCACGAAGACCAAGCCGGAGAAGAGCCTGCTCGAGGCTTATCCGAACAACGGCGGCCGCAACAACCACGGCCACCTGACGCGTCGTCACAACGGCGGCGGCAACAAGGTCAAGTACCGCAAGATCGACTTCAAGCGCGACAAGGACGGCAGTCCGGCCAAGGTCGCGGCCATCGAGTACGATCCCTGCCGCTCGGCCTTCATTG
>SXGS01297937.1_pt1 | contig 11321 bp, 8 predicted proteins | sample 3174681 | NCBI WGS metagenome assembly SXGS01 (sample SAMN11356861, study PRJNA531348) | freshwater metagenome | isolation source: freshwater sample F1-80 | place: China: Fuxian Lake, Yuxi | collected 2017-12-25 | reverse complement strand
TCGCGGGGCAGTTCGAACTCGCGCGCGGCTCTTGGAAGCGCGCGCAGGTTGTCAATACCGCGCTGCATCTTGACCCACTTGCGCAGTTGCCTGCACGAGTGCTCGTTGGACTGGATTCGAAGTGAGGCGGAGCGGTTGAGCAGATTTCTTGCGGCGCGACGCATGGCCGATGCGATGGAGGTGTTGGGCCGAAAGCGATTGAGGCGACGCGTCTAGTTCGCAGTATGTGCAGCAGACTCACGGCGGCGCGAGTCGCGTGCGCCCAAGGACTGTGCTTTCGCGGCCTCAATCGCGTCGATCACTTGGGTCGCCGTGTATGCATCGCTCTTGAACACTTCCGTTCCATCCGCCGCGTAGACCACGAAGAGCGGAATTGTCGTGCGGCCGGCGCGCTTCAGCGCTTCATTCCCCGCATCGTTGTTTCCGGTGATGTCTACTTTGATCGGCGTGACGCCCTCTCCGTTGAGGAGTTTCGCCACGGCGCTGCTGTGGAGGACCGTCGCTTCAAGTGCTTTGCAATTCAGACACCATTCTGCGGTGAAGTCGAGCGCGACGACATTGCCTTCGCTCAGCGCCATGTCCATCCGTGCTTGGGTGTAATAGACCCACGCAATCGGTCCAGACTTGGTTTGAGTCGCGCCGATCAGAATCGAGATGCTCGCGATGATCAATCCGAGCCCGCCATACGCCACACGCCGTCGTGGCACTCTTGTGATCTGAAGTGTGCGAAGGAAGATCCAACCACCTGCGGCGGCTCCTGCAGCGGCGACGCACCACCAATACCACTTGGATGGTGGATCTGGAGGTTCGACGAGCCAACTTGACGCGCCGCTGCCAATGAAGAACGCCGCGGCGGCGAGCAACAGAAGCCCCATTGACTGCTTGATGAGTTCGCTCGCCTCGCCCGCGCGGGGCATGCGTGCGACGAGTTTCGGAAACGCGCTGAGCACGAGGTAGGGGAATGCCATGCCGATGCCAATGGACGCGAACACAAGGAGGACGGTGTTCGTGGGTTGCAGCACCGCCCACGCGGCGGCTGCGCCCATGAGTGGCGCCGTGCATGGAGTCGACAGCACCGCTGTCATGATGCCGAAGAGAAACGAGCCGAGGACGCTGTCGTGCTTGGTTTCGACGGATTGGAGAAACTGCGGCACGGGGATCGAGAAAAATCCAGTCATCCCGATCGCCATCACGCCGATGACGGCGCCTACGCCCATGGTGAAGAGTGGATACTGAAACAGCTGATTCGTGCTCGTAAAACCGGAGATTGACGCGACCGTGAGTCCGAGCCCCATCCAGAATCCGACGACTCCTGCACTCATGACAACGCTCAGAAAGAGCATGCGCCCACGATGGTGCCCCGCACTCTTGGCGAGCCCCATGATCTTGAGCGGAATGACTGGCAGGACGCACGGCGTGAGATTGAGGAGCGCGCCGCCGAGCGCGGCAACGAGGAGGAGGAGCAAGAACCCGCTGCCGTTGGGGTCAATCGAAAAGCCGAAACCGAACACATCAAAGGCAATTGGGACGCTCTGTGCATCGCGCGGCGTCGCGCCGTCTGGGCCTCTTCCGCGCAGCGTCGCAAAGACGCTCGGATCAAAAGCTGTGAACTCGCGCGGAAGCGCGCCACTCACCGCGCCACGCTTGATGGTGATTGGAATCTCAAGTTCCACATCCGCCGGCGCCATACAGTTTCGATCGTTGCATGTTTGAAAGCTCGCGATGAGCTTGATCGTGCGCGGTCCCTCCACGGCTTCGGGTGCAATCGTCGCGGGGACAAAGACTGTGAACTCGCCTTCAAAGACGCCGTAGATCCGCTCTCCATCACCGAGGTCCGCCGCTGCGCCGTGCACATTCGCCCATCGGATGGAAGAGAGGTGGAGTTCTGTACCCGGAGCGTTCGAGGGCTGACCGTCGACTTCTGGCAGTGCGAGTGCGGTGAAGATCGCGCCATCAAACGCGGTCATGCCTACCGGCACTGAACTCGATTCTGATGGCCAAATGTGCCAGCCACGAGCGATCTTGAAGGTGACCGCAATCGGGAGGTCGCCGCCAGGCGCAACTTCGTTCGTGCTCGCGATGGCGCGGACGTCAACCTTTGCGCGCGAGTCCGAAAAGGAATCCTGATCTTCTCCGAGTGCGCTGAATTGCCCAACGGCGCTCGGCGTCAGAAGGGTGATGGCGACGACGACGGAGGACAAGATTTGGCGGGGCATGTCAGTTTTGGAGCTGATTGGAAAGAGGCAGCGCCGATGGAGGCTTCTCAGGATGCCTTGAAACCAGCCGAACGGGCGCGTACATCGCATAGTGGGGATCCATCCGTAGAGGTTGCTGCATCCTACGGCGCGTTCGCGACGCGGTTGCGGCGCGGTCATCCTCAAGAACCGCGAACGATTCAGACGATTTACGGGTTGTAGTTTGACAGTCCTCGCATGCTCGGCGGAGTCCGAGATTCATGTCTTGCTTCCCACGGACGGGTTCTTATGCCAGACATCCTCGGCCAAGACGACATCGACGCACTCCTCAACGCCGCGCAACAGCCGGTGGTGGAAGAGGACGCGCCACCAGCGCAAATCTTCAGCCGCGTCCGGAGGGACCGCGAAAAGATCGAGATTCGGCCGTATGACTTCAAGCGACCAGAGCGAATCTCGAAGGACCAAATGCGTGCGCTTGAGATGCTGCACGAGACCTTCGCCCGTTCCTTTGGTGCTTCGCTTTCAGGCTATCTGCGAACAATCGTCGAAGTCCGAGTCGCGTCCGCATCACAGATGACCTACGCGGAATTCACGCAGGCGCTCGCGAATCCAACTGGTTACGCACTGGTGCGCTGTCCGCCGCTCGAAGGCACGATGTGCCTAGAAATGAGCCCGCTCGTCATTTATCCGATCATCGATCGATTGCTTGGGGGAAACACCAAGGACCTCTTCATCCCCCAGCGCCCCATGACGCTGATCGAAACGCGGATTATCCAGAAGATCATCAGTCGCGGTATGGCAGCACTGACCGAAGCATGGCAGGGGATTCGCCCGATTCAGTTCTCGCTCGGTGAGATTGAATCAAACCCCCAACTCGTGCAAATCGTCCCGCCGAACGAGACTGTCGTCATCATCGCTTTCGATGTCAGGATGTCGAATCGCGCGGGACCCATGCACCTCTGCATTCCATACGCTGCGATCGAACCGCTCATGGAAGGACTCTCGGCTCAAAGCTGGTTTGTGACTGGCCGCCGCGGGGCTTCCGACGCACAAGATCGTTTGACACAAGGACTTGGGTCGGCTCAGGTCGAACTGAGCGCAACCCTGGCAACAACCACGATTTCTCTGTCGGAGCTTCAGCAGCTCGAGGTCGGGGATCTGATCTCCACGAGCCACGCCGCGACTGATCCATGCGTCCTCGAAGTTGAGGGACGAGCGAAGTTTATGGTCGAACTCGGACAGCACAGGGGCGCGAGAGCGTTGAGGATTACTCGACAAACGGTCCCCGGGGAACGCTCCGGAGCACGGTGAATCTGCTCCTCTGAGCGCCCTATAAGTGCCGACGCAGCTGGGCCGATTTGACCATTTGCGTCCTCCCGCGTATCTTTTAGGACTCGAGAGAAGGCCGTTAGAAGTTCCGACGGGCTCTCGGGGGTCCCCCTTCAATCTACGCAATGGGGGACATCTGCTCAGAGTTTGCCTGTCTGTTTTCCTGTTCGAACGCGTTGCTGTGGTCTCCTCGGATTCCAACTTCATCCATCTGGCTTGAATCGTATGAAGCTGTCACCCAACCACGCACATCTACCCGCCTTCACGCAAATTCGCTCATGAGACGCTCGGCGTCCATGTTCGGAAATCCCTCTCCGCATGAGGGTTGCATTGGAAGGCGCGCGCCGAAGCTTTCGGCGTGGCGTTCCACCGATCAGGAGTCGATGATGGTGTGATCGTTTGATCTCATCACTGTCGAACGCAGCGCGCTGCTTGCCCATGGACCGCCATCGGCCGAGGCGACTGCAACCGGACGGGTCACGCCGCAGCATTCGCTGCAACTGCGTGACTCGATGTCGTTTTGCGGCTTGCCTTGCTTCATTTCCGCCTCTTTCGTTTCTCTCTCATTCGTCTGCACATCTCGGAAGCACATTTAGGAACAGCGTCATGAATCCAGAAACACTCCGCATTCTCGAAAGCATTGCCCGCGACCGTAACATCGATCGTGAGCAACTTATTCGCGACCTCGAATTGGCGATGATTAGCGCCGCGAGGAAGCATTTCAATTCGCTTGAAACGGAGGAGTTCGGATGCGAGATGGACCGCATCACAGGCAAGATCAGCATCTGGCGTAACCTCGAAGAGGGCGGCACGGAGGACATCGCGATTGAGAAACTCGGTCGTATCCCGGCGCAAACGGCGAAGCAGGTGATGATTCAGAAGTTCCGAGAGGATGAGCGGAACTCGCTGCTCGAAGAATTCACCAAGCGCGTTGGAGAACTGGCGACCGGCACGATCTCACGGCAAGAGGGCATGGCGTACCTCGTGCAGATCGACCGTGCCGAAGGGTTTATGCCCAAGTCTGAGCAGATCCCGGGCGAGTCATTCAAGCCAGGCGATCGCATTCGCTGTCTCTTGCTTGATGTCCGCGATGCAGGGAACCAAGTGAAGATCATTCTCTCGCGCTCGCATCCTGACTTCATTCGTCGATTGTTCGAAGCGGAGGTTCCCGAAGTTGCTGAGCGCGTCATTGAGATCAAGGCGCTCGCACGCGAACCAGGGCAACGCTGCAAGGTTGCGGTGACAAGCGTGGATTCAAAGGTCGATGCGCAAGGCGCGTGCATTGGTGTGCGCGGTATTCGCATCCGAAACATTGTCGACGAGGTGAATGGCGAAAAGATCGATGTCGTGCGGTGGAACGAGTCGAGCCAGGTGCTCATCGCCAATGCGCTGCGGCCGGCAGCCGTCGAAGAAGTCAGTCTCTGTTTCGAACTTGGTCGCTCGACGATCATTGTGCGCGAAGACCAACTTTCGCTCGCCATCGGCAAGCGCGGTCAGAATGTTCGCCTCGCGGCTCGATTGACAGGTTGGGATGTCGACATCCTCACGCCCGTCGAGTTTGCGAAGGGACTCGAAACACTGCAGGGGACGCTGCGTCCGATTGAGGGTGTCACCGACGAGATGCTCGACAAGATGGGCGCGATGGGCATGATTAGCGTTTTCGATGTCGAAGAGATTGGGCCGCAAGTGCTCATCGACGACATCGGCATGAGTAAGGATCTCGCCATGACGGTCTGTGAAGTCGCGAGCGAGCGCGCAAAGGTTGTTGCCGCAGAGCGAGAGATTGCCGCCGCCGAGGCTGCTGCTCGAGCCGCGGAAGATGCGTCTGCGACAGATCACTTGCTCGGCGGCTCATCGGAGTCATTCGCATCCGCCAAGGCAGTCGCCACCGATCAAGAGGCAGAGGGTCGTGCGAGTTCAATTCTTGGCGGCGGTTGATCGCCGTGTTCTCAGCGCAGAGCGCGCGTGCGCTTCGCAGGTTTGGTTGTTGGTCAGGTCTCACTCATGGAGCATTGCTTGTCGAAGAAGGTCACACTCAAAGTGCATCAGCTTGCGAAGGAGTTGGGTGTCAATTCCAAGGACATCATGGCGCGGTGCGTCGCCGAGGATCTCCCGAGTTTCAAGGACCACAACGCGGTTGTGTCATTGGGGCTAGCCGAGACTATTCGTGAGTGGTTCGCCGCTTCTGCAACATCTGAAGCGGCAACCGCCCAAACGGCATCGAGCGCGCAGGGTGAGAGCACGACGAGTGGTGCAGCCGGTGCGGTTGCAACGGCAACCAAGACCGCGCCCAAGCCTCGTTCGATTCGCGCGAAGGTCACCGAGACGACGCCGATGGGCACGCCCTCAGGAACTTCGGTAAGCGATGGGAGTGCTGGCGATTCGACCGCCACGATCGAAGCCCCAAGAAAGGCTGTCCGGAAGACCGCGAAGAAAGTGGCGGTTGAAGTTGAGAGTGCTGCGACGAGCGCCGAGGCAACGCCACCGACGCCATCAAGCGCGTCAGTCGACGCCACGCCGGCGCAAGCCGCTGCGCCATCCTCACCAACCACCACGGAACCGCAACTCGCAACTCCCGCGCCTCGACCGAGTAGCGCACCTGTGGTGGCTGAGCCGGTGCCAGTGCCTGCCGCGCCGATTTCTGCTCCTGCGCCGGTCGTTCCTGCAGCACCAGTTGCTGCGAGCGCGCCGAGCGCGGCTCCGCTTCGACCGGCAATGCCTCGCGTGATCGCGGGCCTGAGTTCGAAGCTCGCGCCGGTCGCCGGGCTCTCTGCGAAGCTTCCGCCTCGCGAAGTCAACTCCCCTCGCGCGGGACGCGCGGATGGATCGCCCTCGCAAGGCGGAGCGGCCGCCGGTCCCGCCGCGCCTCCACCGGCGCGAAGGTTCATCACTGCACCACCACCACCACCAGCGAGCCTTGCGCGCATCGACGATGTCGCGCCCGTGATGAATGTTCCAACGCGACCGACCTCCGTGTCACCGGGCGGGCAGAAGTTGGAGTCACTGTCGAAGATTTCGCTCACGGGTCCAAAGGTCATTCGAGTCGAAGCAGCAGAGAATCTCCCCGCGCCGCGGCGCGCGACGACAGGGACTCGCCCAGGCAGTGCGCCGGCTACGCGAGGCGCTCCTCGCGTTCGTGAGGGCGGTGCTGGTCGCATGGCGCGTTCGGGTCACGGACCCCAGGCGATTAGTACGCAGGATCAGGCTGAACGTAACAAGCGCATGGCGACGAGCGGCGGATTCATCGGCAAACACCGTGTTCCGATGCACGGGCACGGTCACACGGGAGGTGGCGGCACACGCACTCCAGCGGCTGCGAAGCCTGCTGCGGCGATTCATGTGTGTGAGCCAGTCACCATCAAGGAACTCTCCGCTGCAACGGGCGTGAAGAGCGCGGACATCATCAAGAAATTGTTCCTCGCGGGCATGATGGCGAACATGAACAGTTCGCTCGATCGCGAGAAGGCGATCGAAGTGATGTTCGAGTTCGACATCGATCTCATCGTCGATCAAGCAAAGTCGGTCGCCGACATCATTGAAGAGCGCTTCAAGGGGCGTATCCGAAAGAGCGAGCGTCGCCGCGCACCAATCGTCACGATTCTTGGCCATGTCGATCACGGCAAGACGAGCCTCCTTGATCGCATCCGAAGCACGAACATCGCTGCGGGGGAAGCAGGCGGCATCACGCAGTCGACGCGCGCGTTCTCGGTGCCTGTGAAGGCCGGCGATACAGAACGCCTCGTCGCCTTCATCGATACCCCTGGCCACGAAGCGTTTTCCAACATGCGCGCTCGCGGTGCAAAGGTCACGGACATCGTCGTGCTCGTGGTGTCCGCCATTGACGGTGTCATGCCACAGACCATCGAGTCCATCAATCATGCGAAGGCAGCGGGCGTTCCCATCGTCGTCGCGTTGAACAAGATTGACCATCCCGGCGCGACCGAAGCCAACATTCAGAAGACGCTCGGTCAGCTCGCAGCTGCGGGCATCAATGTGCACGAGTGGGGCGGCACCGTTGACATGGTGAAGACGAGCGCGACGCGCGGCGACGGCATTCAAGAATTGTTGGAAATGCTCGATTACCAAGCGGAACTGCTCGACCTCAAGGCGGACTTCGAGGGCTTCGCGCGCGGAACCGTGCTTGAAGCCAGCATCGAAGAAGGCCGTGGGCCAGTGGCGAAGGTGATGATTCAGGAGGGCAGCCTCAAGAAGGGCGACTTCCTCGTGGTCGGCCGTGGGTTCGGTCGCGTGCGCGACATTCTCAATGATCGAGGCGAACGACTCAAAGAAGCATTCCCCTCCACCCCAGTCGCGGTTTCTGGACTCGACATGCTGCCCGACGCCGGTGACATGGCGTACGCCGTGGAGACGATTCGTGCTGCGGAAGAGGCGGCCGAAGAGCGACGGCGCATGGATCGTGAACGCGAACTTGCGGTGCCGAAGATCACGCTCGACAACATTTTCTCACACCTTGAGAAGCAGGGGCGCAAGGAACTCTCCATCGTCATCAAGGCGGATGTGCAGGGTTCGGTCGAGGCACTCAAGGGTCTGCTCTCTCGGCTTCCCATGGAGGAAGTCACGATCTCCGTCAAGCACGCTGCCGCGGGCGGAATCACGGAGGGTGATATCACCTTGGCGGAAACGACCAAGGCGATTGTGCTCGGGTTCAATGTCACTTCGACCGGCAAGGCGCGCCAGATCGCAGAGCAGAAGGGTGTCGAGATCCGGCTTTACGAAGTCATTTACGACCTCGTCGACGATGTGACAAAGGCAGCGCGCGGCATGCTCGCACCGGAACTTCGACTCGAAGTGATCGGTCACGCCGAAGTCCGTCAAGTCTTCAAGGTATCGAAGGTTGGCGCGGTGGCTGGCTGCTATGTCACCGATGGCATCGTCGAGCGCAACGCGCAGATCCGCGTCACGCGCGATGGCATCGTCATCGAGAAAGATCGAAGGCTCGAGCAACTCAAGCGGTTCAAGGACGATGCGAAGGAAGTTCGCATGGGAACCGAATGCGGCATGAAGATCGTGGGCTACGACAACATCAAAGTTGGCGATGTCCTCGAGTGCTACAAAACCATCACCGTGGCGCGAACCTGACGCAGAGAGGGAGTTCCTGTGGCCTTCGACGATGTCGAGTTTGAAGAGTCCGAGAGCGGCGATTCGCCCAAGGCGCCGCGTGGACGGAACCGAAAGCCGCGTGCGCCCCGGCCGAAGGGTCCTCCGCGTCTCCCGAGTACTCCGCGCAGTGGAGGGCTCGGGATGGGCGTGGGTATGGGCATCGACCTTGGGACTGGATTCGAAGAACGCGCATCGGATCGTCCCTTGCAACTCGCGTCGTACATTCGGCGTGAAGTGCAAACGATGTTGAGCGCGGGACTCTCCGATCCGCGTGTGCAAGGCATGATTTCGATCACGGAGGTCGTCCTCACGCCGGATTTGCTCGAAGCGCGCATCAAGGTCAGTGTGATGCCTGCGGATCGCGAGCGCCTGACGCTTTCTGGACTGCGGAGTGCGGCCGGTCACCTCCGACTTCGCATCCTGCACGAAGGGAGACTCGGGCGCATCCCGCAGCTCTGCTTCGAGATTGACGACAGGCTCAAGAAGGGTGCCGCTTTGGACGAGCTGATTCGCGCGACTGGCGCCACCGGCGTTCGGGTCGAATCACCCAGTTCGGAATCGGCAACGCAAACCACTACGGATCTCGGAGACCAACCAGGCGCCGCGGATGTGAATGCAAGGCATCCCGCTTGATGGAGTAACGCCGCATGAAGATTGACCCCATCCGCGCTACCAAGTTCGCCACGATGCTGAGAAAATTCGGCTCGGCACGACCGTCGATTCCGACTATCGACGCGCCGGATGTCGAGGCTCCGGATGGTATCGGGGCACTCATCACCGCATACATGATGTGGGACGCGACGCCGGCCCTCGCCACCGCGGCCATTGCGTCCATACGCCGTGAGACGGTCGACTTTAACGAACTGCGTGTCTTGCTCGAAGGCGAGGTCGTTGCGATCATCGGGCCGAAGTATCCCCATGCATTTGAGCGGGCGGAACGATTGCACCGCGCGCTCAATGATGTCTACAAGCGTCAACACCGCACGAGCCTTGATCACCTTCGCAGCCAAGCCCGACGCGAGCAACGCGCGTATGTGGAGGGCATCTCATGCATTGTGCCGTTCGTTGCCCATCGCACACTTGTAAGTGCATTTCAGCATCCGCTCGTCCCCATTGATGACACAACCGTGGAAGCAATGCACCTTCAAGGCATCGCTGATCCGCTTGCGACGACTGACCTCGTCACGGCGTGGATGCACAAGCATGTGAAGGCGGACGACGCGGCGCGGGTGCATCGCGCGTTGCTCGCGTTCACCGAGGACGCGTGGAAGTCCGCAGGCCGATCTGGATTCCGGTTGCGCGAGAATCTGCGCGATCGGCATGAGAAGTCCGGCATCGTCGCTCGTCCCAAGATTCCACCTGAAGCAGTCGCTCCGGTCGGTGATGGCGTTCCTGCCGGAACCCAACCGCTCAATTCTGCGGGCATGCCCAATCGCCCATCCGCGCATCCGACTCGGGTGCCCTTGCAGATTGTCGCGCGGCCGCTCGTCCGCCCACTCGCCGTCCCATCGACTGTGGCTCCCCCGCCACCCGTTGCGAAGATCGAAATCAAGCCGCTCGTGAAACCAGCCGCGAGTCCTGCGCCGAAAGCCCTCGTGAAGCTAGCAGCCGTCACGAAGTCGGCGAAGCAAACGAAATCGAAGCCATCATCCGCGGCTCGCGCAAAGATTCTGGCGGCATCGAAAAAGAGCGCGAAGCAGGTGAGCAAGCCAGCTGCTCGCGAGAAGCCGAAGAGCAAGGCGCAGACCAAAGTCAAGTCTCTTTCGAAGCCGAAGCCCAAGCCCAAGTCGAAGCCGAAGTCGAAGCCGAAGTCGAAGCCGAAGTCGAAGCCGAAGTCGAGAGGCCGTTGACCGTTTCGTCGAAGCCCTGAGGAGGCACTGTATTCATGCAAGATTCGCTTCGCGGATTGGGAGTGCTCGGATGCACGCTGAGTGCGCTGGCGTTCGTATCCGCCTGCCGATCCACGCCGAGCGATTCAGCCGCGCGCGATGCGCGGGCATCCGTCGGAAGGCTTCCATCCTCGCCTCTCGTCGTGCCCGCTCCGAACGAACCCGCGTACCGATCGAATGCGAAGCGGAGCACTGAGAGTTTTCGAAAGCTGCTCCCCGCGAGCGCCTCGCCAGAGTTGCTGCAGGGAGTTCCCGCACCACTGCTCGACGAAGTACGAACGGCGCTTGACGCGAAGGATCTGCCGCGCGCGGCCGAGGCTGTGGTTGCGCTGCTTCGCGCGTTTCCAAAGTCCATGGAGGCACGAGAGGCGTTGGTGTGCGTCCAATTCTTGCAACGCAACCCCGAGGGGGCTCTCCGAGCGCTCGAAGAGTTGCGGACAATCGCGCCGCGTTCTCCACTTCTCTTAGCGCTCGATGGTCTCGATGCGCAGCGCCGAGGAAAGTACTCGGATGCTGCTGAAAATCTCGCGTGGTTTGTCGGCACATCGTCGTTGCCACTCACGACGGCTCTGGGTGCACTACCCGTTGAAAGCGGGCGCGTGCACGAGGCGCTCATGAACGCGCTCTTGGCACTCGGCGCCTTCGACGCCGCGGAGGATGTGGCCGAGGAACTTCTCGCGCTCAGCGCGCAGCACGCGACGGACGCCTCCCTTCATCAGGTGGCGATGCGTGCGCGGATTCTCATTGGTGACCTGGCGCAATCGAGAGGGAATCGCCAAGGGGCGAT
>SXGS01636153.1_pt1 | contig 11326 bp, 8 predicted proteins | sample 3174681 | NCBI WGS metagenome assembly SXGS01 (sample SAMN11356861, study PRJNA531348) | freshwater metagenome | isolation source: freshwater sample F1-80 | place: China: Fuxian Lake, Yuxi | collected 2017-12-25 | reverse complement strand
GGCGTTCTTCATGGTGATGTGGCTGATGAACTCGAGTCAAAAGGTGAAGGAGGCGGTGGGCGCCTACTTCCGCGATCCGTCCGGAGCCGGCCGCCACCTCGGCAGCGGAATGGCAGGCAGCGGCGACGCGCTTTCGGTGGACAAAAACAACCTGGACAAACTGAAGGAAAACCTCGAGAGCGCGATGAAGGAGATGCCGGCGTTCGAGGAACTGAAGAACCAGGTGAGCATGACCGTGACTGGCGAGGGACTCCGCATCGAACTGCTCGAAACCGAGAAGGGCCTGTTCTTCGATAGCGGCAGCGTCCAGCCCTCGGAGATGGGCGAGGAACTCATCCTGTTGCTTTCGCAACAACTGGCGGCGCTGCCCAATAACATCGTCATCGAGGGACACACCGACTCGCGGCCCTTCTCGTTAGAAGGCCACTATGGCAACTGGGAGCTATCGGTGGATCGCGCCAACTCGGCGCGGCAGTTGATGGAGTACGACGGTCTCGACTCCGGGCGGATCACTCAGGTGCGCGGCTTCGCCGACCGGCGTCTGCGGCTGTCGGAGAATCCGAACGACGCGACCAACCGCCGCGTCTCGGTGATCGTGCAGTACATGGACGGCGCTCGCAAGGCCGCGCCAGAAGAGGGCGAGCCCGCCAAGGCGCCGGAAACCAAGTCCGGCCACCATTGACGCGGCCCGCCGCCCGGTATTAGAACACGTACTTCAAGGCATTTCCGGCCGCGCCCAATCGCGCCCTTGGCGGCCAGGGGTATGCCTTGAACTGCCATAATGTTACGAGATATGCATCGCCGTCTCGCGCCCCTGCTATTGCTGTGTCTGCCCGCCGCGGCCGGGTCCATTGACGCCCTCGGCTTCGAGTGGGACGTGCCCATCGAAGCGGACTGGAGAATGGATTCGGGTGTACTGGAGCTACTGGTTCCACGGCCCTCCACCCAGCCGCGCCGCCCCACGCAGTACGCCTTGGCGCGCACTCGGCCGTACAAGAAGCTGGCGCTCGAGGTGGAAGTGAAGAAGGAATTGGCGGCCGCGCGCAACCGTCGAACGTCGCTAATGTTCGTTTATGCCTGGCGTGACAAGGATCACTTCAACTACGTCCACATCTCGGTGGACGAGGCCAAGGCGCAGCCGGTTCACAACGGCGTGTTCCATGTCTACGGCGGCGACCGCGTGCGGATCAGTTCGGAGGACGGACCCGCCGCGCTGAAGGACGAATCGTGGGACAAGGTGAAACTGGCCTACGACGCATCGTCCGGCCGGGTGGACGTTTGGGTCAACGGCATCACGTCGCCGTCGCTGCGGGGCGTGGATCTGAGCCTCGGCGCCGGACGCTTCGGATTGGGCAGCTTCTTCGACCTCGGCTCGTTCCGCAATTTGAAAGTGTCCGGCGAAACCGAATGATCCACATCGCGAAGTCGGCTCTCGACGCGGCGTTACGGCCTGGAGTGAGCTATGCGGACGCACGTCTGGTCCACAGCCGGGACCGCGTGCTTTCCACCAAGAACGGGAAGGTCGGCAACATGAGCGCGGGCGAATCGATGGGCATCGGGATTCGCGTGCTGTGGAACGGATCGTGGGGATTCGCCGCCACCGACGATCTCTCGAAGCAAGGCATCGAGATCTGCGCGGCGCTGGCGGTGGACATCGCCCGCGCGAGCGCATTGGCGCGCAAGGTGGCGGCGGAACTCGCGCCGGAGCCGCCGGCAAAGGCGGTGTGGGAATCGCCCTGCGCCATCGATCCGTTCTCGATCCCGGTGGAACGCCAGATCGCGTTGTTGCTCGCCGCCGACGAGGAGATGCGGCGGGAGAAGGGAATCACGCTCGCCGAGGCGGCGCTCGAGATCGTGCGATCGCGTCAGATCTTCGTGAGTTCGGAGGGCGCCGAGATCGATCAGACCCGCACCACCACGGGCTGCGGCATCGTCTGCCACTCGTTCGCCGAAGGCGAGATCCAGAAGCGGTCCTATCCGAATTCGTTCGGCGGGCAGTATCAACTGGCCGGCTGGGAACTGGTGGAAGGGCTGCGCCTGCTGGATCACGCGCCCCGCGTGGCATCGGAATGCGTCGCGCTCCATGCGGCGGATCAATGTCCGGAAGCGGTGACGAACCTGGTTCTCGACTCGAGCCAACTCGGCTTGCAGATCCACGAATCGATCGGGCATCCCATCGAACTGGATCGTGTGCTCGGCTCGGAGGCGAACTATGCCGGCATGAGCTTCCTCACGCTCGACAAGCTGGGCAGCCTGCAATACGGATCGGAGATCGTGAACGCGGTTTGCGATGGCACGATGGCGCATGGGCCCGGTCTCGGCACGCTCGCTTTCGACGACGAAGGCGTGGCGGCGCAGCGCGTCGACATCATTCGCGACGGCCGCTTCACCGGCTACATGAGTTCGCGCGAAACGGCGGGAGCGATCGGACAGGGCCGCTCCAACGGAACCATGCGCGCGGCCGGCTGGCATCGATTGCCGCTCATCCGGATGACCAACGTGAGCGTCGAACCGGGCGAGTCCACGCTCGAGCAGGTGTTCGACTGCGATGGCATCTACATGGAGACCAACCGAAGCTGGTCGATCGACGACAAGCGGTACAACTTCCAGTTCGGCTGCGAGATCGGCTGGGAGATCCGTGGCGGCAAGCGCGTCCGCATGCTGAAGAATCCGACCTACAGCGGCATCACCACCGAGTTTTGGAACTCGTGCGCGGCGATCGCCAATCGCGATCACTGGACGCTGTGGGGCGTGCCGAACTGCGGCAAGGGACAGCCGGAACAGGTGATGGGAACCGGACATGGCGCGAGCCCCTCGCGATTCTCGAACATCAAGACCGGCGGAGGCTACGAGTGCTGAGCCGGGAGCGCTGCCGCGAACTGTTCGATATCGCGCTATCGGAATCGAAGTCGCTGGGCGTGCCGGATCTCGAGGTGCTGATCCACGCCAACGCGGAGTCGCTGACGCGGTTCGCCAACAACGCTATCCACCAGAACGTGTTCGAACGGGGCTCCGGAGTCAGCATCCGCCCGCAGGAAGGGTTGCGAACCGCGCGCTCGGAGACCAACCGTTTGGATCCGGAATCGATCCGCGCGGCCGTGCGGGACGCGGTGGCCATGATGCGCGCGCGCGAAGACGATCCATCGCTGCTGCCGATGGCCGATGCGGTGGAGTGTCCTCGCGTGGATCGGCACGACGCGGGGGCGGCCGTATGCACTCCCGCCCAGCGCGGCCGGGAAGTGGCCGAGGCGATCTCGATCGTGGAAGGGGCGGGGCAGACCGCGGCCGGCATCTACTCCACCGCCGAATCGGTGGACGCGCTGCTGAACTCGCGGGGCTGCTTCGTCTGGCATCCGCAAACGCTGGCGGTGTTTTCGATCACCGCGATCGACGGAGCCGGGTCGGGTTGGGCGAAGGGATCGGCCGTGCGCCTCGCCGATGTGGATCCGATGGCGCTGGCGCGTTCGGCGTCGCGCAAGGCAGCGCTATCGCGCGAGCCCCGCGAGATCGATCCGGGACACTACACCGCGATTCTCGAGCCCGCCGCGGTGCTCGACCTGGTGGGACAGTTGTTCCCCGATTTCACCGGCACGGCGATCGAGGACCAACGCAGTTTTCTGACGGACCGTCTGGGCGCGCCCCTGTTCGGCGCGAACATCACGATTCACGACGATGTGTTCCACCCGTTGCAAGCCGGTACGCCTTTCGATGGAGAGGGCATGCCGCGGCAGCGATTGACGCTGGTCGACAAGGGAACTCCGGCGGAGCTGTGCTGGTCACGGCAGTCCGCGGCCCGCCAGGGAAGGGAAGGGACCGGCCACGGCCTCCCACTCCCCAACGAAGCCGGCGAGATGCCGCTGAACATCGCGATCGAGGGCGGCGATTCGAGCGTCGAACGGATGGTGGCGGAGTCCGATCGCGCGATTCAGGTGACGCGCCTGTGGTACATCCGCGAGGTGGACCCGTACGACAAGATCATGACCGGGATGACGCGCGACGGCACGTTCCTGGTGGAAGGCGGCGAGCCCGTTTGCGCGGTTCGCAATTTCCGTTTCAATCAGGGATTGGTGGAGATGTTGCGGCAGGTGGAGGCGTTGGGACCGGCGGTGCGCGCCAGCGGCGAGGAAACGTTCGACATGGTGGTTCCCGCGATGAAGGTGGCCGGGTTCCACTTCAACGAAGTCACCAAGTTCTGAGCAACTGCAAGGTCACTGCCCGGCTCCGCGCAATCCGGGCCAGTTGATCACCACCTCGATCGCGCCTGGACCCGGATCCCGCGCCACGCGCGCCAGGATACGCCCGTCTGGCGATACGGCGAACGGCGCACCCAGGCCGTCGCTGTCGAGCGCCACGCCGCCGAGCGCCTCCCGCGCGGCGGACGGTTCCAGCGAGTCCGTTCCCATCCTCAGGGTTACCGACATCACCTTGTTGCCGATCACATAATAGATCGCCGTCCCGTCCCGGTTCCAGACCGGATAGGCGCCCCCGCCGGTCGATATCTGCCGCTTGACGTTCGGCTCCGGGAAGCTCCGAACGTACACCTCGGATCTACCGGTTTCATCGGACATGTAGGCGACCCATTTCGGATTCGTCCCCGGGGCGAAGCGTGCAAAGTGTTCGTCGAACGGACTCGATGCGAACAGCCGCGGCGGCAGCGGCGTGCCTTCGGCCGTGAACTCGAGCAACCACAAGTCGCGTCTCGTTCCCTTGGCCAGGGCATGGAATATCAGGAATCGTCCGTCGCCAGACCAGTCATGCGGCCACAGCGCACTATCGGAACTCACGGACTGCTCGAAGGCCGGACTGAGCAGGCGTTGTTCGGCGCCCCCTCCGGCGGCCTCCCTCCGAACGAGTCCTCGGCCCGACGAGTAGGCGACCCACTTCCCGTCTGGCGACCAAACAGGAAAGGAATGCCGCCCTTGCGCCGTCGTCAGCCGGCTGGCGGCCGGCCGTCCCGTCTCCGCGATCCAGATGTCGCGGAAAACGCCGTTGGCTCGCGTGGTCGCGACCCTGCGCCCATCGGGAGACAGCCGCATGTCGGTGGCATCCACTTCTTCTCCCGGGCCTTCCGCCTTGCCGGAGCGATCGAACCAGATCAGTTGCGCCGCGGGCGTGGGTCCGGCATATGCGAGAACTCCAGACGCGGATGCGGACGCGAAGATGCGGCCGGACTTGTTCGAACCCACCGAATCCACCACGGGGCGCTCCTCGCCCGACAGTCCTCCGGCGTTGAACGGACGAGACAACAGGGTCGTTCCACTTCGCCAAAGGAGGTGACCCGCGGAGAACAGCGCGTTGGTGTCCGAGGTGATCACCCGGACCGGCTCGCCGCTCTTGTTCGGGGGGCTCCAGTAGACTCCGACGGAATCGTCGCTCGTTCCACGCACCCAGAAGATCAGACCGCCGCCGGGAACCTCCTAAGGGAAATAGGCAGTAAGGCCAGCCCGAGACTCCACCGGCGAGGGCCGGCCTCCACTCGCCGGCGCCGACAGCAACCCTTCCGACTGCGTGCCAAGAACGATCGTGCCGTCCGCCTTCCACGCCCCGCCTCTGCCATCCGAAGAGCAAATCTCGAGCGGCGTTCCGCCATTGGAGTCGATTCGCCAAAGCCTGCTCGCCGTGGAATAGCCGATCCATCGGCCGTCCGGGGACCAAAACGGATACAAGGCCCCGCTGGTTCCGGCGAGCCGCCTCGGAGTGTTGTGGTGGAACCGGCGCACCCAGACTTCGCGCAGTCCGTTGGTGCGCGCCACGAAGGCAACCGCCCGCCCGTCCGGGGACACGGCGAGGCTTTGGCGTTGCAACTCGCTTCCAGGCGGCGGCGCAATCTGGAACCTCACCACCGGCTGCTCCAGCGCCGCCGGCGTCCCGGAGAGAGCCCAGCCCGCCCAGCCCGCGAGAACCAACCCGCACAGTCCGGCGGCCAACGGCCATCGCGCTGGCCTGCCGGGCTCCGCCGCGACCGCTGGCTCCGACGCCCACTCGAGCGCCCGCTTCAAATCGGGCGCGCTCTGGAAGCGCTGGTCCGGGTCCTTGGCGAGGCAGGTCCGGATCACGCGGCCGAGCGGCGGATGCACATCGAGCGGCGCCGGTTCGCGGTGGAGGATGGCGCCGATGACACTGGCCGCGGTCTCGCCGTCGAACGCCCTCTTTCCGCTCAGCATCTCGTAGAGGACGCACCCAAAGGCAAACAGGTCGCTCCGCGCGTCCGCCTCCTTACCCTGCAACTGCTCCGGAGCCATATACTGCAGCGTGCCGGCGATCTGGCCCTTGGCCGTGAGTGCTTCGGTCAGCGTGGCGTCGGTCTCTTTCAGCGGCGCCGTTCTTTTCGCCAGTCCGAAGTCGAGCAGCTTGATTCCCTGTTTGGTCAGCAGGATGTTGGCGGGCTTCAGGTCCCGGTGTGTAATTCCCTTGCGATGCGCCGCCTCCAGCGCCTCGAGAATCTGGACCGCGTACTCCACCGCCTTGTCCGCCGGCATGGGTCCCTTCAAAGGGGTTCCGTCGACCAACTCCATCACCAGATAGTTCGGACCCACGTCGTAGAGCGGACAGATTCGCGGGTGATTCAGCGCCGCCACCGCCCGAGCCTCGCGCTCGAACCGCTCGCCGAATTCGGCTTTGGAGAACTTGACCGCTACCTCGCGATCCAGGCGCGTATCGGTGGCGCGGTACACATCGCCCATTCCACCGGCGCCAATTCGGGCGTCGATGCGGTACGGACCGATCCGCTCTCCGAGCATGCCCTTCAGGTTAGCCCAGTGGCGCGGCTTGACGCGAGCCCCGCCGGTGGACCATCATTCTGCAATGGGTATCTACGAAGATCTCGGCGCGCGCACCATCGTCAACGCCAAGGGACCATCCACGCGCGTCTCCGGCGGCTTGATCGCCCCGGAGGTCACCGCCGCCATGAGAGAGGCCGCCGGGCATTGCGTCGATATGACGGAACTGCAAGCCGCGGCCAGCCTCGTTATCGCGGACATAACCGGAGCCGAAGCGGGGATCGTCACGGCGGGCGCCGCCGCCGGACTGCTGCTGGGAACCGCCGCGTGCATCACCGGACTCGATCCCGGAAAGATGGCGCGGCTGCCCGACACTTCCGGCATGAAGAACGAAGTAATCATGGTCCGCAGCCAGCGCAACTTCTACGATCACGCGGTGCGAACCTCCGGCGTACGCATCGTCGAGGTGGGACTGCCGGACCGGGTTGCCGGCGCCGGCGTGCGCGACGCCGAGCCCTGGGAGATCGCGGGCGCGATCGGGCCCGCGACGGCTGCCATCCTCTATGTCGCCGGCGGCGGTTCGCGTCCGCCGCTCGAGGATGTCGCGCGGGTGGCGCACGCGCACCACATTCCACTCATCGTCGACGCGGCCGCGCAGCTTCCCCCGGTGTCGAACCTGCGGCGGTTCATTGCCGCGGGGGCCGATCTAGTCGCGTTCTCCGGAGGCAAGGCGATCGGCGGACCGCAGGGCTCCGGCATCCTTTGCGGAAGCCGCGACCTGATCATGTCGGCCATCCTGCAGAACCTCGACCTGGACATCGCGTGGGACCAATGGTCGCCGCCGCCCCGCTTGATCGACAAGAACCGGCTGGTGGGTTTGCCTCCGCATGGAATCGGACGGCCCTGCAAGGTGGGCAAGGAGACGATCGTGGGGTTGCTGGTGGCGCTGCGGAGGTTCGTCGCGGAGAGCGATCAAACGCGGCACGACCGGGGTTTCGCGCTGGTGAACCGGATCGCGCCGGCGGCGGGGTCGTTGCGAAACGCGCGGGGCGAAGTGCGCGAGGGCGGGACTCCGAAGTTCGTGGTGACGCTCGAGCGAGGCGCCAAGCTGACAGGCATGGAGCTGGTGATCGCGCTGCAGAACGGCGAGCCGTCCATTCACGCCGACCCATCGCAGGCCGCCGCGGGCGTGGTGTCGTTCAGTCCGGTGTGCTTGCGGGAGGGCGATCCGGAGTTGATCGGCAAGCGGCTGCGGGAGCTTTTGTCGTAGTGGTCAGGAAGACGATCCTTCTCGCGGCCCTCGCGTGCGCCGCTCGAGGTCAAGCCATCGACTGGATCGTCGACTACGACGCCGAATCGTTGCCGGGCGCCGCCTGGAAGACGAACGGCGCGCCGAACGCCACCATCGAAACCGGCGGTTTGCGCCTGATCGACAACGGCGAGGGGTTCGCCAACTATCGCGCGGCGTGGAAGGCGGTCCCCGGCCACGAGATCGTCGTCGAGGCCGTCGTCAAGGTCTTTGGCGTTACCGGGTCGCGCGCGAACAAGACAGCCGCGTCGCTATGGCCCTGGCGCGATGGCGCTCCGGTTTCCGTCCTGGTGAGCGATGGCCGCCACCAGGAGGGCCTGGTGCTCTTCGCCAACCAGGCGGCCAGCCACACGGACCGCTTCATCCCGATGGACACGACGGACCGGTTTCACACATACCGCCTCGTCATTCGTGGCAATGACATGAGTATCTGGGTCGATGGCGTAAAGAAAGTAGAAGGGCAGGGCGCCTTCTGGAAACCGGCCGCGTCTCCGGAGGCGTTCATCCAGTTCGGATCCACCGCCAGGATCGCAACAGGCGATGCCCTATGGTCCCGCGTGAGACTCGGACTGCGCAAGGCTGCCGCGCCGGCCGCCAAGGATCCCGTGAAGATCACCGTGGGCCCGGCCTGGGAAATCCCCCGCGCCGATATCCGCCAGACGCGCCCGTATCTGTACGATATGGGCCGGGGCTTGCTCCTGATGAGCGTGGCGCAGGGCCCCGACGCCTTTTATGAGCCCTACGGTCTGCTCAAATCCATCGACTCCGGCAAGACCTGGACGCCGATTCCCGGACTCGACAAGCTCGACACAACGCCGCTTCCGTGTCTGCGGCGTCCTCATGGCGGCATCCTCGCCGTGTCGCGGTGGACGCGAACCCAGCCGGACGGACGCGTCGTGGGAAAGACGGTTCACCTCGATTCCACGGCGTCGAAATTCGAGATGATCGACAACGAGATCGTCCTGCCCAAGGAGTTCACCAACGAGTCCAAGGGCGACCAGATCATCTGCGAACGCCACATATGGAACGACCCAGACGGCGGAGTAACCATGGCCGTGTGGAGCCGCAAGGGCGTGAAACTCCCTGACGGCGGCAGGACCACCGTGAGGATGTCCCACCTGATGCGCAGTATCGACGAAGGGAAAACGTGGACCCACTTCAGCACGATCGGCCCAGGCGGCGAACCGGCCGTCGTTCGACTGAACGCCACGGAACAGACCGCCGTCATTCGCGGCGACCGCGATTCGCGCATGAGGCAGATGTTCTCCCACGACGCGGGAAAGACGTGGAGCGCCCCGGTCTATTTGGAGACCGGCAAGGTCCTCCCGGACCTCGTTTCGATGAGCAACGGCGTACTGGCATGCAGCTTCGGCCGCCCCGCGAGTTGTCTCATGTTCAGCCTGGACGGAGGCCGCACGTGGTCCAGCCACCATGTAATCTCGGACAAGGTGGGATTCAACTACACCAGCATCCGCGAGATCGCGCCCGGGAAGCTGCTCTATATCCACGATGCGCCGAAGATGACGGGAATGATCGTGGACGTGGAGCGGTTGGCGGCGGACCGCTAGAGCTAGAGTTCGCCCAAGTTCGCCCGGGGCGGGTGGTAGACTGATTGGCCATGAGAATCTCCGCTCTCGCTGCCCTTTTTCCCGCGACGATCCTCGCGCAGGGCCTCGGTTCTCTGACGGGTGTCGTCACCGACGCGAGCGGCGCACTTGTCCCGGCTGCCCGAGTGGAAGCCACGCACACACTGACCGGTGTCGCGGCCCATGCCTCCGCAAACAGCGCGGGTGTGTTTCGATTCGCGTCGCTCGGTATTGGAACTTATGACATCCGGGTGACCGCCGCGGGATTCAAGGCCTGGCGGCAGAATAACGTCCTAATGGAAACCGATCGCGCCGTCCGCGTGGACGCGGTGCTCGAGATCGGCGCGGCGCAGGAGAGCGTCACGGTGACGGCGGAGGCGCCGCTGCTCGAGAAGGAATCGTCGGTGGTGGCCACGCAGATCTCACGCGAGATGGTGAACAAGCTGCCGTACCAGCTTACCGGGTCCATCCGAAACCCCTTCGCGTTCGTCCAACTGACTCCCGGCGCGCAGGGGCAAAGCGGCGCCGCCGACGGAATCAGGATCGCTGGCAGCCGGACCTACGCCAACGAAGTCTACGTCGATGGCGTCCCCATGTCGTACAACGCCGGCCAGAATGTCGCCGGACCGGGCGCGCCCTCGCTGGACACCGTGGCTGAGTTCCGCGTCGAAACCGCCATCACGCCCGCCGAACTGGGGCGCACTGGCGGAGGGGCCGTGATGATGGCGTCGCGATCGGGCACGAACCGGTATCGCGCCAATCTGATTGCGCTTTTCCGCAACGGTGTTCTGGATGCACGCCGGTACAACGCCGCCCAAGCCGACATCACGCGACAAGGTGAGTTCGGTGGGTCGCTGGGAGGTCCGGTGGTTCTGCCGCGGCTATTCGACGGCCACAATCGAACCTTCTTCTTCGTGAACTACACCGGATTTCGCAGGCTCAACGATGTGCAGGGCCGGACCGGGACGCTCGCGACCGCGGCCATGCGGCAGGGCGATTTCTCCGCCGCCGCCGAGCGGATCTTCGATCCCGCGACCTCTGGCGCGGCACAGCAGCGGCAGCCGTTCGCGGACAACCGCATCCCCGCAAGCCGTATCTCGCCGTTCGCGTCCAAGTTTCAATCCTTCATCCCGCTGCCCAACGGATCGGGCCTGGCGAACAACCACCTGGGTACGCTGCCCAGTGTGCTGGACCTCGACTCCTACTTCGCCAAGCTCGACCATCAGTTCACACCCCGCCATCGCGTGAACGGCAGTTACAGGTTACGGTTCGAGGACCGCGTCAATGGAAACGGTTTCATCCTCCCCATCTCGGACACGATCTATCAAGGCATCGACATCCGGAACCTGGTGGTCGCGTACGACTTCATCGCCCGTCCAAACGTCATCGCCCGCCTGCAAACCGGAATCACTCGTTTCTACGCGCCCGTCGTCGAGTCTGGCGATATCGGATTGGCGGTTCCGGGCGCCTTCGAATCCGGGTTCCCCGGCGTCCGGTTCCAAGGCCAGGGACTTACCGGATTCGGGTACGGAGCCGACCGGTTCACCACGTCCACGAACGGCAACCTGCAATCACTGCTGTCCAAAATAGGCCGAATGGCCGTTGGCGACGTTGAAGGCATTGGGATTGTGGTGCGGAATGTGGCGGTAGCGGGTTGAGGTCTGCTGACGGCTCCTGTCCAAGTCAGCGGAGTTGGAGGGCGAGTTGCTGTT
>SXGS01563178.1_pt1 | contig 11328 bp, 14 predicted proteins | sample 3174681 | NCBI WGS metagenome assembly SXGS01 (sample SAMN11356861, study PRJNA531348) | freshwater metagenome | isolation source: freshwater sample F1-80 | place: China: Fuxian Lake, Yuxi | collected 2017-12-25 | reverse complement strand
GCGAGCTGAACCTGAAATAAAAAACTAATGATATTTATGTAGTGCATTCGGGGCTTGCTGTTGTCTTCTTTAGGGATTTATTCCAATATTTTTTGCAGTTTGGATTGAATGAATGCGAATTCCTCTGGATGGGATTCTTTAAACCTAGAATAATTATAAGTTCCAATTTCTTTTTTGCCATCGTACAACACAATGGTTGTTTTCTTGCCATAAAAATCTGATGCAGTGAGTGGTGCCACCAAACCTTGTTTTCGAATGAAAGCTTTGCCGGTTTCAAACTTTTTGAATGATTTTGTTTCACCTAAATATGTTTTGTTGTTGGACGTTTCTGCTATCGGCATTTCCGACATATACATGACATCCATGGAATTTGAGTTACTTTTACTAATATAACTTACCTGATATCGTCCCCCACTGTATTCGACATAAACTCTGATAAAATCTTTTTTAATATCCATGTAAATGGTTATTTTTGTGATTTGAACATTGTTTCTTGGTCTGCCTCGTTTCACAGATGTAGGAATAATAATGTGTGGTTCAGAAGCTGTGTCCATAATTTTAGGTTTGCGTTTTGCTGTTTTCCGCAAATGTGTTTCAGTTTTTGCCGTCGCAAAAACGCCTGTTTGTTTTACAAACCCAGTTTTTGCAACGCAATCTTTTCCAACTCTGCGAGTTCCATTTTTACAACGCGGAAGTTTTGTTGGCATACATTTGTTTGTTATTATTTTGTCATTCGAGAGAAACTAAACCTGAAATAAAAAACGGATAGTATTGTTGTATTCGGGTGACGAACTCAAACATCGTAATCAGAGGGATTGTATATTCCATCAAACGATATGTTCATTTTTCTGGCAATAGCGTCGCAAGTGGATTCGCGAAATTGCAGAGGCATTCCCAACGAACACCACCATAAATAGAAACGTTGCATATGTTCAATTTGTCCCACGGGTCCATCCGGACCGTTTTTCAGTGCCATAAACACTGCAAATATTCCGAAGGTTGACGTAATTCCATTTAGTTCCAACCGCCCACCTTCATGTTCTAGCACAACTATTACATTACGTAACAAACCTATTGCAGCTGGACCAAGTCCTGGTATACGATCTTCCGTTAAATCTCCCGTCATTTTCCGGTTTAAAAACTCGGCTAATCTATCTGGATTTGTATTGGCGTTTTTCGGATGATAAAGACCGCGAATCATTTGTTTGTTGGTTTCATTGTTGGTTGCGTTATGTGTTTCAGTTTTCTCTTTTGCCACAACAAACAAAGTTTTTCTCTCTTGGAACAACTTATGTTTAATTAACTGAGGTTGGGACAAGAGAGAAAACAGAACATGCAAAAAACGTTCGACCGCCGCGACCACATCGGCAAACTCAGTTTTTCCTGAGAAAAACGTTCGTTTGCGACTGCAAACTCAGTTTCCACCCCTATTGCGGCGATGTGGCGGAACATATACTCCGCTAGACACAGAAGATAATGTGTGTATTGGAACTGTTTGTTCTGGCACTAATTGTATTGGTTGTTTATTTGCCGGGGTTGCCGGGGCAGCAACCGGAAAGAAGTGATCTTTTGAATAAATTTTTCCAGAACGCTTGAATGTTTTATTGATATGTTGTTCTTGTTCTGCCAATTCTTCGTAGGTTCGCCATTGAATGTTATGAATGTTTTCTAATTTGGCAGATTCCGGTGGTTGTAACTGCAAAGTTTCACTGCCACCTGGAATATGAACAATAAACAAAATCATAGTCGTCAAGGGTTTGTAATATTTTTGTATTTTCGGGCGAGACTGGGCATCAAATTCCAACCCGGTTTCTTCTTTTAATTCTCGGAAAGCCGCTTCCAACGGCGTTTCATCCTGTAAAATCGAGCCCTTTGGTACCCCTATGTTGTGCCCATATTGATTATTAATTGTCAATAATTTCTGGTGAATTGGATCAATAATTAATATTCCAGCCTTTTTCAGAGCCGTGAATGTGTGTGATTTTTCTTGTGTTTGTTGCATTTTTATGCAGTATTTTTGTGTTTCCGGCTCAAGAATTGGTATGATTGATAGAGGACGTTATGTGAAATACACTGAATCACATAAATCCGTTTCAGTTTTTTTCCGAACCGGAGTTCGCTGTTCGAAAAGGTTTATGTCGCCGCCCACCAACACGCTCACCACATCGTGTTGGTATTATGCCACCACATGTCATCCCCTGGACGAACATTGTACACAGCGCGAAATATTTCTGAACGAGACAGGGGCACATTGCATCGATATTTATCCAGAGGATGTGGATTGGTTTTCAATTGCGCAGAGAGAGCTCGCGCACTGACATATTGTTTTTGCTGAAAGGCGAAATAGGTATAAAAAGCTTCGAATCCCAAATATCGAATCGGCACCAAATCCGCGTTTTTTTCCTGGAAATCCCGCAGATATTCGTCACAAACAGCTAAACTTTGTATGTCTGCTAAATCTTCTCCGATACCAATAGATGCGTCAAACTTGATCCCATCTCTCGCCGCAAATTGTTCATATTGTTTCACAACATCTGCTTGAATTCGTTTGTATCGCGCGCGATCTGCCGCCGTCCACCAATCATGCAGATTTCCATCCCAGCCATATTTGCTGCCCCAATCATCGAATCCATGTCCCAATTCGTGGGCAATCGTGAACCCCACATGAGCTAAATTATACTCGATTCCTCGTTCTTCCAGATCAACAAACGGGCGTTGAATATAACCGAGGTTAATGTAAATTCGATTTAATCCAGCCGTATAAGATGCATTCACAACATAGGCTTGGGAACCGACCATTTTTACAGGATAATTTGTCCAATCCATCAGAGGAATGTCAATAATTCCGCGTCCTTCCAGTTCCACAAATCGCGCGTGACGCCACGCCGTAATTTTCGCCATATTTTCCTGAAGAGATGCCGCGGCATAGGTTAAATCTGGGTCTGGTCGCAAAGCATCCGGTTTTCCATAAATAAATGCGCATTTTGCGAGTTTTTTCAGGGCATATGCCCGGGTTTTCGGTTCCAACCAGGTGTTACGACTGAGAATGTTATGAAAGACAATCTTCAGATCTTCACACATGACTTGAACATATTTCATGGCTTGTGGATTTTCGTAGGCGGCAACGTATTGTTCCGTCAGAAAGGTGTTGAATGGAATCGAGAGATACAAAGCTGCGCTAACTGCGCGCGTATTATTGATGGATTGTTGTCCACGTTCAAATTTTCCGGCATAATCAAACACAATGGTTTCCCAACCGCGGGTGATGCGTGCCAATTGCCGAAGTTGTATAAATAACCAATAAGATTCCCAGGCTGGTTCGGACCATTTTTCCACGAGAGTTTTCGACATGCATTTCAGAAACGCGGGATTGGATGTGATGTAAAACGGAGGGGTTTGTGTGAATCCCATATCTCGGGCAAATTCTGACCACGGAACACCCGTTATCTCTTCGGATTCTTGAGCAGTAATTTTGTTATAAGTTTCCGCTGTCCCCGATCTGGTCGTGGCTGTACAACCGAGGGCATCCAGAATCGAAAGTTCCACGGCATATACATCTTCGCCAGCATGGGCATTTTCTGCCGCGCGACCAGGCAAACATACATTCATAATGCGTTGGACAAATCGTTTGTAGGTCGCGCGATATCGGTGTTTATAGGCGGCATCTTTGGGTGTGTCTGTTGGATCATCGAAATACACATTGATGTCAATAATTCCGAATTGTGCAGGAGATAAATAGGATCGGTAGACTGTGTTTTGTTTTTCGTCTGGATTCATGGACCAAACAATCGGGGCATAGGCGGAAATCGTTTCATCTTGGTTAATTTTCGCGAGTAATTTCCAGGGGGTTGTGTTGGAGCGTTTGTAATCTTGGAATTCTTCCAGGATTTTTTTGGCTCTATTACGGGAGTGTTTTGGTGGATTCATGTCAATAATTGTTTTGTAATAATTTCGGATATTTGCGGCGAGTTTCTCTCCAGGGTGTTTGCGAATAAACTGAAGAGTTAGTTCATGTAGTTGATGATATACCTTGTCTTGCGCCAATCGAAAGTCATCGATTTGAACAATGTATTGTTGTTGTTTTTCAAGAGAGATGTTTTTTAACCAGAGGTAATTGATATAACTGTAAAAATCTTGTGTTGGTTGGATGGCTTTGGGTGCAAATTTCGCGGTCAATTCTCGCACGAATTCGTGTTTTTTGGCTCTGTTTGTTTTTTCTCTCTTTGCTCGTTTTGCAGTTAATGGGGTTTCAAACCGGCGCAATCCGATGGTTGTGGATCGAGTTTTGCGGGTTTTTCGTGTGCGATTTTGCGCGGAATGGGTGGGTTTATGTGTGCGAGTTGTAGACATGATTTGTTGTTTACGCGGGTGGATGTGTTATATTTTGCGGGGATTATTGGTTGAATGAACGGCATATAAAAATGAAATACCTGTTACTCATTAAATTCCAAACAACGCGCATATGGATTCCATCACAATATCATTTGCTGTTTTTAGTGAACTATACTTGGTTTCATCTACTGGAAGATACAAATTAGTAAACCGCGACAATGAAGACTTATCAAATGATTTGTATAATTGCTTGGGAAATCAAATCATAGACAACGTTATGAAACAAGCGCGTGATGCGAAACACTTTATGAGCAAACATGGTGAACAAATAACATATTATAGTGCTGAACTACAAACACTTGTGAATTTTACATTATTAAAGTTTATAACACACGATTCGATCAATGGCGCAACGCATTTTGAGATAGTTCTGCAATTACGCAATGAGCCACCTGAAAGTTTATCAGAAGAAGCTATTTGTTCAATATTGTATGAAATCTTTGGCGAACGACTTGAACTGAAATTTTATCATTATAACACCATAAAACATACAGAAGAATCGTATGAGTATTATACGGATTTCTGCGTTTCTAACATAAAATGCAATTTATTGGCGGAATTGGATTGCGGATTGAAATAATGAGTGTTTGTTGGCGGCGGTGGCGAAAAGCGTTTAAACACAAATTTTTAGGTTATTTCATGTCAAAACCCAGTTTAGCTTGGAAAACAAACTTTCTCGACGGCTCGAGTTTGCAGGCGCAAACAAGTTTTCCCACTAGACCTGCTGCAAAACCCAAACATTATTATGACAAAAAGGCTACAACAACTCGAGAATTTTGGCAGGGTACGAAAGAATATGATGAAAAATACCACACGAATTTTTGGACCACAGATGAAGATGCAAATGTGGAACCAAATTTCCTACTGAAAAACAAACAACCGGAGGGAAGAACCTGGTTATGTCCTGTGTGCAAACATCACATTTTTTGTTCCAAACTTGCCTGTGATGTATGCAATTCACCGAATCCTGGAGCTGAACGAGTTCAAGTCACTTTTACAGGTGAAACCAAACGAGATCATAGGAGAAGAATGAAAGGGATATAAACAGAAGAAACAAAGTAAATGTACATCATGAGTAAAGCAGATGCCGAACTTACCATTTTAGTTGGAATTTGTTTAATCGTTGCGGGATCTTTACTGATACGCGATGGTGTTGACGCGTTACATAGATAAAGGCTTGGTAACATAGAAAAAAGGGTATAATGCACCCATTTTTCTATGTTTGATGTTGTTTTTGTGTTTTCTGGGAATGTTTATGACTATTTCAGTGGACGGTGTGGCGGTTATTAATTAACGGCAGTCGCGGACATATAGGAGGAAATTCGGTGTAATTTGTCATAATCTGGCGTTGCGCAACAAACAAATTCTTCTCCACGAATGAGGGTGTTGATAGTTGGCGTTACCAGAGCTTTCAATGTCTCACAAATATCCAATTTTCCCACGGTTTTTTCAAACTCGATGACTTTTAGATAAAAGTTCACAGCTAATTTATTCGCTATGTTTTTGAATTGAATGGCACAAGTTGGGTCAAACGTGGCTACATTTTCTGAAGATGTAATCAAACTAAACAAAACTATCGCATCATTACACACCTTTTCTATGATTATAATCTTACCTTCGGCGTTCTTGGTCATCTTGTATCTCTGAAAATCTTCTCCCGTCGATATGGTTATTGCTCGCACTAAGACCATGATTTCGTCTTTTGTGGCAGCAGTTCCAGTGATTGTAGCAGTTGTTGTTGGCATCATTTCCATTATTCGTTGTTTACTTATGCTCTTGAATAATTCGACGAAAATTATTTCAATTTTAGTAGGGAACCGATGGTTCCCCTACGACCCCTCCTTCCAATTATGAATTAACTCCAAACAGGAGAAAAATGGAATTCATTGGTTACAATTGATGGCGATCTCTCTACCAAACAGGAGAGAAATGGTCCAAAACAGGAGAGAAATGGTATTCATTGGTTACAATCGGCGGCGATCTCTCTGCCAAACAGGAGAAAAACAGGAAGAGAAACTGAAACAAATTAATTCAAACGTAGTGGATCATTAAACTGCAAAATGACTGAAATGACTGAAATTAGCGACACGATTAGCGTCAATCCCAGAGAAGAAACTGAACCTAAAATATATTTCGAAGGATCAACAGAGATAGACTTTACACGTTTTATCGGGCACGAATTGACAGTAATTAACTATTTTGACGAACTGCACAAAAAATTAATGCAAGTATTTCGCGATCTTGGAGCAGATACCGCAAATGTGGAACATTTTGATGACATTACAGCCTTTGGCTTTTCTTATATTGTAGACAATATATTGATTGAATGGGTGTTTTATTGTTCAATTCAAACAACTCGTCCATTTATTATTCCCACAGCGTTGTACCTATGTCCGGAAATATTTGTCAAAGTGGTAATTGGAACGGATGAATATTCTGATTTTGAGCTTGAATTCAAATGTGAGTATAACAACCTGGAAAAACTAAATTACATTGAGGAGTATATTGAAACCTGTGCGAATAAAATACGAGACTATGTTGCAGACAGAATGATAATGTTGAAATAGTTTGCTGTGTAGTGCAGGGTGTGTGTTATGGTGTGTGGTACGGCGACATAAACCCATCTTGTCGTGAATAATCATGAACGTTTCGCGTTTTGTTTCTTGTTCAAAACATGTAGCTGTGATAACTCCAGAAGGTCGCGTAGTGTGTTGTGGCAGAAATGACGAAGGTCAATGCAATGTTCCTGTGGATTTAGAAAACGTTGTTCAAGTTGTGTGTGGAAATGACTTTACGGTGGCACTAACCGCAGATGGTCGTATTGTTTGTTGGGGCGACAACTCACATCAACAATGTGATATTCCTGCGTTTTCTCAAAAGATTACAACAATTGATTGCGCACATTATTACAGTGTCGCGTTAACTTATGAGGGAAAGGTTATGTATTGGGGATCTGGTGGACATTCGTTGGACGTTTTTCCGAGTGAAACTGTGACCGACATTTGCTGTGGAATAGGGCATGGCGCAGGAATAACTGCAGATGGAAGAGTTGTTTGTTATGGTGACAACACAGATAATCGTTGTCAAGTCCCAGAAGACTTGAAAAATGTCATTCAAGTTGCTTGTGGGAACTTTCATACAGTAGCACTAACCACAGAAGGTCGGGTTGTTTGTTGGGGTGATAATCGTTATCAACAGTGTCAAGTTCCAGAAACGGCTGTAAATATCGCATCTATTTATTGCGGTTCAATTCAAACAATCGCTGTAACAACTACTGGCGACGCCATTCGTTTTGGGAACTTTGACGAAACCAAATATTCAGAAGAATTGAAAAATATCAAGTTTATCAGTTGCAATGGGTATGATGGCATAGCCATCACCTCTAATAACACAGTAATTTGCTGGGGTGATATTGGATATTGTTTACCTGATTTAGAAAATATTGTACAAGTTTGTTGTGGTATTGATTGTTATGTTGCGGTGGATGCTTGTGGTAAAGTATATTATTGGACGCTATGGGAAAATTATGATCCCAATCTTGTTACTATTCCTAAAGATTTAGTTGCACAAACTGGCATGGTTGTATTACTATAATTACGTTTAGTGCTCGACAGCGGTGGTTGTTTGTTGCCTAGCGGTGAACAATTCGTGAACGATCGACTGCATGTTAGGTACCCCGATTTTTTCATATCCTGCAGCATCCGGATGTAATCGTATCAAATACAAATCTCCTTCGATTGTCTGCGCATCGAATGGATATGTGTGCGCGTTTGTTGGAAGTTCAGCGGCGGGTTGTCGCTCAGCGGGCTTTGTCGCCCCCTGTGGGGGCGCAATAACATGTCCATATTTCGCCTGTAATATGTATTTATACGTGTTCAATTGCAGGGCATAATGCCAATAATTTGAATTAGGCAAATACCCGATGTGTGGATTTGTCGAGGATTCAAACGTGTTTGTTTTTGACATGGACTTGGCGCGTTTCCAGTCAAATATCATGAGAGTTCCATCCCGTGTGTTGCGATAAATCATGTCAATCGAACCGCAAATACGAGCTTCTTCGTGATATACCATCCATTCTGTGCGGAATGGTTCCAATTCGGGATGATCTGCGACAAATTGCAGAAAATATTCCCATTCTTTGGTTTGATATATGGCGGGGGTTTCAGCGGTTGTGGTGTTTTCTTCGGTCGGCGTTTCTTTTTGAGAAGGGTCTGGGGTGTCTTCTGCGACATCATCAACCTCGACCTCAACAGTCTCATATTCCGAATAATATTGTTCCAATAAATCTCGGTGAGTATATCCCGCAGGAAGCTGAGGATTATTGTAAAAACATTCGATGGCAAAGTGCATTTCTGTGCCAGCTCGGGAAGCTTCTTCGCCGTTTTTTGCCCAACCAGCTTTGATTTCTTCGGGAGTTTTCCCCCAATAAACATTGCTGGGTCCCCACTTGCGGCTGCGCATGATATTGCTTATAACTTTGTCCGCATCAAACTGAGGAAATTGGTGATGTATCCAGGTGGTTACGGACACATATTGCGCATCTGGCGGCGATTCTGGCGCAGTTATGGTATATTTATGTCCTTCTTCCTGAAAAGATATAAATATATCACGTTCATGAGCATTTGTTTCGGCGAGATTAGCGGCGTTTGTTAGCATTTCTGTCTGGGTCTAGGTGTGCTGGGACGATTGTTGATATATGCGCGATATGTTTGTTCAGTTTTTTAGCCACTTTTGCGCTTAAAAATCGCAGTTGGCGTGCGAGTCTGCGGGTACTGAATAGATTGATTTCGCGCATTTCGCAGAAGAATGTGGACAATGAAACCGAAGTATTTCAACATAATTCACATTACTGCGCCAATGCTGTGCGCTGTTGAACTGTGGCATGCCATCAAATGTTTCGCCGGTTGCGGTATTCCGCCAGCGTTTCACGAAGTGTGCATTATACACATCGTCTGTGCAACCACACACGGCATGTCTGCACCCATTGTCCCAAATAATACCACAGGTGTTGCAATAAGGATATTTCACTCGCATGTCATCTTCGGGGGGATAGTCATTATCATTTTGTGAATTGTGCCAATCGTCGGCGCCGCAACATGGGCAAGAATTGTAATCCGCTCCAGCAGGAGTATAGGCGAAAAACCCTGGCTTATTGCAGCGAAAACACGACTGCATACCTGGAACGTTTGTGATATTGTCGATAGACATCTGCATTTGTTTGAATTGTTGAGTGTTCGTTTTAAGTTATATGCAGAAGGTGTATGTAATGTATGTATCCCGCGAAACTTGCACCACTGAAGACCGTCATGTATAAATACATGTCACAGGGTAATCCCGAAGAACAAAGTTATCCGGTGCGTATGGCAGATTCACCTGATGTGTACATTCAATCAGAAATTATGAACCTGCCGGGAGTGTATGGTGACCATTCGGAGAATGTGTTGTGTAGACGTCTAACTGAGGAAGAGTATCAGAGAGAAATGGCTGACATGGATAGATATTTTGAAGCCAATCGCGACAAATTTCCGCGAGTTGTAGTTTATGGGAAATATTGGAGTGGATTGTTTTTAACAGACAAAACCATCCCGGAATTGAAAGAAATATGTGAAACTGGCAACGGCATTACGAAGTTTGAAAAAGAATGTTTATTACAATCGATTGCGTTTGCTGAGGAACATTCTGCGTAAATTTTGCTGGCAAGCAAAAGCTCGGTTGCGACAGTCAATAAAAAATGAAACCTCAAGGAGAATTCGCGGATTTCTTTTAGGGTTGGCTGAAGAAAGGTTGGCTGAAGAAAGGTTGGCTGAAGAAAGGTTGGCTGAAGAAAGGTTGGCTGAAGAAAAAATGCGTGTAGGGTTTACACGTGTTTTTTCTTTGAGTGTTTTCGGCATGAATAATGTGGTAGACAATAGGTTTATTATTTACATCAAAATCACCTCCTACGCCATACATACTGGATAGATTCTTGAACCAACTCGCGATAAATTAACCTGAAAAGTCTCATATAACATGCTCTAGAATAACAAGGTGAATCATTGTCTGGCAATTCTTCTATGTTTTCGTTTCTTACTATTTTATACACAACAGATCTCATAAATATATCATCAAACTGACCAATACGACTACTAAGTTTCATCGCAATTACATACCCAAATGCCGTTGGATTATCCGCGGTCTCTTTTATGTAATCGCACATTTTTACAATTAAACTGGCTGGGAGCCTGTCAATATCGCGATACGTGTTCTCAAGTATTTGTCTATTTTCAGCAGTTTCGTGCGCATATAATAAATAACTCGCATTTGCGTATACAACTAAATCTTTGTGTATCGTTGAAATTTGCAATAACACGTATTCCGCAATTGTAATTTCATACGACTCTACCACGGTTGGCACAAACTCTGGACACATTTCGGTTCTTAATTGGGCTTCCATTTGCTTCTCTCTTTGGTATTTGTGGACTGAATGAAATCAAAAAAATAATTCTCAATTTTTCTGATAGGTTTGTTTGTCACCCGATTTTGTTGCATATTTTCTCTTCGGGTCGTCAGCTGCGCCAACCATCCAGAGAGAAAATATATGTCTAACGTATGTCTGTTCGTCCTCACCCAGAAAAACAGATTATTTCTGAGATTTTTGATCGACAAACGTTCCACAACCTTTTGCGTGAAAATTTAGGATTAATTATACTGAAACTTGGCGCAGAATGGTGTGGACCTTGCAAACGCATTGAACCGATCGTTCACAGCTTCTTCGCCACAACACCACCAGAAGTCATTTGTGGAGACATTGATGTGGACCGATCGTTTGATTTGTATTCCTATTTGCGGTCCAAAAAAATGGTCAACGGTGTGCCGGTTATGTTGTGTTATCGCAAAGGCAACACAAGTTTTATTCCTGACGAATCGGTCACTGGCTCAGACCCAAATTCTTTGCAT
>SXGS01234334.1_pt1 | contig 11328 bp, 10 predicted proteins | sample 3174681 | NCBI WGS metagenome assembly SXGS01 (sample SAMN11356861, study PRJNA531348) | freshwater metagenome | isolation source: freshwater sample F1-80 | place: China: Fuxian Lake, Yuxi | collected 2017-12-25 | reverse complement strand
CACCACAGTCATCGAAGTCGGCGTGGACGTCGCGAACGCGACGGTGATGCTCATCGAGAACGCCGAGCAGTTCGGGCTGGCGCAACTTCATCAGTTGCGCGGGCGCATCGGCCGCGGCACGCACGACTCGCACTGCATCCTCCTCTCGAATGCCGACACGCCTGAAGCACACGAGCGCCTGAAAGTGCTGGCCGAGACGAACGACGGCTTCAAAGTGGCTGAAGCGGATCTGCTGTTGCGCGGCCCAGGGGAATTGCTTGGACGCGACCAGAGCGGTTTGCCGAATCTGCGCTTCGGCGATTTAGCGCGCGATTTGGCGCTGGTGGAACAAGCCCGTGCGCTGGCCTCCCAATGTATCGCGACACCAAAGCCGGGCTGACGCGATCATTTTTCTTTTTGCGCCGGCCTCGTCCGCGGTTACTTTGATTCATGGACTCCTCAACCGAGTCGGCCTCCCTCCCTTCCAGCCCACTGCGCGATCAGAACTACATCACGGCCATGTCGCACTTCTATCGCGGCGAACTGGGGCGCATCATGATCTGGCGGCAACGGCTCGACACCACCACCACGTGGGCCATCACCACCACCAGCACCATCTTCACCGTGGCCTTCACGCTCCCCGAAGTGCCGCACCTGATCTTCTTTTTCAATCTTGCCATCGTCGCCGTGATGCTCTGGATCGAAGCGCGGCGCTACCGGTTCTACGACGCCTTTCGCGCGCGCGTGCGCATGTTGGAGTCCCACTTCCTCGTGCCGATGATCATGCGTAATGATCAGATGATCGAAGGTGACTGGCGGAAATTGGTCTCGGAAGATCTGCTGATCCCCGCGTTCAAGATCAGTCGGTTCGAGGCCATCGGTCGCCGTCTCAAGCGCAACTACGGATTCATCACCATCATCATCATCGCCGCGTGGATCACGAAAATCTATCTCCACTCTCCGCAGAAAATTGATTCACCGCGCGACTTTTATGATGCGCTGGCGATCGGGCAAGTGCCCAGCTGGCTGGTCGCGCTCGCTCTGCTAGGCACTTTCGCCGGCGTGGTCAGCATCATCATCTACATCAGCCAGCGCTCGACCGGCGAGATTAGCGAATTTGGGAAAACGAGCCGCAACCAGTGGATCAGTTGAGAGGAAACACCGGCCCACCGATGAAGATCGACTGTTCCAAAAAGAAACGGGAGTCTGTCAACTATCTTATCTCTTGGGCGCCGACTTCCTGAGGGAAGTTCCGCCGCGCTCCATCTGACAGGCTCCCTGAGTCAGCCTAGTCCTCACCCCACGAAGTGTCAAATGGCCGGCAGGACAGGCTCGTCCGCGCGTTTGCCAGTTGCAGTTTTACCCCCGCTCAGATAGGTAAAACGCGTGCGGTTCATCAGCGGCATCATCGAGAAGCTCCAGCGCCATCCCAAGCGCGTCGTGTTTCCCGAAGGCACGGAACCCCGCGTCCTGCAGGCCGCGCGTCAGTTCTACTCCCTGCGTCTCGGCGCGCCAATTCTCCTCGGCGATCGCACCAAAGTGAAAGAGGCGGCCGAACGACTGAACGTCTCCCTCGGCGGCGTGCGCATCATTAACCCCGCCGAGAGCGAAGAGCTTCCCGGCTTCGTGGAGCGCTATAAGTTTCTCCGCCGCCTCAAGGGCGTCACCAACGAGGACGCCCGCGAAATCATGACGCGCCCGAACTACTTCGGCGCAATGATGGTCGCCATGCACCAGGCCGACGGTGTCATCTCCGGCACCAACGAAGCCACCGGTAGCGTGCTGCGGCCGTTCTTCCAGATCATCAAAGTCGCTCCGCACGCCGCCACCGCCTCGAGTTGCATGATCATGGAAGTGGAGGACACGCGCTTCGGACACGACGGTGCGCTCTTCCTCGCCGACTGCGGCGTCATCCCCGATCCCACGCCCGAGCAACTCGCCGACATCGCCGTCTCCACCGCTCAACTCGCGCGCCAACTCCTCGGCATCCCGCCGCGTGTGGCGCTGCTCTCCTTCTCCACAAAGGGCAGCGCCTCGCATCCCTCGGTCGGCAAAGTCCAAGCCGCCACCGCCCTCGCCCAGCAGAAGGCCGCGGCACAGCGCATCGAAGCTGACTTCGACGGTGAACTACAACTCGACGCCGCGATCATCCCCGAAATCGCCCAGCGCAAAGTCGCACAGAGCGCTGTGGCAGGCCGCGCGAACGTGCTTGTTTTCCCGGACCTCAACGCCGGCAACATCGGCAGCAAACTCGTACAGCATCTCGCCCGCGCCAATGCCTACGGCCAGATCCTCCTCGGGCTCGACCGCCCGGCCGCCGACGTCTCGCGCGGCGCCACCGCGCACGACATCCTCGGCGTCGCTTCCATCGTCGGCCTGCAGTCCATCGAGTACAACAAGCTTTATCCCGAAGCCGACATAAAACTCCCCGGCGAGTGACGCGATGAACACGACCACGCCGCGCGTCTTCATCGCTGCCACCCGCCAGCACGACGGCAAGACCACCACCTCGCTCGGACTGCTCGCGGCGCTGCGCCAGATTCATCCGCGCATCGGCTACATCAAGCCCGTCGGCCAGCGTTACGTGGAGATCGCCGCGCACAAAGTGGACGAGGATACGGTGCTGATGGACCGCGTGTACGCTCTCGACTGCCCGCTCGATGCGATGAGTCCGCTGGCCATCTCGCCCGAATTCACACGCCACTACATCGAATCCGGCAGCAGCGCGCCGCTCGTCGCCAAAATCCAAAAAGCATTCGACCGCGTCGCGTGGGAGAAAGACTTCGTGTTGTGCGAAGGCTCCGGCCACGCTGGAGTCGGGTCTGTGTTCGACATGTCGAATGCCCGCGTGGCGAAAGTGCTCGGTGCCAAAGCCGTCATCGTCACGCAGGGCGGCATCGGCAAGCCGATTGACGAAGTCGCCATCAACCACGCTCTCTTCGAGAAGGAAGGGGTGGAGGTGATCGGCGTCATCCTCAACAAAGTGTTGCCGGAAAAACTGGAGCACATCGCCGACTTCGTCCGGCGCGGATTGAAGCGCAAGGGACTGGAATTGCTCGGCGTCTTGCCTCACCAGCCCTTGCTCACGTATCCCACGCTCGCGTCGATCCAGGAGGAACTGGATTCCGAGGAACTGAACCGGTCGCAGCATCTGAACAATCTCGTGCGTGAAGTCGTCGTCGGCGCGATGAGCGTCGAGAACGCACGCCGCTACTTCAAGCCCGGCGTCCTTCTCATCACCCCCGGCGACCGCGAGGATCTCATCCTTTCCGCCAGCACTGTGATGCTCGACGAGGAGCACACACTCGCCGGCATCGTCCTCACCGGCGGGCTGCGCCCCGGCACCAACGTGCTCAAGATGCTCCGAGATGTCCCCTTCCCCGTCCTGCTCGCGCAGGACGACAGCTATCAAGTCGCCTCCAAGGTCCACGACCTCACCGTCAAGACCCGCCCCGATGACACCGAGAAGATCTCCATCATCCGCGACCTCGTCGCGCGGCACGTGGATGTGAAGAAATTACTGAACTCGCTGTGAGATCCAAGGCCACGCAGCGGCGCAGTCCGAGTTGAAATTCGAAACCCGAAACCAATGAAGCTCCCGCTCAATCCCGCGCTCGCCACCCTTCCCGTCTATCTGCCGGGCCGCCCCATCGAGGAGGTCGCACGCGAGCTGAATCTCGATCCCGCGAGCATCATCAAGCTCGCTTCGAACGAGAATCCGCTCGGCCCCTCGCCCAAAGCTGTCGAAGCCATGCGCCGCGCCATCAGCGCCACGCACCTTTATCCGGATGGCAGCGCCTTTCATCTCAAGCAGAAGCTCGCCGAGAAGCTCGGGGTCGCACCGGCCAACCTCGTTCTCGGAAACGGTTCGAACGAAATCATCGAGTTCGTCGGCCACGCCCTGCTTGCTCCCGGCGACAACATTGTCGTCTCGCAATACTGCTTCGCCATCTACCCCCTCGTCGCGCGGATGATGAACGCCGAGGTCATCAGCGTCCCCGCGCGCAACTACGGTCACGACCTGCGCGCGATGCTCCGAGCTATCACGCCGCGCACGAAGATCGTCTTCGTCGCCAATCCGAACAACCCCACCGGCACGCTCGCGCCCGAAGCCGATGTGATCGAACTGATCAACAACGTCCCGCCGCATGTCCTGCTCGTGATGGACGAAGCCTACATCGAGTTCCTCGGGCAACCCACCGACCTGCTCCCGCTCGTGCGCCGCGGCGACTTCCCGAACATCATTCTGATGCGCACCTTCTCGAAGATCTTCGGATTGGCCGGCCTGCGCCTCGGTTACGGCATCGGCCATCCCGAATTCATCGCTGCACTGGAGAAAGTGCGCCAACCGTTCAACATCAACTCCCTCGCCCAAGCCGCCACGTTCGCCGCGCTGGATGACGCCGAGCACCTCGCCCGCACCCGCCACACCAATGCGCAGGGCCTCGAATACCTCACGCTCGCCTTCCGGCAGATGGACCTCGAATTCGTCCCTTCGCACGCGAACTTCCTGCTCATCCGCGTCGGCGACGGCCAGCACGTGTTCAACGCGCTTCAAAAGCTCGGCGTCATCACACGCCCGATGGCGGGGTATCAACTGCCCGAGTGGCTGCGCCTCTCCATCGGCACCGCAGCCGAAAACGCCCGCGGCCTCGCCGCCCTGCGCACGGTGCTGGGTAAGTGAAGAGTTTTCAGTTGAAACGCCACCGAGCGTCTCCGTATCTTGCAGACGTTGCCGGAGGTTCCGGCCACGAACGAAACAAGCCAACGTGAAACCGACCGATCTGCGGGGCATCCTGCAATACATCCCGCGCTTCCGCGAAAAGACATTCGTCATCAGCGTGGACGGCGCGGTCGTCACGAACGAGAACTTCGCCAACATCCTGTTGGACGTGGCGGTGCTTCGTTCGTTGAACATCCGTGTCGTGCTCGTCCATGGCGCCGCCGCGCAGATCGCCGCGCTTGCCAAGGAACAAAAGGTCGCCGCCTCGGACATCGAAGGTACCGGCGTGACCAACGACGCCACGCTCAAGCTCGCGCTCACCGCCGCTAATCGCCTCACGCACGAGATTCTCGAAGGCCTCTCCGCGAACGACCTGCGCGCCGCCTGCACCAACGCCATCATCGCCCATCCGATGGGCATCCTCCACGGCGTGGATCATCTCTTCACCGGTAAAGTCGAGCGGGTGGACATCGAGTTACTCCAGACGCTCCTCGCGCAAGGCATCGTGCCCGTCGTACCGCCGCTCGGTTTCGACGGGGATGGCAAGACCTACCGCGTCAATTCCGACGGCGTCGCCACTGCGCTCGCCGACGCGCTCAAAGCGGTGAAGCTCATCTTCATCACCACACACGACGGGCTGGTCGCGCAAGGCCATCTCATCCGCCAGCTGCTCGTTGCCGATCTGGAAAAGAAACTGACGGAGAGCAAGAGCCTCTTCTCGAACGGGATGCTCTCCAAGGCCCAGCACGCCATCGCCGCGTGCAAAGCCGGCGTGCAACGGGTCCACATCATCAACGGCTGCGAGGACGAAGGTCTGCTCGCCGAGGTCTTTTCAAACGAAGGCATCGGCACGCTCATTTACGCCAACGAATATCAGGCTGTTCGGCGCGCGCTGAAGAAGGATGTGCGGCACATCCTCCAACTCATCAAAGGCTCCGTCGAGAGCGAGGAACTGGTCAAACGCACACACGCCAGCATCGAGAAACAGCTCGGTGACTACTACATCTTCGAGATCGATAAGAACCCGGTCGCGTGCATCGCCCTCCACACGTATGCCGAGGCGAACAAAGGCGAGTTGGCCTGTCTCTACGTCAAAGCCTCGCACGAAAACCAGGGCATCGGCCGCAAGCTCATCCAGTTCGTCGAGAGCAAGGCGCGCGATCTGGCGCTGGCCGAATTGCTCACGCTCTCCACGCAGGCGTTCACTTATTTCCAGTCCAAGGGTGGTTTCATCGAAGGCACGCCCGACGACCTCCCGCCCGCCCGGCGCGAAAAATATGACGCCAGCGGCCGCCACTCGAAGGTGCTCGTGAAGAAGCTGGCCAAGGCCGCTTAACCGCGTGCAGCCGCCAGCCGCAGCCACGCTTCCGGCCGAATTCCTCGCAGCCATCGGGCGACTCCACGTATCGCTGACAGCTCACGTGTGCGTCGTGCAGGTGACCACGCAAACCACGAGCCTGTTCGAATGCGCGAATGGAATCCCTCGGTTGCTTCGCATGATGCCTTGCTCCACCTCCCGTTTCGGAACCGGTCAGATCAAGGATTCCAATCGAACCCCACTCGGCCTACATCGCATCGCTGAAAAGATTGGTGACGGCCAGCCCATTGGAATGGTTTTCAAAGGCCGACAGCCCATCGGCCTGGAAATCACCGGCGATCCCGCCAAAGCCATCACCACGCGCATTCTCTGGCTGGAAGGACTCGAACCCGGCTTCAACCGCGGCGGCGATGTGGACACCCATGATCGTTACATCTACATCCACGGCACCGGCGACGAGACGACGCTCGGCCGACCCGCGTCCTGCGGCTGCATCCATCTCGCCGCCGCCGATCTCGTGCCGCTCTTCGATACCCTCCCCAGCGGCACGCTCGTCTGGATCGGAGAGAATTGATCGACGAGGGACAGCGACCACCACTAACAACCTCGCCGGCTTACTGGCCCACCGAAAACCTTGTTCCTTCCCACTCGGTTTTGTCTTAACGTCCCTCCATGACCTTGACGGAACAGATGATGCAGCTCGGCCGACAGGCGAAGGCCGCCTCGCGCGCACTGGCGCAGCTAACGACGGCTGAGAAGAATGCCTGCCTGCTCGCGATGGCCAGCGCGCTCGAGCAAGAGGCCGGCGCAATCCAGAAAGCCAACGCCCTCGACATGGAATCGAGCGCAAAAGCCGGCCTCTCCAGCGCGATGCTCGACCGCCTCAAGCTCGATGAAAACCGCATCGCCGCAATGGCCCGAGGCCTGCGCGAGGTCGCCGCTCTCTCCGATCCGGTCGGAAAGATTTTGGACGAGCGCGTCCGCCCCAACGGCCTGCGACTCCAAAAGATTTCTTCGCCTGTCGGCGTCGTCGTCATTATCTACGAGTCGCGCCCAAACGTGACCGCCGACGCCGCGAGCCTCTGCTTCAAGACCAGCAACGCCACCATCCTGCGCGGCGGCAAGGAGGCGTTGAACTCGAACACGGCCATCGCTGAAACGATGCTCACCGCCGGTCGCGTCGCGCTGGGCGATCGTTTTCCGACACACGCGATTCAAGTCGTGCCCACCACCGACCGCGAGGCGATTCCCGCATTGCTCTCGCTCACGCAGTACGTGGACCTCTGTATGCCACGCGGCGGCGAGGGCCTCATCCGCGCCGTGACCGAGTGCAGCAAAGTGCCGGTGATCAAGCATTACAAAGGCGTCTGCCACGTGTACGTGGATGCGGAAGCCGATCTGAAAATGGCTGAAGAGATCGCCCATAACGCCAAGTGCCAGCGCCCCGGCGTTTGCAACGCGATGGAAACACTCCTTGTGGACAAGGCCGTGGCAGAAACGTTCCTTCCCCAAATCGCCCGCCGCATGGCCGAGAAGAATGTGGAGTTCCGCGCTGACGACGCGGCATTAAAACTTCTCGGTTCTGCACTCAAGGCTCCAAGCTCAAAACTCAAAGCCGCCACGGAGCAGGATTTCCACACCGAGTACAACGACTACATCCTCAACGTGCGTGTGGTGAGCGGCGTCGCGGAGGCCATCGAGCACATCGCGCAGTACGGCAGCGCGCACTCCGACAGCATCGTGACACGCAACGAAACCACGGCGGGCCGCTTTCTCGCCGAAGTGGATTCGGCCGCCGTGTATTGGAACGCCTCGACGCGCTTCACCGACGGCGGCGAGTTCGGGATGGGCGCGGAGATCGGCAGCAGCACCGACAAGATCGGCGCGCGCGGCCCGATGGGTCTGGAGGAACTTTGCACTTACCGTTGGCTCGGCTTCGGTAGCGGGCAAATCAGAACCTGATCCGCGGCAAAACTTCGTGAACTCAGCCGACTCCGCCCAATTCGTCCGCAACGCCCAACCCGCTGGCGGCCTCTTCGCCGACCAACATTGGCGCATCTCGCCGGCACCGTTCGCGCTCGGCGCAGAACTGGCGGCGGAATTGGAATCGCTCGGTCGCGTGCTGCTCCAATTCAATCGCGCGGTGAACCGCCTCTATCGCCTCAGCGTGGAAGGCAAACAACCGGCGTGGATCGCCGGCCTGTTCGATCAAGGCAAGCCCGCCGACCTCATCGCCCGGCAGCGCGATCCGATGTTCAAGAACGACCTGCCACGCGTCATTCGCCCGGACTTGTTGCTCACAGAAAATGGGGTGAGCGTCACCGAGTTGGATGCTGTGCCGGGCGGCATCGGCCTGACGGCGTGGTTGAACCATACGTACGCCGGCTTTGCTTCCGTGCTCGGGGGCGCGGATGGGATGCAGCGTGGTTTCGCCGGCATCTTCGGCGACGCTCCGCACGTCCACATCATCGTCTCGGAAGAGGCCTCTACTTATCGGCCCGAGATGGAGTGGCTGGCGAACGCGTTGGGAAACTCAAGGTTCAAGGTTCAAGACTCTAGGTTCGAAAACTTCGGGGACGGCGACGCGGTCTATCGTTTCTTTGAACTGTTCGATCTGGAAAGCGTGCCCTCCGCGAAGCGAATCTTTGATCTCGCCTTGCAAAAACAGATCCGCCTGACGCCGCCAGCGAAACCGATCTTCGAGGAGAAGTTGCTCTTCGCCCTGCTCTGGAACCGGAACCTGCGTGACTTCTGGCGGCAGGAGTTGGGTGATGGGTTCCTCAATCGATTACTGAAACTGGTGCCGTACACATGGCTCGTCGATCCCGCGCCGCTGCCTCCGCACGCCGCCATTCCGGAGTTGAACTTGACCGACTGGCGACAGCTCAAAACTCTCTCCCAGCGCGAACGCGATCTGGTGCTCAAGGTCTCTGGCTTCTCGCCGGAAGCGTGGGGCGCGCGCGGCGTGCATGTCGGGAGCGACCTGTCGTCGGAGGACTGGGGCCTGGCGGTGGAGAAGGCCATCGGGAGTTTCAGACAGTCGCCATCGGTCCTCCAGCGTTTTCACAAGACGAAGGTGGTGGAGGCGGAATATTTTGATTTCAGCATGGAAAAGGTCGTCCGCATGCCCGGTCGGGTTCGCCTCTGCCCGTACTATTTTGTCCATGGCGATGGCGACGCAGCGCGGGCAAACTTGGGCGGGGTACTCGCCACGATCTGCCCGGCCGACAAGAAGATCATCCACGGGATGCGCGACGCGATCCTCGCTCCCTGCGCGGCATGAACGAACTGTGGCAATACACACTGCTGGCGATCAGTTCGCTGTTCGTCATCATTGATCCATTCGCCTCGATCCCGGCGTTCGTGGCGATGACGCCGCGGGACACACCCAAAGAACGTGCGCGAATGGCTGGCCTGGCCTGCCTCGTGGCGACGGGCGTCTTGCTCGGGTTTGCTTTCCTTGGCGAATATATCTTCCGTTTCCTCGGCATCACCCTCCCGGCGTTCAAGATGGCCGGCAGCATCGTGCTGCTGCTGGTGGCGCTGGACATGGTGCGTGCGAAACGCTCGACGGTGATGGAGACCAGCGAAGAGACGGAGGCCGGCGCGGAAAAGGACGATATCGCCATCACGCCGCTGGCGGTGCCGATGCTCGCCGGGCCGGGCGCAATCACCACGGCCATCCTGCTGCACCACAAGGCGAAATCGTTCGACCAGCAAATTGCGCTGGCGCTAAGCATCGTCGCGGTGCTCGCGGCAAGCTACGTGGTGTTCCGACTCTCCGCGACGGGCGCGAAATGGCTCAGCCCCATTGCGCTCAAGATCATCACGCGCATCATGGGACTGATGCTGGCGGCACTGGCGTGCCAGTTCATGTTCGACGCGTTGAAGGAGTTCAAAGCCAAGCTCTGAACCGCGGCCGCGCAGCCGCGCAGGATCACTTGCTCTCCGGAGCGAGGTCGGTGGGAGGAATGCTGGAAATCTGGCCGCGCGGAGTCTCGCGCAGAGTACCGATGCCCCGCGCATCGACCGCTGTCGTCTGCACCGCCAAATCGAAACGAGGCGGCTCGGGAGTGACGATGCCAGCCTGCGGCACGGTCGGCGTACCACTGGGTTGCCGGGTGGGAATAGGACGCAGCGGGTTGCTGGGCTGTTCGCGGGGCTTATCGCGCTCACGATCACGCTTCTGAAAACGGTTGAACGGATCAAACGGCGGCGAACCAGAAGATGTTTTACCAGGAGCGCTGGCCGTGGGCGATTCCGACGGGAAAATCAGCTTCTGAGTTTCACCTGCATTCTTCACGAGCACGGTGCCTTCGTTCTCGTCAATCTTCACGATCTCGAGCACGCCCTGCTGCTCGCCTTCGGCGAGGATGAAACTGTCGGCGCGCGTGGTGCCGGGGACGGTCATCACGATGAGCGCTTTCTTGACGTTGGAGAAAGCGGTGATGCCGGTGAGCCGAAGATTGAGAGACGTCCGGTCAATGATAGCATTGGTGCTCGGGGCGAGGGACTGGCGGAGACGGAACGGGTTCTTCTCCGTGACAGACACGGGCGGCGTGGCGGGCTTCTCCGGCTTTTTTACCTCTTCTTCCGGTTTCTCTTCAGGCCTGGCCTCAGGTTTGACCTCGCCCTTCACTTCTACCTTGAGGTCGGGGGTAACAGCAGGTTTGACCTCGGGTTTAACTTCCGGCTGCTCCTGCGCGATGCAGACGAAAGCGACAAGCAGACAGCCACACACTATTACTAATGGTTTTGCTCTCCCAGTCATACAATGGAACGTACTCAGCGCGGTGGACGCGCGCCAGTCTTTTTTAGTTACAAAAAAAGGCGCCCCCGCAGGAGCGCCTTTTGTGAGAACAGAGTGTTTAGTAAGCGGCTTGCACACCGGTGATGGCGCGCTTTTTCATCCACGGCATCAAGCCGCGGAGACGGGCCCCGGTCTTCTCGATCGGGTGCTGCTGGCCCTTTTTGAGGAGAGCGTTGTACTTCTTGTACCCGCCCTTGTATTCGGCGACCCAATCGTGGGCGAACTTGCCAGTCTGGATATCCTTGAGCGCAGCTTTCATCCGCTTCTTCACCGAGGCGTCGATGATCTTCGGGCCAACACTCACGTCACCCCACTTGGCCGTCTCGGAAATGGAGAAGCGCATGCCGGCGATGCCCGATTCATTCATCAAATCCACGATGAGCTTCAACTCGTGCAAACACTCGAAATAAGCCATCTCCGGCGAGTACCCCGCCTCGGTCAGCACCTCGAAACCCGCCTGCACCAGCGCGCTGGCGCCGCCGCAGAGAACCGTCTGCT
>SXGS01506363.1_pt1 | contig 11331 bp, 7 predicted proteins | sample 3174681 | NCBI WGS metagenome assembly SXGS01 (sample SAMN11356861, study PRJNA531348) | freshwater metagenome | isolation source: freshwater sample F1-80 | place: China: Fuxian Lake, Yuxi | collected 2017-12-25 | reverse complement strand
TACGGCGGCAGGCTCTGGTCGTCGCGCTGGTCGGGACGCAGCTCGGCCGACGGCGGCTTGGTGAGCACGCTCTCGTTGACGATCATCCGACCGGCGCGCTCGTTGACGTGACGACACAGGTCGTACACCCGCGTCTTCAACACGTCCTTGATGACTGCGTACCCACCCACGCTGTCGCCGTAGATGGTGAAGTAGCCGACGGCCATCTCGCTCTTGTTCCCGGTCGTGAGCACCATCCAGCCGAACTTGTTCGACAGAGCCATCAGCGTGGTGCCGCGGATGCGGCTCTGCAGGTTCTCCTCGGTGAGGTCGGCGTCGCGGCCTTCGAACGACGGCGCGAGCATCTCGAGGTATGCGGCGAATCCGGGCTCGATGGCCACGGTGCGGCAGTCGATGCCCAGGCGCTCGGCCAGATCGTAGGCGTCGCTCTTCGAGCCATCGCTGGAGTAGCGCGACGGCATCGACACACCGTGCACGTGCTCGGCACCGAGCGCGTCGACCGCAACGCACGCCACGATGGTGGAGTCGATGCCGCCCGACAGACCGATGACCACGTCGGTGAAGCCGTTCTTGCGCACGTAGTCGCGCGTGCCCAGCACGAGCGCTCCGTACAACTCGGCATCGGGGGACAGCGGCTCGGCCACTCGGGTGGGCGTGGGCGTGTCGTGCGGCACCGGCTGGTCGCTGATGGTGACCAGCCGCATCGGCTGCTCGGTGCGGCGACCACGGGGGTCGAGCAGGCGCTTGCGGTACACCGGCTCGATGACCACGTCGGCCACGAGGAACTCCTCCTCGAAGAGCGCCGCACGCGCGACCAGGTTGCCGTCGGCGTCGAACACCATGCTGCCGCCGTCGAACACCAACTCGTCCTGCCCACACACCTGGTTCACGTAGGCGAGCGCGCAACTGGCGTCGGCTGCACGAGTGGCGAGCATGCGCTCGCGCGTCCCCGCCTTGCCGGCATGGAACGGCGAGCCGTTGATGTTGATGTTCAGCTCGGCGCCACCGGCGGCCTGCTCGGCGAGCGGACCGGTGGGGCTCCACACGTCCTCGCAGATGCTGATGCCCACCTTCACGCCGCCGATGACGTAGAGCTCGTAGGGGTCGCTCTCGTCGCCGGGTGTGAAGTAGCGCGCCTCGTCGAACACCGCGTAGTTCGGCAGCAGACGCTTGCGGTAGGTGCCCTTCACCTCACCGCCGGCACACACCGCGGCCGCGTTGTAGAGGTCGCGGTCGGCGGCGACGTAGCCCACCACCGCGGCGCAGCGGCCGGTGCGTGCCGCCACCTTGCCCAGTGCGGCGAGGTTGTCGGCCACGAACCCCGGCTTCAGCACCAGGTCCTCGGGGGGATAGCCGGTGATGGCCAGCTCGGGGAACGCGACGATGTCGCATCCCTCGGCCTCGGCCCGGTCGTAGGCCGCGCAGATCTTCGCGACGTTGCCGTCGAGGTCGCCGACCTTGGGGTTGATCTGGGCCAGTGCGATGCGCAGGCGTGTCACGCGCTCAGGCTAGCCACGCACCCGAGCGACGTGCTCGGTCACGCCGGCGCGCCGGCCGTGAAGTAGCCGGTGATGTCGACCAGCACGTGGGTGGCCACCGACACGTCGACGCGCAACGCACCCGCGCCGAGCCGGGTGATCGCGCTGGCGCCTCGGGTCTGCCCGGCCGCCACGGTGCGCACGTTGTTCACGGCGGGCGGTGGGGTCAGCCCGGACGGGTACACCTTCATCGCCCCGGGCGCCGATGCGGCCACCATGGCCACGTTCTGCATCACACCGAGCGCCGTGTCGGGCACGGCCGCCGGGTTGACGGTGCCGCTGGCGCCCGACGCGAGTCGGGCGAACCCGATGCCGTACCGGGTGTCGACGGCACGGGATGGCGCAATGGGCACGAACGCCCCCGACGTCGACGACACGGCGCCGCTGCCGGTGAACGAGCCAACGACGTCGACGATCACGTTCGACACGCCACGGAGCCGGAAGTCGACCGAGCCGTCTCCCCCGAGCGGCACCACGACGAGGTTCGTGCGGATGTCGGTGAGGCCGTTCACGTTCACGTTCGACGTGGCGGGCACGGCGGCACCTTGCGGCACCGCAGTGACGTGACCGCCCGACGCCGTGGTCGCGCCGACTCCCGTGAGCAGCAGCGCCACTGCGGTGGCACCGGGCGTGATCTCGAACCGCCCGCTGAGCGGCACGTTCACGATGGTCTCGTTCGGTGCGCCGGCCACCCGCGTGTACAGATTCGCACCACCGGCGGCGACGCCGGTGTCGACCGCCCGCGACGGCGTGGACGGCACATATCGCCCGAAGGTGGAGGCCCCGGCCGTGGTGGTGTCGAAGAAGCCGAGCACGTCGACCAGCACGTGCGACGTGGCGTTGGTGAGCACCACGATGTTCCCGTTCGCGTCGATGGGCACCACGGCGGTGTTGGCCGTGATCTGTCCGGCGTCACCGTTGAGTGCCGACGACAGCGTGCGCGGCGTTCGCGCCTGCCACGCCCACAGCACCCCCACGCTCGCCGGTCGCACCATGGTGAGGTTCACGAGCGCCTGCCGATGCGCACCACGCAGTGCGCCATCGGTGACGTTGACCAAGCGGGTGGTGCCGGCGCGTACCGGCCCCGACTCGCTGCCACGGTTGCGGCTGTCGAAGGCTCGACGCGGCGCGACCGGCACGAACGCCAGTGGACCTGGCGCCGCCTCGGCGGTGGTGGGCTGGGTGATGCGCCGCAACTGCCCGTCGCCGGGCAGCACGTAGTAGAGCCACCAGCCGGTCGGTTCCATCACGAACTCGATGTCGGAGATGCCACCCACCCCGGTGGCGAACGGCGCGTCGAAGTCGACCTGGCCGGCGGCGGTGCGACGGAAGATGCGGCCCGGGTTGCCGTCGGCGAACAGGTAGCTGCCGTCATACGTGCTGGACCACGCGCCACGTGGCACGAACGCCCCACCCGTCACGTAGGCGCCGCGGCTGCGCGGGTAGTCGACGACAGGATCGGTGAGCCCGGCACCGGGTCCGGCGCACGGCGGGTTCTGCCCCTGCGGACACGTGCCCTCGCGCGCAGGCCAGCCGTAGTTGGCACCCACCGCACCGAGGTTCACTTCCTCTCGGGTGCCCTGGCCGACGTCGTTGATGAAGAAACGAGTGGAGCCGACATCAGGGTCGAACGCGAAGCGCCACGGGTTGCGCAGGCCGGAGGCGTAGATCTCCTGGCAACGGGTGGTCGGCGTGGTGGGCGTGTTGCCGCGGACGCGGCACGCCGCGGTGCCGACCCCCGTGAAGGGGTTGCCCGGTGCGGGGGCGCCGTTGGTGCGGTTGACGCGCAGGATCTTGCCGTTCAGCAGGCTCAGGTCCTGCGCCGCGTCGTTGGCACCGGCGCAACCGCTGTTGCCTCGCGGATCGCAGCCGCCATCACCGACGGCCACGTAGAGGTACCCGTCGTTGCCGATGGCCACGTCACCGCCGTTGTGGTTACCGGCCGGTGAGCCGATGTGGTCGAGCAACACCACCTGCGAGTTGGGCACGATGGTGGCGCCGCTCATGGTGAACCGACTCACCCGGTTCACGCAGCCGCCGGGCGAACCCGGGCTGGGTCGGGTGAAGTACACGTACACGAACCGGTTGGCGCCGAACGCCGGGTCGACCGCGATGCCCAGCAGCCCGCGTTCGCTGTTCGCACACACGGTCAACGTCAGCGCCGGCGTGGGCTGCACCACCCCGTTCGCCACCAGCCGCACCCGGCCGCCCTGCTCGAGCACCAGCGCGCGCCCGTCGGGCAGCGCGGTCACCGCCACGGGCGCCGACAGTGAGCCGCTGACCAGTTGATCGACCATCGAACCGTCGCCCAGCGTGGCCGCGGGACGGGGCAGCGGGGCGGCGGTCGCGGGCACCACGTCGACCAGACCCACGAGCGCCAGCGCCAACAGCCAGCGACACCAACGACGTACGGAACTGCCCATGGACCCAACCTCCTGGATGCACCGCCCGGCCGCACCCTACCCACGTCACGCCAGGGGTGCCCCCCGGGGTCGGCGGTACGAGAAGTAGCATTTCGCACCGGATGACCGACGATCGCCAGCCCCCGGACGAGGAGGCACTTCCCCCGCCCTCCCGCACCGTCGGCCCCGGCCTGGCCGGCGTGGTGCTCTTCCCGGGTCTCGCAGTGTGGCGCCGCGCGCCGCTGGTGGGCGCAGCGCTGTTCATCACCGGGTTCATCGCGCCGTGCTTCGTCCTGCTCATGGTGTGGCAGCACCGCGACGACCTCGTGGGCCTGTTCACCCGCCCCAACGTGCTCCGCGGCATCGCCATCGTGGCGCTCGCGGCGATGACCAGCCGACTGATCGCCGTGGTGCTCACCGCCGACCGCATCCCCGATCGACGTGGCGCGCAGTTGATGCGTCGGCGCGGCGTGGTGGTGGTGGCCCTGCTCACCCTGCCGGTGACGTTCACCGTGTGGCGCATGGAGCAGACCCGTGCGGTGGTGAAGGAGGTCTTCGGCGCCACGCAGGATGCTGCCGCCGTCACCGCCGTGAACGACGCGCAGGCCGACGAGTACCACACCGTGCTGATGATGGGCAGCGACGAGGGCGAGGACCGGCTCGGTCTGCGCACCGACACGATGATCCTCGCCATGGTGCACGAGCCCACCGGCCACACGGTGATGGTGAGCGTGCCCCGCAACCTCACCAAGGTCGAGTTCCCTCCCGGCTCGCCGATGGCCGAGGAGTACCCGAACGGTTTCGACGACCTGGTGAACGCCGTGTACGAGGCCGTCGACCTCGATCCCGAACTGCGCGCGGCCTACGACGACGGCGTCACCGAGCCCGGCATCACCGCACTGATGGAGGGGCTCAGCTACACGCTGGGTGTGTCGATCGACGACTACGTGATGGTGAACTCGTGCGGGTTCGTGAAGGTGGTCGACGCCATCGGTGGCATCACCATCACCCTCGACAAGGAGTTGCCGATGCCGGCGAAGCTCCGGTGCTCGAACTACCGCCTCACCCCCACCATCGGCCCGGGCGAGACGTTCATGGACGGCACCAAGGCGCTCGGCTACGTGCGGTCACGTGCAGCCGACTCCGACTACCAGCGGATGGAACGGCAGCGCATCCTCCTGCAGACGATCGCCAGCGAGATCGGCATCACCGACCTGCTCACGAACTTCACCGAACTGGCGAACGCGGTGAAGGAGGACGTGCGCACCTCCATGACGGTGGAGGAGGCGCGCAACCTGCTCGCGTTCCTGCAGGCCGACGGCGGCAAGTTCGAGTCGGTCGGCCTGGTGCCGCCGATCGTCGACCCGAGCGATCCCGACGACCTGAAGCTGAAGACCTACCTGCAGCTGCTGCGTCGCGACATCGCACTCGGGCAGCCGGCCACCACGGTCGAGACCGTGGCGCCCGACACCACCGACTAGCGACCGGCGCTCAGCAGAGCGTGTCGCCGGGGAGGACGGCGATCACCGACAGCTGGTACACCACATCGCCTTCCTGGAAGAACGTGAGCTGGGTGGCCTCGGCGAACAGCGCATCGCCCTTCGACGCGTCGATCACGGCGCACTCGGTCGCGTCCGCCAACACCACGCCGGTGTCGGCTGGCCACGGCACCACCGTGGGTGCCACGTCGGTGTACTGCGCGGGATCGACCGCCAACGCCTGGAACCGGTACTGCGTGGCGACGAGGGGTGCCTCGGCGCCGAGGTGTTCGGCCCCGACGAGGGTCTGCAGGTCGGACACCTTCGCCACGAACGCAGCGAGGTTGTCGCGCGCCGGTGTGCTGGCCATGTCGTCGGTCTGCGTGATGTCGAGGGCGTACGCGCTGTGCACGTAGCTCGCACCGTTGGCGTTGATGCGCACCACGGTGTCGGACGCATCGGCGATACCGATGCCTTCGGGCAGCGAGTAGTCGGGCGGCGAGGCCAGCAGCCCGGCGTCCTTCGCCGCGGCCAGCACGGTCTGGATGCCGATCTCGTCGATGGTGCGTTCGGTCAGTGCCGGCAGCAGCGGCCCGGGGTAGATGGCCGGGGTGGCACCGGTCTGCACCACGCGGCCGTCGCCCGAGATCAACAGCGTGGGGATGTTCATGAACGCGTACCCCATCGGCACGTAGCCGCCCTCGTAGCCGAGCCGGAACACCATCTCGTCGGCGCCGGTGGGGTGGGCGATCGCACCCGACGACCCCACAGTGGTGTCGCCACCGGTGTCGGCCGGGGTGACGGCGTCGTCGCCGCAGGCGGCGAGCAGGGCGGCCAGTACCGGAGTGGCGGCCATGGCGGAGAGGAAGCTGCGTCGGTCCATGCCGGTCCGACGCCCGTCAGCCCCGGTCGGTTCCCATGATGATGCGGCCGTGTTGCTCGACCACCGCGTCGAACAGGGCACCAGGTTGGTCGACCACGTTGTGCAGGTGGCCGAACAGCTCGAGGCTGATCGCGCCCATCACGGCCGACCACGCCGCCATGCCCACCATCAGCGTGGCGTCGGGTGCGGCGCTGCCGAGTGTGGTGCGCAGACGAGCGAGGTCACCGCGCAGCGATGGCGGCACCGTGGCGGTGTGCCGGTGCCCGGCCGCGGCCATGTCGGTGAGGATGCGGACCAGTACGACCGTGTAGCGGCTGGCGGGACCGATGGTGTCGGCCGGCGCGGCGTAGCCGGGCACGGGCGTGCCGAACAGCAACGTCCACTCGCTGGGGTTCGCCATCGCCCAGTCGCGAACGGCATGTGCGGCCGCACGCCACCGCGCACGGAAATCGCCGCGGCGGCGCACTGCGGCGTCGGCCACCTCGACCGCTGCGCCGAGGTGGTCGTAGCTCTCGATGATGAGCGCCGTGAGCAGGTCGTCACGGCTGGGGAAGTACCGGTACACGGCCGAACTGACCACGCCCAGTTCGCGAGCGATGGCCCTGAACGACATGCCGTCGGCACCATGCGTCACCAGTTGTTCGCGGGCCAGCCGGAGGATCTCGGCCGTGGTGGCCGCCCTCGCCCGCTCCCGGATACCGCTCATGGTGGCCACTGTAGCGGACGTCACACAGAAATGAGAGCACTGCTCTCGCTTTTCCCTCCACCGTCGGGCATGATTCGAGAGCACCGCTCTCGAATGTGAGCACCGATCCCACGGAGGAAGTTCCATGCAGCATCACCTCGTCCTCGGCGCCGGCCCCGTCGGATCGGGCGTCGCCACCGCACTGGCAACTCGCGGTGTGCCCGTCACGGTGGTCACGCGCAGCGGCAGCGGTCCCGACCACGAACTCGTCACCCGGGTGAAGGCCGATGCCGCCGACACCGAGTCGATCGTCCGCCTGGCCGATGATGCGGCCGCCGTCTACAACTGCGTCAACCCGCCCTACCACCGCTGGGACGTCGAATGGCCGCCCGTGCACCAGGCGCTGATGGCCGCCGCCGAGAAGACCGGCGCCGTGCTGGTGATGATGGACAACCTCTACGCGTTCGGCCCCGGCCGCCCCATGCCGATGCGCGAACACGACCCGATGCTGGCCACCGGCACGAAGGGCGCGATGCGCGCCCGCATGGCCGCCGATCTGCTCGACGCACACGCCGCCGGCCGCCTGCGCGCCACGCTCGCCCGGGCGAGCGACTTCTACGGACCCGGCGTGCTCGGCGCCTCACTGGGCGAACGGGTGATGCCGAACGTGCTGGCCGGCAAGAAGGTCGCGCTGCTCGGATCGCTCGACCAGCCCCACAGTGTGAGCTACATGCCCGACGTGGTGCACACACTCGTCACGATCGCCACCGACGAGCGCGCCTGGGGCAGTGCCTGGCACGTGCCCAACGCGCCCGCCCGCACACAGCGGGAGACCGTGGCGGCACTCGCTGCCGCAGCGGGCACCGCGGTGAAGGTGAGCACGGTGCCGAATGCCGCGCTCCGCACGCTCGGCCTGTTCAGCCCGATGATGAAGGCCCTGCAGGAGGTGCAGTACCAGTTCGAACAGCCGTGGATCACGGACTCGACGCACACCGAGCAGACGTTCGGGCTCACGGCCACCTCGCTCGAGGACGGTGCGGCGGCCACGGTCGCGTGGTGGCGGCGCCGAACCGCATCCTGACCCCGCCGTCGGGCCGCTTCACACAGCGTTCACATTCGGGCAACGGGGCGGCAACACCTGATGGGCAGGCTGCGCACGCCCCTTTCCCCATTTCCCACAAAGGAACGCCCAGTGGCCTACCAAGCTGAATACATCTGGATCGACGGCACCGAGCCCACGCCGCTGCTCCGTTCGAAGACCAAGATCGTCGCCGACGGCAAGGAGCCCCCGATCTGGGGCTTCGACGGCTCGTCCACCAACCAGGCCACCGGCGAGAGCAGCGACTGCATGCTGAAGCCCGTCTTCGTGTGCCCCGACCCCATCCGCGGCGGCGACAACGTGCTCGTGCTCTGCGAGGTCGACAACGCCAAGGACCAGAAGCCGCACCCGACCAACACCCGTGCGGCCTGCGTGAAGGCGGCCAAGAAGTTCGCCAAGCACGAGATGATCTTCGGCATCGAGCAGGAGTACACCTTCCTGAAGCTCGACGGCACCCCCCTCGGCTTCCCCAATGGCGGCTACCCCGCCCCGCAGGGCCCGTACTACTGCGGCGTCGGCGCCGGCCGCGTGGTCGCCCGCGAGATCATCGAAGAGCACACCCAGGCCTGCCTCGACGCCGGCCTGATGATCGAGGGCACGAACGCCGAAGTGATGCCCGGTCAGTGGGAGTTCCAGATCGGTGCCGCCGACGGCGTCACCGTGAGCGACCACCTCACCGTGGCCCGCTGGCTGCTCCACCGCATCGCCGAGGACTACGACGTGGTCGTCAGCTTCGCCGCCAAGCCGATGAAGGGTGACTGGAACGGCGCCGGTGCGCACACCAACTTCTCGACGAAGGCGATGCGTGACGACACCAACATGAAGGCCATCAAGGCCGCCTGCGAGGCCATCGGCAAGAAGGTCGAACTGCACGTCAAGAACTACGGCCACGACATCGAGAGCCGCCTCACCGGCGCCCACGAGACCGCCCCGTACAACAAGTTCAGCTACGGCGTGTCGAACCGCGGTGCGAGCATCCGCATCCCGTGGCAGGTGGAGCTCAGCGGTCGCGGCTACGCCGAGGACCGTCGTCCCAACGCGAACTGCGATCCGTACACCGTGACCCGTCTCATCACCGAGACGGTCTGCGGCGCCGCTTCCTGAGCAGCGCACGCGTCAGCCGACTGGGGCGGGTCGACCACATGGTCGGCCCGCCCCTGCGGCTTTTCCCGACGGGTTCTCCGCAGCCCGTGGCAGACTGACCCATCCCTTGAGCCCCTGAGGGAGCCTCCATGCTCGATCAACAACGCGACTACGTCCTGCGCACCGTGGAGGAGCGCGGCGTGCGCCTCATCCGGCTCTGGTTCACCGACGTGCTCGGCAACCTGAAGAGCTTCGCCATCAGCCCGGCCGAGCTGGAGAACGCGCTCGAGGACGGCATGACCTTCGACGGTTCGTCCATCGATGGCTTCAGCCGAATCCAGGAAGCCGACGTGCTGGCGATGCCCGACCCGAACACGTTCGAGGTGCTGCCATGGGGCGACCCGAAGGCGGTGGAGGCGCGGGTGTTCTGCGACATCCACAACCTCGACGGCACCCCGTTCGAGGGCGACCCCCGCCAGGTGCTGCGGCGCAACCTTCGTGCCGCACGAGATCAGGGTTTCACGTTCTACGTGGCGCCCGACATCGAGTTCTTCTACTTCGCCCCACCCGAGAGAGGCCAGGCGCCGCAGCCGCTCGACGAGGGCGGCTTCTTCGACCTCACCACCACCGACGTGTCGGGCACGCTCCGCAAGGAGACCATCCGCACGCTCGAGACGATGAGCATCCCCGTCGAGTACAGCTTCCACGAGGACTCACCCAGCCAGCACGAGATCGACCTGCGCCACACCGACGCACTCAGCATGGCCGACAGCATCATGACGTTCCGCCTGGTGGTGAAGGAGGTGGCCGCCAAGCAGGGCGTGCACGCGACGTTCATGCCCAAGCCGCTCGAGGGTCTCCAGGGCAGCGGCATGCACCTGCACCTCAGCCTCTTCGACGGCGAACAGAACGCCTTCCACGGCGACGGCGACGCGTACAACCTGTCGCCGGTGGCGAAGCATTTCATGGCCGGCCTGCTGCGCCACGCCGCCGAGATCACCGCCATCACCAACCAGACGGTCAACAGCTACAAGCGGCTGGTGCCCGGCTTCGAGGCACCGGTGCACATCAGCTGGGCCCGCAACAACCGCAGCGGCCTCATCCGCGTGCCGATCCCCAAGCGCGGCAACCCGAGCGCCACGCGCATCGAGTACCGCTCCCCCGACCCTGCCACCAACCCGTACCTCGCGTTCAGCGTGCTGCTGGCCGCCGGCCTGAAGGGCGTCGCCGAAGGCTACGAACTGCCGGTGGAGGCCGACGCCAACCTGTTCGAGATGGACGATGCGGCGCTCGGCAAGCTGGGCATCGACACGCTGCCGCAGAGCCTCAGCGATTCGCTGAAGGTGATGGAGCAGTCGACGCTCGTGCGTGAGGCGCTCGGCGAGCACATCTTCGAGTGGTTCCTGCGCAACAAGCGCACCGAATGGCGCGAGTACAAGACGCACGTCAGCCAGTTCGAGCTGAACCGCTATCTGAGGGCCCTCTGATGGAGCTCGTGGCGGTCTTCCCGGAGCCACCGCCGCCCGACCTCGCGCGCACGCTCGACCTGGCCGGGTACCGGTGGAAGGCAGTCGCCTCGGCCGACGAGGCCGCGCGGCACGAACCCGCCACCGGCTGGGCCGGGGCCGTGGTGTGCTGCGACCAGGATCCCGACGGCGCGTGGGCGTTCTGCCGTGCGCTCCGCAAGCGCGACACCCCGGTGGCGCCACTGCTGGTGCTGGTGAGCGGCGGCCAGCTGGCCGATCTCGAACTGCGCGACGAGCTGTTCGACGACTTCTGCCTCACCCCGTTCCACCCCTCGGAGGTCGAGGCGCGGCTGCGCCACCTGTTCTTCCGCGGTGGCACCGAGCAGCGCCCCGAGATGGTGGAGTACAGCGGCCTCGCGTTGAACCTCGAGACCTATCAGGCCAGCATCGAGGGGCGGCCGCTCGACCTCACCTACATGGAGTACGAGCTGCTCAAGTTCCTCGCCCAGAACCCCGGCAAGGTGTTCACCCGCGAGATGCTGCTCAGCCGCGTGTGGGGCTACGAGTACTACGGCGGCGCGCGCACGGTCGACGTGCACATCCGTCGTCTGCGCGCCAAGCTCGGCGAGGAGCACGCCAACCTCATCCAGACGGTCCGCAGCGTGGGCTACCGCTTCGGCCAGAGCCGCTGGGGCTC
>SXGS01378720.1_pt1 | contig 11331 bp, 15 predicted proteins | sample 3174681 | NCBI WGS metagenome assembly SXGS01 (sample SAMN11356861, study PRJNA531348) | freshwater metagenome | isolation source: freshwater sample F1-80 | place: China: Fuxian Lake, Yuxi | collected 2017-12-25 | reverse complement strand
GCGCTGCGATAGCTGGGCGTGCCCGGTGTGCTCACAAGGCAAGGCGATGGAGGCGGCGGTGGAGGTGTGCGCGGCAATGGACGTGTTGAAGCGTGCCGGAGCTGCGGGCTACCTCGTGACTATGACCTTGGGCCATTCGGCGGGTGAGGCGCTGGAGTCGGTGCTGTCGGATCTGCTGTCGGCGTGGGGGTCGGTGTCGGGTGGTCGGTGGTGGGGGTCGGTTCTGCCGGAGGGGAGCAAGAAGGTCGCGGTCGTCAAGGCGCTAGAAACGACGCACGGGCGCAACGGCTGGCATCCACACCTCCACCTCCTCCTCATCCTCTCGGAGCCGCTGTCGGCCGTTTGGACGTGTTACAGGCGCGATCCTGAGTCGAGGATGATGGGGCGCGCGGTGATGGAGGAGCTGGCCTCTGTGCGTCGGAGGCGCGAGGAGCTGCGCGACGCGGATTCGACATTGGCGCGCAACCTGGAGCTGCGCGGTTTACGGGAGAGGGAGCTGGAGCTGGAGCGCGATCTGGGGAGCTTCGGTTGGGCGTCGGATGAGTCGATGCTGGCCGGCGCGATCCGCGAGCGGTGGAGCCGCGCGGTAGCTCGCAAGGGGCGCGAAGCTGGCGCGGAGGCGGTCAAGTTTGAGCGGGTTACAAACCCTGCTCGCTACCTGATGAAAGCCGGTCTGGAGGTGGCCGGTGGGTCACTCAAGCGCGGCCGGAGGGGCAACGCTACGCCGTGGGATTTGCTCCACACCGCAGCTACGGCTCCGATTGGCGCGGAGCGGGTGGAGGCGCTAGGGCTCTATCGCGAATGGGAAGCTGCGATGCACGGGCGTCACCCGATTACCGGCCTTGGGCGGGCGCTCGATCTGCTGTGGGTGTCGGAGGCCGATCTGGTAGCTGCTCGACTCCAGCTCGATCCGCAACCCTTAGAGCGCCTGGTTGCGAGGGTGCCGGCTGCGCTGTGGTTGGCGCTCGTGGCTCGTGGCCTCGATCTGGATTTGCTGGAGCTGATCGAAGCTGGGGATGAGGCGCGGGCGCTGGCGGCGCTGTCGGCGGCGCTGTCGTCGCAATGGGGGCGGGTGAGGCCGGATCGGGCCGCTGCGGCTGCGGCTGCGGTGTTGCAAGCGCCGGCCGGGGCGCTGGAGCTGGAGAAGCTGAGTGTGTAGCTGGGCTTTCAAACGGGGGGATCGGTGATGGAGGAGCTGAGTGTGGAGCTGGTCGGGCGGGTGCTGCGTCGGGCGCTGTCGGAGGGTGGAGCCCAAACGACAAGGGCGCTCCGGGGTGTGGCGCGGGCCTTTGTTGCGGAGCGCGGGGAGCATGGAAACCGGGCGCTCTACTGGTCGCGGCGGGTGCCGGAAATCCTGCGCTCTCTGGAGTCGGCCGGCGCGGTGGAGCGGGTGCTGTCGGCGTCCAACAACACTGTCTGGGGCGCTGTCGGAAGTGCTGCGCCGGCGTCGGGGCGCGGCCTCGGGTCGGCTCCGGTGCGGCTTGTGGCTCCGATTGCCGTGGAGGTGGACAAGGCCCCTTACGGCTGGCTTGTAACGGCGACGTGTCCGGGGTGCGGCCGGGTCCGCAAGGCCCGATTCCGGGGGGAGTCGAGGCCGATGGGCGGGCCGTCTGCGGTCTGCGGTAGCTGCAAGAAGAAGGGGCTGAGGGTGAGGAGCTGAGGGGCGTCTTGTTCAGTGTCGGGGGGCCAATCCTCCTTCTCCAACCCTCATCCTCCTGTTACCCTCCAATCATCTTTCAGATTCTTCTTTCCTCCATGCCGGAGGCCGTTTTGGGGCTTGTCGAGGCCGTTCTTGGGGTCGGTGTTCAGGCTTTGTCGGTGGCCGGAGCTGGAGCTGCGGCCGGAGCTGGAGCTGCGGCCGGAGCTGGAGCTGGAGCTGCGGGCAGGTAGTAGACGGGTTGAACGGGTAGCGGGTGGGCTGCAACGGCGCTGCGGTAGCCTCCGACAAAGCCTCTGACACACCCTTGTACAACACCCTCAATGAATCGGCCGATCGCGGCGCCAACTGACTCCAGCGCGGGAGCTGAGGCCGCAAGGGCTGCAAGGGTGCCGGCCGGGTCTTCGGCTGCGCGCTCAATGGCGCGGTCCAGCACGCCTAGCTTGACTCCTCCAGCGGTGCCGGCCGGAGCTGCGGCGGTCGCGGTCGGCGTCAAGGTCCAGTGGCCTTGGTAGTCGTAGCCTGAATCGGTGAAGTGGAGGCGGATCTTGACCTTGTGTCGAGGCCACCCGCAGCTCTGGGCCATAGCCTCCACCTCCTCCGGGTTGAAGTACTCCCCAACGTCGGCGCGCAGTCGGGCGTCTTCGCCTTGGGGTGCGTCGGTCTGCGTGGCTTCGAAAGTCAGTGCTCGTTTGTGTGCGGCGTCGTCTAGAATCGCTTGGATCTTGGGCGGGATTTGCACGTAGACCTCCTGTGGTAACGTGGTAACGGCGATAATTTACCGGCGTTGAATCCGTTTTATAACTTTCGTCGTTGCGCGTCCATGCCTTCGCATGTAGCTTTTGGCGTGTGGTGTCTCATAAGCCTTTGGAGGTGATCCGGAATGGACGCGGAGCGGATCTTTCTAGCGGAGTTTCAGGGTGGGCGGGCAATCAATCGCCTGATCCGTTTCGATGACTCCAGCGGCCGGATTTTCGTGGCGGGCGCGGAGGGTCGGCCGGAGCTGGGGCGCTTCCTGCTGGCGATGGCTGCGGCGGATTCTCCTCGGGCCGCGCAGATTGCGATGGGCGGCTCTATCTCGCCGTCGATCCGCAGTTACTTGCTCTATCGGGAGGGTCGGAGCCGCTATGATCGCTACCTGGGGGCGCTGGAGGTGGCAGTGGGGCGCCGTCGCATTCCGGGCTTCATGGGTGTGGAGCGGGCGGTGTTGGGCTCCGCTGATCCGGAGCTGATCCGGGCGCGGGGTGACAAGTCGGGCGGGTTGGTGACGATCAAGCCGGCGCGTCGGCCGATCCCCTTCCGCTCGGATGATGCGGAGCTGGCAACCTACCTGCTCTATCGCTGGCAGCTCCAGCAGGATCTCCCCTTCAATCCTGGGTTCGGCGTGCCGGATCTGCCGGTGTGGCTCGCGGAGACTGCGGCGCGGCTCAACCCTCCGGAGGGTTTCGTGTCGGACCTTGACGGGCGATTCGTATCGGATCTGCGCGCGGGTCTGGCGGTGACGGCGCCTCCGGGAATCACGAGGGTGAGGAGTCAAACGGCGCTGGAGGAAGAAGACGGCTTCCTTGACGGGCTCCGCAAGAAGGCGGCGGCTGCGGCCGGGGAGCTGATGGGCAAGCTGACGGGCAAGGCGTCGGACAAAGAAGCTGCGGAGGATGGGGCGGCTGCGGCCGGGTCCAAGGGGAAGAAGGCGGGCGCGGCTGCGGCTGAGGATGCGGAGGCTTCGGTGATCGATCCTGACGACATGGGCCTTGTCACCATCGGGGGTTATACCTTCGATCTGGTGCCCGACTTCATGGAGCCGGCTCTGCGCGATGCGGAGCGGCGGCGCAAGCTGATGCTGGTTACGGCGGTGATCCTTGCGGTGGGCGGGCTCGGGGTCGGGCTGACTGCGGCCGGCCTCGGGCTCTACAAGGCGGCGCAGCTCGGACCCCTCATCATCACCGAAACTTCCGGGCTGGCGCGGACGGCGATTCAGACCGGCGGGGAGGTTCTGAGCTGATGTCGAGCGCCGGCAAAGCGGCGGGGTGTCTCGCCTCCGGGGTGAGTTACGGCGCGCAAGGTGCGGCGCTGGGCGCGGGGTCGGGTGCGGCTGCGGCCGGCGTCGGAGCTGCGGCCGGAGCTGCGGTCGGAGCTGTCGCGGGCGGGCTCTACGGCTGCTTTGTGGCGCCTGATTCTGAGTTGACTGATGCCGTCAACAAGGCGCTGCGGCTGGCCTCCTCGGCGTGGTCTGGAGCACGTCGGGCGGGTCGATTCCTCGGGCGCCTGGTTGGAGGCCGGCGCAGCTCCTCGGGCCAACGCACCCCGACACTTGATGAAGCCACGGGCGCTCTGATGGAGGCGCTGGAGGCCGGGGAGGAGCTGGGCGAAGTGGAGGCGCGGCGGCTCCTCCACAAAGGGGTGCGGCGCAGCTATTACGGGCCGGGTGGGGAGGGGATGGATGCGGGTGGGCTCTTCCATCTGTGGCTGCGCTTCTACGTATACCACCGGGTTTACTCGCCTGACTTCGTGTCGGCCTCGATCCCGTGGCGCTACACAACGACGTGGAAGCGCGTCGGGGATTACCTGGTAGCAGCTCCGGCCGGTCTGGAGGTGGAGGCGTGGCCTCTGTACGCGCAAGCCTCGGGCGATGAGCTGCGCGCGGAGCTGCGCGCGGAGCTGGACACAAAGAACAACGACAAGCGGAGCGGGCGGGCGCAGCTCGCGCTCCTGCTACTCTCGGAGCTGGATGATGGCCTCGACGACGATACCGACACCGCCTCCTGAGCGGTGGAACCTGACGCGCGGGCTGTCGCCTGCGGAGGCGGCTGTGGTCTACGGGCCGGCCGACGACTCGCCGCTCTGGAGGCGGGTGAAGACGGGCCGGGGCGTGGCCGGCCTCCTTCGGCCGGCCGTGTCGGAGGCGCAGCTTGCGAGCTTGCGGGCCGGCCGCGCGCTGTTCAACCTGGAGTTCATCCCCTACTTCGAGCGGGCGCACACTTCGGATCGGTCGCGGTGGGGCCATGCGTGGGCGCCGATGGCGGCGGGGACGCGCGGCCGGATTCGATTCCATCGGGGCGCGGTGCTCTATCAGATCGGCGCGGGGCAGCTCGTGCCGTTCATTCACTCGGGGCCGGCCGGCGCTGTCTTCTTGACGGAAGCGGAGGCGCAGGAGGCGGTGGCGGTGGTGGGCAAGCGGCGCAAGGGCAAGGGCGGGGAAGCTCCAGCGCCGGCCTCCACTGAGGAAGAAGCGGCGGCGGTGAGCGGAGCTGCGGAGGATCTGCCGTCACAACCTCCGGGCGGCTTCGAAGATGACCGGCCGTTGGGCCAGGCGCTCCGTGACAAGGTTGCGGCGGTGACGGTGGAGGATGTGGTGGACGCGGGGACCAAAGCCGGGGGGGCCTATCTGCTCTGGCGGCTGATCCGGCGCGCGCTGGATAGGAGGAGCTGAGGATGAGCGGGAGACTGGGGACGGTGCGGCGGCGGCTTGTGATCGCGGCTGCGGAGAAAGCGGCGCACAAGCCCAACAACGGGCCGGCGAAGCTGAAGGGGCTGACCGTCAAGGCGCTGGAGCAACTGCGGCGGGAGTGCCGGGTGAAGCTGGAGGCGGAGCCGGAGGAGAAGAAGAAGCCGGCCACGGGCTGAGGAGCTGGAGCTGGAGCTGGAAAGGAAGGGGGGAGCGGTGGAAGAAGCAAAGAAGAAGGGGCGCAAGAACAAGGCGCTCCTCGGGCAAGCGGAGTGGCAGAACGTCAAGGCGGTGGCGCTGACTGAAAGCCTCAAGGCTTGCGGCGTCGAGTATGCGCGGCCGGTGGGCTGGTATGAGGAAGATCCGGCCGGGTTCAGGCGGGGGAGCGGCTACTACTACCAAGCGGCCTTCTCGGGGAACCTGACTTGGCAGTACCTCGGGCGCTCCATCACAAAGGCCCGGACGATGATTGAAAGCGGATTCCATCTGGAGCCGACAAAGAGAAACCTTGCTTGGGCGCGATCACCGCGCTGAGGATGAGCGGGAAGGGGAGGAGATGAGGATGAGCGGGAAGGTCGGGATTGATCCGCCTGTGCAGACAGAGCGGGAGTCGATGGGGTCCAAAATCGCAGCCGGCGCGGTGGAGCTGGGGATTGCCACGGCGCACGGTATCGCGCTGTCGGGCGCGGAGGCGATGGAAAGCGAGCGGGCCGGTGAGCTTGTCTCGGCGGGCTCCGCTGCGCTGGGGCTTCTCGGAAGCCTGGTGTTGCCCAACGGGGTTGCGCGCTCCGGCGCAAAGGCGCTTCAAGCGGCGGGCGTGTCGGACATTGCGCGGCGCCGAATCGGGCCGGCGATCTTCGGCCACAAGAAGAAGGCGACGGAGGATGAGGCGCGCAAGCTGGCGCGCTCGGAGGCCAGTTCCTCCTCCTCCGCTGAGGGTGCGGAGGCTGCTGTGGCGGTCGAAGCGCGCCAGGCGACGGTGAAGAAGTGATGCAGCTCATCGATGAGCTGCGGTCGGATTGACAACAGGCGCCTGTTGTAGCGGCGCACGGTGGAGGAAGTAGAAATGGCTCTCAACTTCAGTTTGAATCTCGATCACCTCATGCAGCGCCAGGCGGGCATTCGTCGGCTTCCGGGCGGGGCGATGGGCGGCGCGGCCGGCGCGGCGCTGGCGAAGTTCGCCGGCGATCTGCTGGCCGATCCGGACGTGCCCAACAGTGCAGCGGAGGCGATCCTGGGCGGGATCAACGGCGGTGTCGCGGGTGCCTTCGACGGCGGCGGCGGGCGGGTGATGTGCTCTCCGCATCCTCCGGGTCTGATGGATGTGGATGACCGCGTGCCTCTGCGGATCTTCAAGGCGTCTGCGGAGATCACCACGGCGGCGGGTGCGGACGTGATCACGGGGACGGGCGGCATCCTCAAGAAGCTGGGGGGCGCCTCGGCGTGGGATGCGGCGGCGGCCAACCGGGTGCTCGCGCAAGCATCCGACTCGGGGGTCAACCGCAAGTTCTTCAAGAACCACGCGCTGCGCTGGATCGCGCCCTATGTGGTGGTCGTGGCCTCGGAGCCGATCACTGACCAGCTCAAGGAGTCGATCGTGGAGGCGATCATGGATTCCTTCGGGCTCTACTACCAGCAAGCGGACGGGGAGCCCAAGAGCCTGATCAACGGCGCGCACTTCAACACCTTCCGCGATGGGCTGGAGCTGTCGCCGGAGGTGTACGCGCAGAGCTTCAACACCGATCCGGAGGCGCTGATCCGGATCGATTACGATGGGACCGATTCGCTGTCGGACTACACCATCGGCGCGATGACGCATCCAACGCTGGCGGCGGCATCGATCACGGCGCGCGTCACCATCGGTGTGATCTGCGCCTTCGACAACAAGGCCCGCTACCTGGAGCGGTGCCGGGAGCTGGGCGTACAGCCGGTGGTGAGCTGAGGCGATGCGCGATCAACGCCCGTCCATCTCTGATGAGCTGTGGGTTGCCTGGTTGGCGCTCGTGCAGCTCGTCACCTCTACTCCGGTCTGTTACGGGCCGGGGCGCGGAGCGTTCGATGGGCGGGCGTGGATCATCAAGCGGCGGGCTGGAGTTCAAGGCGCCGACTTCGGCTATCACGGCTTCGTGTGCAGCACTTGGACAAACTTCGTGCTGGGGTTCCTTACTCGGCGCGGCGCTCTCTACACACACACTGGGGGAATGCCTGCCCTATTTGATCTCTGCGAATTGGACAATTCGCAACACCTTCACCCCATAGGCTCTGGGCGGACGGTGCTCTTTCGGGGTTATGGGCCGTGGTGCAAGCGGGTCGCGCCAGAGTGGCCGTTCGTTCTGCCTTTGGAGCTGTTCGAGATGCGGCGGGAGCTTCCGGCTTTCCTTGTAGCTGGGAGTTCAACGGTGAAGCGCGGCCGGGTAGTCAAGTGGTGGCATCACACCTGCGTCTACTGGATCGACCACGGGCATCCTTCGGGGACGGCGCCGATGTGGCGGATTGCGGCCGATGGCTCGCGCGGCCGGCGCGGCTTCTCTCGCACCCCGATGAACGTGGAGCTTGTGCATGATCGATGGTCGCGTGATCAAGATGCGATCTGCCGGCTGCGGGTATATGGGGTGGTCAACCTCGATACGGTCGCTGCTCTGCCGATCTATCCGGTGGAGCTGGAGGAGCTGAACGATGGCAAGTGAAATCGACCGACTACAGCGGGCCGTGGACGCGGCCTCCGCTCGCTGCTCTGCCGGGGAGCCGGAGGCGTGTGTGGAGGTGGCGCAGCTACAGGCAGAGTTGGCGCGAGCCAAGGCGGCGGATAAGGCCAGCTCGGGCAGCTTGGGCGGCTCGGGCAGCTCGGGCGCAAGCTCGGGCAGCTCGGGCAGCTCGGGCGCAAGCTCGGGCAGCTCCGCAGCTCCGGCCGTCGAATCGGCCGCAGCTCCGGCCGCTTCGGAGGAGATTGACGTGGTGGAGGCCGTAACGTGGCTTGTTGCCATTGGGCTTGCCGGGTACGCAGTCTTTCAGGGTGCGAAGCGATGAAGCCTCATCCCGACGTTACGCGCTGGGCGCCGCTGCTCTATGAAGCCTTCCGGCTGGAGGGGTGGAGCGATCCTCGGGACCCCGAAACCGGCGCAACGGTGACGGTAACAGACGTGGTTGCGGCGTCCCTTGGGGTCATTCATGGGGAGTCGAGGGGGCAGCATGACCTTGGGCCGAATGGTCCAGGCGCGTTCGGGCTGACTCAAATCCTCCTGAAGTTCGCCAGTCCCTACAGCAAGGGCGCGGGGAGCTATCGCGATCTGGACGTGTACGGCGATCCGCTCGACCACCTCCGGGAGTACGCGCGCCAGGTCGTCAAGTTCCTCCCTTCGAGCAACGGCCATGTTCTGTCGGCGCTGTTCAAGCGGGGCTCCGGGGGCGGCGCCGTCAAACACTGGGTAGAGACAGGGGATTGTACACGCTACCCGTGGATCTGCTCCTCTGAGGGGATACCCAACGGGGGCCACCTGCTCTATTTCCAGCGCCTTGCAACCTCCTTTGCGCCGGCCTATGGGCGCTGGCTCCTGGGGTGGATTGAGGCGGGGAGCCCAACGCAACGGGTGGAGCTGGCGATCAAGGCGCGCAGCTCTGGACAATACAGGGTGCCGGCCGGGAGCTGGACGCATCGGCTTGCGGTGCATGGGGCGCCGTTTAGCTCGGCGTCAACAACCATCCTGCCTTACAGCGGCTTGATCTGGGCCGGTGGGAAGAATCGCATGGGGACACCGGGCGCGGGTGTCGGCACAGCTCCGGCGCGGCCGGGTGCGCCGGCCGGAGGCGGTGCGCTGGTCGGGCGGGTGTGGGAAGGAATCAAGGGTGGTGTGCGTCGCGCTGGGCCGCAAATCCTGATCGGAGGCGCGGCGCTGGTCGAGCTGTGGAGGCGCCGTCGATGAGCTGCGGGTGTGAGAACAAGTCGGCCGGAGCTGGGGCGCAGCTCGTGGCGCAAGTCCGGCGCGCGGAGCGGGAGGAGCCGGCCGGGGGGCTCCTCGTCTTCGACGTGCGGGTCAAGACGGGCTCGATAGCGAGTCGTGTGGTGCCTTCGGGCGGGTGGCCGGCCGGGGTGCGTCGGGTGCGGCTCCTGCCTCTGACCTACAGCGGAGGAGACACACCGCAAGTCGGCGGCTCCTCGGATTCTGCCGGCGCTGGCTTCGATCTGGAGGTTGTGACGGCGGCGGGAATGGCGGAGCGGGTGGCGGCTCAATGGGGCGCCTGGTTTCGGCCGGGGTCGGAGCCGTGGGTGTGGCGGGTCGCGGCGGCGGGCGGTGCTCTGGAGTCGATCCGTATTCAAGCCTTTATCGAGTGATAGCCGGTCGGCCGGTCGCCTCTCAACCCCTTCCGGGTGAGGCCGGCCGGCTGTTTGGAGGTGGTGATGGAAGCGCAGTTGGTGGGGCAGCTCGCGGAGCTAGTGGGCCCTTGGGGCGCGGTGATCCTCGCTGCGCTGTGGATTGCGCGCGCTGTGGTGCTGCGGCTGGAGCGTCGGATGGTCGAGGCTATCGAGGCTTACAAGGCCCGCACAACGGCGCTGGAGCCTCTGGCGACGGCTGCGCCGGCCGCTGTCTCTGTGCTGTCGGAGCTGCTGACGATGGAGCGCGGCCGGGTCGCGGAGCTGTCGCGGCTTGTCGCGGAGCTGGAGGAGCTGGAGGAGCTGGTGGAGCGCCAACGGCGCGATCTGGCGCGCAGCTCCTCCGGGCGGGGCGCTCCTGGGGAGCGGCCGGAGGTGGTGGAGGTTCCAACCTGAACGGCAATGCAGCGCTTGACGCCGACTGCGGAGAAGGGCTATCCAAGAAGCAGAAAGCCCGAGCCGCCATAGGAAGGGTAGGCTCGGGCAATCTGAGTAGTAGTGAACCACCCTCGTGAGAGGGGGCCAGCTGTGTCGGAGAATAGGCGCAAGCATCCTAGTCGTCAACCCCCTTGGCGGCGGCGCTCTCCGGCCGGCTGGCTTACAGCCAGGCTATGAACCATGCTCCCCAATGTCGCGCTCTGGATTGGAGCCGTCTATTCTCTACGCGAGAAAGGCGCGCTTGAGTCCGCACCCTTCACAACGGCGCTTTTGCTCGCGCATTCTCAAGTTGAGAATTTGCGAGTTGAGCAAACCCGCGCTGAGTTCGTCAACTCTGTCCCGTCTGCAGCGTCAACAACGTATCGAAGCCTCAACCTGCTGGTCGCAGTCGGTTTGGTTCGATTTCTCGATTTGGGAAATAGTGGTGAAGTCATTGAATTGACGTTCCCTGAAGACCTCCAGATTCTTGAGGTTTACAAGGCGGTCCCGCCCTTGTTTGCGCGCGGCGGATTTCTCGCCGTTCGTGGATGATGGGGGGGTGTCAAGAAAGTGACGGGGCTTCTCGTCACCCCGTCGCTGTCGCCTCGCTTCTGACCCCAAGAAGGGCCGGAGCAAGGGGGAGTCAAGGCCCGCGCGGAGCCTCGCGCAGCTCGCGCAGCGAGCGAGCAAGGCGAGCACGGAGCGTAGCGTGCCTTGACTCCACCGCGCGCAGGGCCAGGGGTCAGGGGAGAAGCGAGGCGACGGCGGGCGGGGTGGATCACCTCGGAGCTAGAGCGGAGCGGGGGGTGTGGCGCGCGGAGGGTTGGAGCTGTGGCGGTCTGCAAGTTCTGCGGTGCGTCGGTGGTGTGGGGTTCCCTTCGATGTCGGCTTCAGGGGTCAATCCCCGGCCTCTGAGGAGCTGCGGCTGGCCGGCCGGGGAGGGGCGAAAGCCTCTCCCCAATCCCCTCTCGGCACCCATTACGCTTTTCCCGTCCACATCGGCTGTGACGGCGTTGAAGGGGAGGGGCTGATGGGCGGCCTCCTCCCCTATGGCTATCCCGCCTCTGTGGAGCGGGTGGAGCTGCCCAATCCTGCGGAGGATGGCGGGGGGTGGCGCCGTCGCGCTCTGCGGTGGCTCCAACTTCCAAGCGCGGCCGGGGAGGTGGAGGCCGAAACCCCTTCGGTGGTCCAGCGTCGGAGGATGTGCGGCCGGTTACCTCAATTTGGAGCGGAGGCCGTCGATCTGATGGCGACGGTGCCGGCTGAGGGTGAGCGGGTCCGGGCGCGCTGGTCCGGGGTGGCGCGCTGCGATAGCTGGGCGTGCCCGGTGTGCTCACAAGGCAAGGCGATGGAGGCGGCGGTGGAGGTGTGCGCGGCAATGGACGTGTTGAAGCGTGCCGGAGCTGCGGGCTACCTCGTGACTATGACCTTGGGCCATTCGGC